>Ga0315321_10003936_pt1 | contig 11451 bp, 6 predicted proteins | sample M180m21515metaG_FD_203464 | JGI IMG/M metagenome (GOLD analysis project Ga0315321, IMG submission 203464) | Ammonia-oxidizing marine archaeal communities from Monterey Bay, California, United States - M1 80m 21515 | ecosystem: Environmental > Aquatic > Marine > Intertidal zone | place: USA... | reverse complement strand
CGCGATGGTCATCGGCTTCTTGGCAGTGGCCACCTTGGATCCCATCGCCGATCTACACCGCTTTACCACTGGCTTCGTGCTCGTGAGCGGCGCGGCGGCTCTGCAAGACGTCGCCATAGATGCCCTGGCGGTGCGCACTCTGCCCGAGGAAGAGCGTGGAGTGGGCAACGGCTTGATGTTCGCGGGCGCCTGGATCGGACAGGCCATTGGGGGCTCGGGGATGCTGTATGTGGCGTCCGCGACCGGGGCGGGCCTGTCTCCCGCCTACGGCCTGCTCGCGGCCATGGTCTGCGTTGTGTGGGTCACGACCCTGGTCGGCGTGCGAGAGTCCGAGCCACCGCCGGCCTTCACAAGTGTGCGCATCGTGGGCCAACAGGTCGCTCGATACGTGGTGGACACCCTGCGGGCCATGTTGGGCAGCATGCGCTCCTGGGCGACTCTGGCACTTGCCCTGCTGCCATCCGGTGCAGTGGCGCTTGGGCTCGCGCTGTCGTCTGCATTGGCGGTTGAGATTGGCCTGTCAGACGATGACGTTGCGACCCTCGGACTGCTGGCAGCGCTCGGTGGCGCGTCGGGCTCGGTGGCCGGCGGCTGGATCTCAGACCGGCTGGGACACCGGAAGATGCTGGCCGCCTATGTCCTGCTCACACTCGTTCCCACCGTTGCGCTCGCAGTGGCGATGCAGGACGCCGGATGGACCCTGCCTCAGACCGACCCACCCGCGGCCCCTGCGTACCTCGTGACCACCTTCTGGGTGGCCTCGGCCGCCTATGGGCTCGCCTCCGGTCTGGCCTATGGCACCCGCATGGCGGTGTTTATGGCCGCGTGCAGCCCTGCCGTCGCCGCCACCCAGTTCACAGCTTACATGGCCGCGATGAACCTCGGCACCAGCGCAGCCGCTTGGTGGCAAGGCCTCGCCGTCGAGCGCTGGGGCTACCCCACCACACTTGCCATCGACTGCTGTGTAGGGGTGTTGTGCTTGGCCACCTTGCCCTTTGTAGGGGCCGCCAACGCCAAAGACTCCTCTTGATGCGCGATTCCGAAGATACAATAGCGCCGGAGGTTTCCGTGTCATCCACCCGGCTCCTTGTCCCACTCATACTCATACTCATACTCATAGCAGTCGCTGTCGGGCTCACCGCATGCTCCGACTACAGCTTCGCGGAGAAGACCGCTCCCAACGGAGGTTCCGACACCGGTGCCGCCCCCGACATCCGCGTCGACCCCAGCGACATCGCGCTCACCGGAGTGTGTAGAGACAGCGATGAGGTACTGGTGGTCACAAATGTCGGCAATGCAGACCTCGACATCACCGACGCCACAACCGACGGCGGCCCCTGCACCATCGACACCTCCGCACTCCCTGCCGTGCTCGCTCCTGGATCGGCGCTGGAGCTGCCGCTTCGGATGGGCACCGGCACCGCGACCGTCCATGTGCACAGCTCAGATCCCGACCAGCCCACCATCTCGGTGCCTCTGTCCGCCACGGGAGACACCGCCCCCTCCGTCACCATCACGTCGCCGGTCGAAGGGGCCATCCTGCCCGTCGGAGGCGCGCTCCTCACCGCCGAAGTCTCCGACGCCGAGCAGTCCCCCGACACCCTCTCGATGACCTGGGAAAGCGACGTCGATGGGCTGTTTTCCACCGATCCACCCACCTCAGTAGGGCTCGCAGAAGCCAGCTGGCGGCTCCACTCATCGGGCGCCCATACCGTCACCGCGACCGCCACCGACCAGTGCGGAAACACCGGCGACGCCACCATCACTCTGTGTCAGAACCGCGGCTACACTTCCGACGAGCTCGACATCGCCGACTGGCACTTCGAAGGCTCGGCCAGCTGGGACTCCGACAACGACTGGCTCGAGCTCACCCCCCCCACCGACAACCTAGTGGGCTCCGCATTCGCCACCGACTCGCTCGTGAGCGGAGATGCAGTCGAGATTCGGTTCAGCTTCTTCATCGGCGAGGGCACAGGCGCGGACGGCATCTCGCTCACCGCACTCGATACCGACCGCATGACGGGCTTTCTCGGCGGCACAGGCTGCGGAATCGGGTATGGCGGCGACGCACCTTGCACCACGGGTCCAGCCCTTCCAGGATGGTCGATCGAAGTCGACACCTACTACAACAGCGACGCGGATCCCACCGATGCGGACCACGTGATGTTCACCTTCGACGGCGATGTCGACGGGGGCGAAGCCTGGGCCACACTCCCCGAGATGGAGGACACGGGCTGGCACGAGCTTGTCGTGGAGGTCAACGCCCCGCATGTCCGCGTGGACATCGACGGCGTGACCTACATCGACGACGACCTGTCTGGACACTTCGCCTTTCCCGCCTACGTGGGCTTCACCGCGGGCACCGGCGGTCAAACCAACCGCCATCTCATCAACACTCTTGAGGTCACCGAGTCGGTCTGCGAATGAGCCGAGCGCTGGGCAATGCCGTCTCCGCGGAGTAGCCTGGGAACGACTGTCGGAGTCCGATTGCTGCAGCGCCTCACCAATGCATTTGTCGATGGACTGGCCCACCGTCAGCCCGGGAAGGCGTCTGCAGTCTCCCGGCGCCTGGTCACCACTGACGGCCATCAGCGCGCCAAGGGCTCCGGCTTCACTGGCCCGAAGTCGCTGCGGTCCCTGCTTCATGTCGCGCTCGAAGAAGCCGTCCCCGAGGCATCCCCCCACTCCTTCCGCATTCGCGTCGAGGCGGACGGCTGGGTCAGTCTCGACCACGGCTCCCTCGACGAAGACACCCTCGCCTTCGCCGAAGAGATCGTCAACGAGGTGCTCTTGAGCCCCCACGTGTATGGGGCCAACGGCAGAGCAGAAGCGGAGCTTGGCGACCCCACCATTCCCAAGCTGGTGTCGCATCTTGAAGATGAATTCGAGCTCGACGAGCTGCGGTTCACCTTCGACCCTGTGGGCCGGGTGCGGCTGTTCCACGAAGACCTCGACCGGCCCACACTCCGCGAACTTGAAGGCCAGCTCTACGACATGCGTACTCTGCTGGGCACCCGCGTCGCCTGAGTCCGGCGCCTGGTCCAAGCACTCACACCCGTCCGCCCACCTTGGCCCAGTCGCCGCGCGCCACGAAGAAGCCGCCCAGCAGGGCCTTCCCCACAAACGCCAGCGGCAGGGCCAGCCACACGCCGAAGGTGCCCCAGCCCATCGAGAAGCCCAGGATCCACGACAGCGGGATCTGCAACAAGAGGGTCATCAGCGCGTTGATCCGAAGGGATGTACGCGTGGCGCCGGAGCCCTGAAAGAGGCCCACAAACGCGATGTAGACCCCCACCGCAGGCATGCAGGCCCCGAGCAGCACCATCCACTCCTGGGCGTAGCCACCGAGCGCCCCGTGCGGGTCGATGTCGAAGATGGAGATGATGCCCGAGCGACCGAAGATGATGAGCGCCGCCAGCGAGCTCATCACGACCACACACAGCCCCACTCCACTGCGCAGCACGGCCTTTGCGCGGTCAGGGTCGCCGGCCCCCAGCGCCTGTCCCACCAGCACGCCAATCGCCTGGGAGATGCTCATTCCCGGCACAAAGGCCAGTGCCTGCACCCGCAAGCCCACCCCATGGGCGGCCACCGCAAGAGGGTCGATGCGCCCGAGCATGCCCACGATGCTCAGAAAGCCCGCGTTAAGCACCACCATATCGATGGCAGCCGGCGCACCAATGCGAACGAGGTCCTTCAGGAGCCCGAAGTCCAGTCGATCCAGCCGGGGCTTCACATGCAGGGCTGGCTCCGCTCCGCCGGCCAGCAACACCGTGAGGGTGCCCACGGCCGCGAGCTGCGAGATGCCCGTTCCCAGGGCTGCTCCGAGCAATCCGAGCGCCGGAAAGCCGAAGGTGCCGAGGATGAAGATGGAGTTCAGGCCCACGTTAAGCAGGTTGCTGCCGATGGCCACAAAGAAGGCGAGCCGGGTGTTCCCAACGCCCCTGAGAACCGCAGCCAGCAGGATGTTCAGATAGGTCGCCGGCGCGAAAAAGAGGCTCGGCCGCAGGTAGGCCAGCCCCGCTTCGAGGTCCGCAGCTTCGGCACCCAGCACCGTGAGCAGGGGAACCGCCAGAGCATTGCCAATCCCCGCGACCACCAGTCCCAGCACCACCGCGAGAGTGGCGGACTGCGCCAGGATGTGGTCCACGCGGGCGTGATCATCGGCTCCGTGCGCGCGCGACACAAAAGCCACACTGCCCACGGTGAGACCGATCATCAACACCATCAGCAGAAACGAGAGCTGGGTTGCGAAGCCCATACCAGTGAGCGCAGTCTCCGCCCCCTGCATCCGTCCGACCATCGCGGTGTCTACCGCTAAGGCCAGTACCTGGAGCAGGTTCAGACCGATGACAGGCAGCGAAAGCCGCACAAGCTGAACCGTCACCCGGCCTTTGGGGGAAGGGTGCACAGAGACTCCAGTCTAGTCGGGGCGACTATCCCGTACACCGCGTCCCCCTACCCGCCCATCCCCGCCGAGCACATCCCAATCCGTCGCTCAGGGGGACGGCACCAGCGGCTCCACGCCCAGCAGGGAGCGTGCGGAGTCGGGCAAGCCGACGCAATCCGAGATGGTGAGCTCGTCGAGAACCTTCATGAACGCAGCTTGCGCCTCCTGGAGGCTACGCCGCAGCCGACAGACTGGGCTGAGCCGACAATCAGCGGCATTGCTCAGACACTCGATCACGTCCACGGGGCCTTCGATCGCCCGCACCACATCGCCCGCAGAGAGCGTGTCGGGGTCAGCCAGCAGCTCCACTCCCCCACCGCGTCCACGGTGGGTGCGCACCAAGCCGATTGCCACGAGGTCCTGCACCACCTTGCGTAGATGGTCCACAGAGATGCCGTAGGCGTTCGCCACCTCCACCGCACTGGCGCGTTGCCCAGGGGCGAGGGCCAAGAAGATAAGTAATCTAAACGCGAAGTCGGTGTGGCGGTTCAGACGCATGCAGGCTCCGAAGATAGTCTTCACTCAAGACATCTCGTGGCAGCAAATACAGGACATTGCCCACCACTTCTCCGTGCCAATCCGACTGGATTGCCTGTCTAAAATAGTCTGTTAACCAGACATTCCAGACACCCCCCCCCTAAAAGTCAGCGGGGCCGCAGACCCGGATAGACTAACCGACAATGAGGACATGTCATGCGGTCCAGCGAAAGTTATGTCGTCGGCAGCTCGTAGGAGTCGAGCAAGCTCGCCAGAGCCCGCATCGGCAGCACGCGCAACATCTCCTCCGCGGAGGTTGTGCCATCCACGATCCGCTCTCGTGCGGCCTCCACCAGACCGCGATGGCCACGCACCCGCAGCATCTCGCGGAGCTCTCCGGAAGTCTTGCCGTCCGCAATCGCCGCGGCGAGCACTTCGTCCATCACCACCAGCTCGAAGATGCCCACCCGGCCGGCGTAGCCAGTCTGTGCACAGCGCGGACAGCCCGGGGCCACCATCGTCGGAATGTCTCCCAGCAGGGGCCTCAGGCGCACCACACTCGGGTCGTCGGTGCTGCCTGGCTCTCGACACTGCGTGCACAGCCGCCGCACCAACCTCTGCGCAACGATTCCGAGCAGCGTGTCCGCGACGTCCGCCGATGACAAGCCCAGCCCGATGAGCCGAGGCACCGCGCCCACCGCATCCGAGGTGTGCAGCGTGCTCAGCACGAGGTGTCCCGTGACCGCCGCCCGATTCGCCACTTGAGCCGTGGCCTCGTCGCGCACCTCTCCGATGAGCATCACGTCCGGGTCCTGGCGCAGGAACGACCGCGCGAGCATCGCCATGTCCACGCCCGGGCCCACCTGCTTTTGGTTGACCTTCGGCAGGAAGCGCTCGACGGGGTCTTCGGCGGTCACAATCTTGCGATGGTCGCCACGAATGACGTCGAGACCGGCGTAGAGGGTCGACGTCTTTCCGCTGCCCGTCGGACCCGTGACCACCACCATCCCTTCGGGGTTCGCAAGCAGCGACTCCACCTCGGACAGCATGTCGGCCGGCATGCCGAGGCCCGACAGCGGCATCACGCCTGCAGACTGACCGACCAGGCGCATCACGACATCCTCGCCGGTGGGTCCGGGGACCACGCTCACCCGCAGGTCGACCGGCCGATGGTGAGGACCATCGACGAGGATGATTCGAATGCGGCCATCCTGCGGCAGACGACGCTCGGTGATGTCGAGGCGCGCCAGCACCTTCACTCGACCCACCACAGCGTTGACGTTCGCCGGCGTGACATGGGTGAACAGCTGACGCAGCACACCGTCGACTCGAAGCCGAATGTCGACATCATCGAGGTACTGCTCGATGTGGATGTCCGACGCGTCGAAGCGCACCGCGGTACGGATGATGTGGTCCAGCAGCACCGTCGACGACGCGTTGTGGGCCGGCTCGGGCGCACGCATGGGCACGGGAACACCGTCAGGATGATCATCTGCGGCCCGGCGCTCAAACCCGAAGTCGAGCGCCTTATCGATCTCGTAGGTGTTGAGGCGCACCGCCTCTACTGGACGGGCCAGGACCTGCTCCAGCATCGAGACAAGCCGGTCATCCCGGGGATCCGGCATACCTACAACAACGCGCTCACGGCTGTCTTCGGTGAGGTGGCCCAACACCACCACCCGCCACTGTTCGCAGAATCGTCTTCGAAGACATCGAATCGCGGTGACATCGAGGTCGAAGTGGTCGAGTTCGGCAAAGGGAATGCCGTCGTTGAGGGGCACTTCAGCCTCCAGTCCAGATCGAAGCGGCGATAAGCTACCACAGAAGCCTCTGCCCACCGATGACCACTCGTTCTGCCACGACGCCTACACCTACGGAGGCTCGCCGATCGCCGCCCGCTTCTACGACGGCTTCGGCTGCGAGGACGGGTAGCCGGCCGGTCAAAGCACCGCGGATTAGAGGCTCGAACAGCTCGAGGTCTCCATGCGCTGTTTCGCCTTCTTGCCCCTTCTCGCTGTTGCCTGTCCGAAGCCGCAGCCACCCGTCCAACCCATCCCCGAAGCGCGCTGTGGCGTTCATGCGGATGGCTCGCAGACCTTCGGCATACTCCACGTCAACGACGTCTACCGAGTCGAAGGACTGCTCGATGGCACCGGCGGCCTGGCACGCCTGCGGCGTCTGCGAGCGGAGCTAGAACGAGACTGTCCCGACCTCCTCATGACCCACGGCGGCGACTTTCTCTCACCGTCGATGCTGAGCAAGTCCACCAACCCCGCCAACAAGACTGACAGCAAGATCAGGCTCTACGGCGAGCATATGGTCGAGCTGATGTCCATGCTCGACGGCGATGCCGACGCCTTCGATGACCACATGTTCGTGGCCATCGGCAATCACGAGTTCGACAACGGCGGCGATACCTTCGCGCCCCGACTATCCGAGCTGGCCGACATGAGCGGCTTCTTGTGGCTCGACACCAACATCACCTGGAAACCTGTCAAGGACGGCGGCCACGAGTACGCAGCCCCTGCAAGTGATCGCTTTGTGGCTCACAAGGTCGTCCAATTCGGCGAGCTCAAGGTGGGGCTGCTCGGGATGACCCTCGACATGAAGTCCAAGGACACGGCGGGGAACAGGGTCAACAAGCGCAAGTACTTCGACACCGACGACGACCACGCTGCGGTCGCCAAGCAAGCCATCGCCGCCATGGGAGACGTCCACGTCCGCCTGGGGGTCACCCACCTCGATGCCAACCAGGACATGGCCCTGCTCAACGCCGTACCCGAGCTGGATCTCATCCTCGGCGGCCACAACCACAACGCCTTGACCCAGTCATCCACCGACGGACACCTGCTGCTCAAGGCCGATGGCGATGCCGCCACGGTGCGCGTGGCCTACGTCACCGTGGCTGCTGATGGGTCCGTCACGGTCGACCATGATGCTCACGACAACGTCAAAGCGACGGTTCTCAACGGAAAGGGCGACCCCACCATTCTCGCCGCCATCCACGGCTGGGAGCGCTACCTCGACCACCGGTTCTGCGGTGAAGACGACCTGGGATGCCTCGACGTCAAGCTCACTGAGGCCGGCAACGACTTTGTGGCCGCTGAGCTGGAGATCAGGCGCTTCGAAACCAACGTGGGCGACCTTGCCGCCGACCTCGCACTCAGCGCCTACGCCGAGCAGGGCGCCCAGCTGGCATTCATGAACAGTGGCGGGATGCGCCTCAACCAGACCATTCCCATGGGCACTGACTTCACTCGCCGCCAACAGGAGGAGCTGTTCCCCTACAACGCGCCGGTGTTCCTCATCGAGCTCACCGGCGAGGAGCTGCAGAGTGTGGCGGACCGCGCGGTGCAGGCCTGGACAGGCAACGGCCACTGGCTGCAGGTGTCCGGCTGGGGCTTCGTCCACGACCCCGACGCCAACGAAGGTGAGGGAACGGCCACTCGCCTCCACCTGCTCCCGGCAGATGGCGAGCCCGTGCCCGTCGACCCCACTGAAACCTACAAGGTCGTGGCCAACGAGTACCTGGTCACCAACAAGTACGGCGACCGCGACGGCTACACCTTCGAGGTGCGGTACGTCGGTGAGGTGCCCGCAAGCCCACCCGACGTGAAAGAGCTGTTCGGAGCCTTCCTCAAGAAGAACGCCACCACCACTCTCGCCACAGAGGGTCGCATCTGCAATACCCAGCGCCCCGACGCCCCCTGCCGCATCTCGGTCGATTGATGCGCGGGCTCCGCACCATCGTAAGCGCCCTCGCACTCAGCATTCCCGGAACTGCAGCTGCCTGGACCGCCGACGAGCCCTGGCGCACCGTCGAGACCGAGCACTTCCGAATCCACTACCCGCTCGACACCGAGGCCTGGGCCCTCGACCTCGCCGCCCGCATCGACCCGATGCGTGAGCGCGTGGCTCTCATCGTCGGCTGGTCCCCCGAAGACCTCACCGACATCGTCGTTCTCGACCCCTGGAGTCAGTCCAACGGCTTTGCACTGCCCTTCGCACGTGGCGCCCGCATCGGCGTGTTCCCCACCGCACCTCCAGCCAGCAGTGGCATCGGCAACTACCGCCTGTGGGCCGAGGACCTCTTGGTCCACGAAGACGCCCACGTCCTCCACCTCACCCGACCGTCCCGCAATCCAGTTGAGCGCATCGTCTTCGAAGGCGTGCTGGGCGTTCCCGCCATTGCGGTGAAGTCGCCAGCCTGGGTGGTCGAGGGCTACGCCACCAAGGTCGAAGGCGAGCTGACCGGGCAAGGACGCCCCAACTCCGACGGTCGGGCCACCTTCCTGCGCATGCTGGCCCGCGAAGGACAGCTGCCCACCTACGGCGAGCTCGACGGTTCTGCGCGCTGGCGTGGCCGGTCGATGCGCTACCTCGTGGGCTCGGCATACCTCGAGTGGCTTTCCCAAAACCATGGCGAAGAACGCCTTCCCGAGCTGTGGGCTCGGATGACCGCCCGGGAAATGCGGTCCTTCGACGAGGCCTTTGTCGGCACCTTCGGGGGACCTGCAGCCGAGCTCTACGGACGCTTCGTTGCGGAGCTGACCGCCGAAGCCCTGGCAGTGGAGCCCAACCCCGGCGACACGGCCCTGTGGATGGACCTCAGGGGCGAGGCCGAGCCCCCCGCAATCTCCCCCGACGGCACCCAAATCGCCGTCGTGCAGCGCGTCGAAAAGGGTCCGTCCGCCCTGGTCGTCTACGAGACCGCGGTCGACGAAGACGCGGTCAACGAACGGGCTGAGTCCCTGATCGAGATGCTCGAAAAGGACGCTTCGGATGTTGCCCCCGTCGCCCCCAAGACCGCGCCCCACAAAGAAGTGGCCCGACGGCTGCACCCCCCGCATCGTCCCCGAAGCCCCCGCTTCATCGACGACCACACCCTGCTCTACACCGCCTTCGTCACCGACCCCCGCGGCGTGATTCAGCCCGACCTGTTCACCTGGGACTTTGACTCCGGTCGCGCACACCGCGTCACCCGGAATGCCAACCTTCGAGAGGCGGTCCCCTGTGGCGGACAAGCCGTGGCCGTGCATCGCCAACACGGGCTGTCATCGCTGGTTCTGGTCGACTTGGACACCGGCTCCACCACGCCGCTCACCCACCCGTCCCCCACCATCGTCGACGCCGACCCCCGCATCGACGACGCCTGCACCACCCTCACCTGGCTCCGCCACGACGGCTACTGGCAGCCGATGGCCGCCCCACTGAAGGCGCTCCAAGACGGTCAGCCCGCTGCCGAGCTCAACCTGCCAGACGGCGGACAGCTGCTGTCCATCGACATCTCACCCGACGGCAACATGCTGGTCGCGGCCATCGGCACGGCCGGCTTCATCGACCTCTGGCAGCGTCCCACCGAGGGCACCCACAGCTGGCAGCGACGCACCCACATGCCCGGCGGCGCGTTTGACCCCGAAGTGGCCCCTGGGGACGGCGGCATCTACTTCCTGAGCACCGATCCCCGCGGCTTCGACCTTCACCACCTGCCCGCTGACACCGCGCCCATTTCCATCGAGGCGCATCCTCCCGACGAGTGGGCCACCCAAGGCGCCATCCGCCCACCGCCGGTCCTCGAGCCACCGCCCCTCCCCAGCGGCGAGTCCCCCACCCCGGAGCCCTACCGCCTCGGTCCTCAAAAGTTCCGACTGCTCGTCGGCGCCCGCAGCGCATCCGTGGGAACCACGGCCTGGCGAGGTGCCGAAGTGGGCGTGCACATCGGCGACTTGGTGGGTCGCTCTGAGCTGCTTCTCCAAGTGGGACACCACGGAATGGTGCCCCAAGATGACGCCCCCAGCGACCCCACAATAGTAGCAGTCGACAGCCTGGGGGCCCGCGCGGCCTGGACCTGGCGACGCCTCCCCGTCCACCTCACGACCGAAGGCTGGTGGCTGCCCATGGACAGCGGCTTCACCGGCAGTGGCGTGTCAGCCGACCTCCACCGACGCTGGTCGGGGGGTGGATTAGAGGGCTCTGCTGGAGGGCTCGCAGAGGTCGACAAACAGGGCGCCTTCGACGCAGCCGCCGCTGCTGAGCTGTCCCTGTGGGACCGCCGATACCTGGGAGAACTGGGCCTTGGGTGGGCAGTCTTCGGAGGCGCCCGACTTGGAGACACCCTCCGCGCCGACGCCACTGTCCAGCTGCGTACCGGATGGCGACAAACCGCTCTCCTGGGCAGCTTTCAACACGCCACCGCAAGCGGCGAGGCCCTCGACATCCGGCCGATCCAGCCCGGCATCCAGCCCGATCTCCGCTCCACCGGCATGGTCTGGTGGCGCAGCCTTCCGCCGGACATCCTGCTCACCGAGGCCCGTCGCGCCCGTGGTGATGTGCGGTTCATGGGCGACATGCTGGGGCTCTACGGCGAGTCGGTGCTGTCCTCCGACGATGGCGCTTGGACCTTCCTGGGCTTCGATGTCGACGCCGGCATGAACGCCCAGCCGATTGCCGCGGTGCCTGCCATCCGGGGCACGGCCGGGCTCGCCTGTCAGGTGGGAGACCCCAGCAGCTTCGACGTGAAGGCC
>Ga0315321_10003934_pt1 | contig 11455 bp, 10 predicted proteins | sample M180m21515metaG_FD_203464 | JGI IMG/M metagenome (GOLD analysis project Ga0315321, IMG submission 203464) | Ammonia-oxidizing marine archaeal communities from Monterey Bay, California, United States - M1 80m 21515 | ecosystem: Environmental > Aquatic > Marine > Intertidal zone | place: USA... | reverse complement strand
CTGATGCTGTCGTCGATCCGCGATGACGACCCAGTGCTCTTCCTAGAGCATAAGTACCTTTATCGGCGCATCAAAGAGGTAGTCCCGAGCAACGAAGCCATCCCTCTAGGTCAAGCGATCGTTCGGCGTGAAGGCTCAGATTTTACCATCGTGACCTATGGCGCGATGGTCTTTGAGGCGCTCGAAGCGGCGGAACAAATCGCCACCGAAACAGGCGCTCAAGCGGAGGTCATTGACCTGCGCACCCTGGCTCCGCTCGATATGGAGACCGTGTATCAGTCCGTGCGAAAGACGAACCGCTGCATGCTCGTTCATGAAGCCTGTTTGACCGGCGGCCCAAGCGGCGAGCTCGCCGCTCGTTTGTCCGAAGAGTTCTTTGACTGGCTCGATGCCCCCATCTTACGGGTCGCAGCGCTAGATTCCCCGGTCCCCTACTCGCCCCCCTTAGAAGATTATTTCCTTCCTAAATCTGTAGACATCGTGTTTCAGGCGAAGCGCCTGCTCGCCTACTAGGAGAACCTCATGGCCCTCATCGATATCGTGATGCCGCAGCTCGGCGAATCCATTGCCGAAGGTACCATCGCCCGCTGGCTCAAAGCCGTTGGCGATAACGTAGCTGAAGATGAACCCCTGCTCGAAGTCAGCACCGACAAAGTCGACGCTGAGATTCCCAGCGTTAAGGGTGGTCGGGTCGCTGAGATCCTGTTTGGCGAAGGCGAAACCGTCGAAGTGCAAACGGTCATCGCTCGCATCGAGACCGATGCGGCAGCGAGCCTGCCGAGCGGTGACGGCGCAGCGGCGCCCGCAGCAGCACCGACGGCTGCGGCACCAGCACCAGCACCAGCACCTGCGCCCGCTCCGGCCCCAGCTCCAGCACCAGCGCCTGTTGCAGCAGCGCCTGCTCCGGCTCCAGCGCCGGCTCCAGCGGGTACCGATGAGTTGACGCATCGTCGCCGCACCTTGTCGAGCCCTGTCGTGCGCAACATCGCTCAAGAGCACGGCGTCGAGATCGCCGCCGTACCCGGGACAGGCATCGACGGCCGCGTCACCAAAGCGGACATCTTAGGCTACGTCGCCTCGGGCGCCCATCAGGCTCCGGCAGCTGCTGTAGCGGCTCCCGCCGCCATGCCGAGCGCCCCAGCCTTTGCGGGTCCCGCCGTTCCGGTCACGCCTCCCGGCGCAGTGGTCGCCGAGATGACGCGTGCATCGGGCGCTCCGACCGAGATCAAGTTCCCCGATGTCCCTGTTTATCCTGGCGATCGGATCGAGAAGATGAGCCCGATGCGGGCTTCAATCTCCGAGCATATGGCGCGTTCGACCTACCTGGCAGCCCACGTTCAGACCTGCTGGGAGATCGACATGGGCAACGTCATGGCGTTGCGCAAAGAGCATAAGGACCGCTACGCCGCCCAAGGCGTCAAACTGAGCGTCACCGCCTTTATCCTCAAGGCGACCGCAACGGCGCTGCGCGAGCACCCGATGGTGAACGCCGCCATCAGCGGCGACCAGATCATCTACCGCGGCGCGGTCAACCTAGGCTGCGCGGTCAGCGTTCCGGACGGCTTGATGGTCCCGGTGATCAAAAACGCCGACCACCTGAGCGTGCGCGGCATTGCGATCGCCCTTGATGACCTCGCCACTCGAGCTCGCAGTAAGAAGCTGACCATGGACGACCTAGAGGCTTCGACCTTCTCGGTCACCAACCCCGGCGTCTTTGGCTCGCAGTGGGGTACGCCGGTGATCAACCAACCCAACGTCGCCATCCTGGGCTGCGGTCGCACCGAAGACCGCGTGGTGGCGGTCAACGGCATGATCGGGATCCGCCCCCGGGCGCATTACGTGCTGAGTTTCGACCACCGCTTGGTCAACGGCTCAGACGCCGACTTGTTCATGAAGACCTTCAAGGAGAACCTCGAGGGCATGGACGCCAGCGCGCTCTAGCGTGAGCTGATCATGCGCCCCATCGAGTTGCGTCAGCTCGGCAGCGAGCTGCCGTACGAAGACACGCAAGAGGCGCAGCAGCGTGCGGTCGATCTGGTGCGTCGCGGCGAGCTCCCGGACCAGCTCTGGCTGCTGCAGCACGAGCGGGTGATCACCGTGCCGCGTAAAGAGGCAGCGTGGGCGAACCTTTTGGTGACTCCAGAGCAAGCTAAAGAACTCGGCGTTAACGTCGTGACCACGACGCGCGGTGGCAACATTACCTATCACGGCCCTGGGCAGTGGGTGCTTTACCCTATCGTTCATCTCCAGCCTGGCGAGCGTGATATTCGTCGCTTCGTCTGCAACCTTGAAGAGGCGATGATGCAGGTCTGTCGAGACTACGGCTTAGCGCCGCAGCGCAGCGAGGGCGAGACGGGCACCTGGATCGGTGATCAAAAAATTGGAGCGATCGGCGTGCGCTTTGCGCGCTGGGTGTCGAGCCACGGGATCGCCTTTAATGGTCGGACCAATATGAATGACTTCAACCTTATCGTCCCTTGCGGCATCGCCGACAAGGGGGTGTGCAGCTTGGAGAGTCTTGGCGTTGATCATGACCTAGGCGAGCTTGGGCCTCAACTCGCAGCGGGTGTCGCCGAGCGCTTAGATAGAGCGCTCCAGCAAGGGCCGAGCCAGCTTCCTCTTATGAGTGACCTTTGATAAGTCACCGAGCATGAAGTTTAGAGTCTTAGTTCTCCTCGGATTTAGCGCATGCTCGATGCAGCTTCCGATCATTCCAGGCATGGGCAACAGCGCGCCGGCTTCGGTCTGCGGCGACGGTGTCGTCGGCGCAGGCGAAGCCTGTGACGACGGTAACCTCGTTGATTTCGACGCCTGCACCAGCGCCTGCACCAACGCAGGCTGCGGTGACGGGGTGACCCGGCGCGACCTGACCGATCCGCTGTCGCCTGGATACGAAGCCTGCGACGACGGCAACGACCGCGACGACGACGGCTGCACCAACGCTTGCCTCAGTCCAAAATGCGGCGACGGGCGCGTATTCCAAAACAACGGTCTTGGCAGTGACGGCTATGAAGAATGCGACGATGGCAACATCAACAACAACGACTCTTGTACGGCTCAATGCTTCGTCGCACGCTGCGGCGACGGCTTTATTCACAACCAAACACAAGATGGTGAGGCAGTCGAAGAATGCGACGATGGCAACGCAGTCGATCTCGATGGCTGCCGAAACAACTGCCAGATTGCGCGCTGCGGCGATGGTATTGTACGGTCAGACATTGCCTCAGGCTCCCAAGATGAGTGTTTGACTGAATCGGACTGCGACGCTGGTGAGCGGTGCTTGCATCGACGATGTTACCCCGTCGGGTTCGAGCGCTGTGACGATGAAAATGACGACAATACCGATGCCTGCTTGAGTGGTTGTGTGGCTGCGCGCTGCGGTGACGGCGTCGTACGGACCGATCTCGGCGTGGGTGAACTAGGTTATGAAGCCTGCGACGACGGCGACACGATCGACAACGATGAATGCAATAATGCATGCCAGCTAGCCACCTGCGGCGACGGCGTTCGCCGTACGGACTTAGACGATCGAGTGAGAGGTCCGGAGGCGCTGTGTTCGGATGGCTGCTTCGACCAAGAGGTGTGCATGGGCCTCATCTGTGTACCCGCAGGTTACGAGGCTTGTGATGACGGGAACCTCAACGCATCCGACACCTGCGTGAACTGCGAGCTGCCCGGCACCTCTGCGAACGCAGCGGCGCAGAGCTGCGCGCAGCTGCTCAGGCGCGGTCAAACCGAGTCGGGTGTTTACTGGCTCGACTTCGATGGCAGAAGCGGCCCCTTCGAGCCGGCGCCATTTTATTGCGATCAAACCACAGATGGTGGTGGCTGGCTCCATATCTTTGGTGAGAACGCACCAAGTGATGCTGGCTGCAGCTGGTTTCGCTGGTCGCGACTCTCACCAGGCGACATGAACAGCGAAGTCGAACTCCCAGCCGAGCACTACACAACGCGATGCCTGTCGTCGGGGATTCGATTTAGGCATATCCATATGGACCTGGACTTCTTAGCGAGTCGTATGGTCCTTGAAACCCCCTTTGACTGGTCTTCAATCCGCTACAGCGGGCAGCTCTCTGTGCGCGGTTTCCTTTGGGATCAACCGTATCAGCTACCGACAACTCAACGGCGTCACCCCGAAGGCTTACAAGACCAATGGATCATGTCCGATGCTGAAGACTGCATGCCGACCGCGATAGACGAATCAATCGGCTCCTTCGTGGGGGATCGTGCGACGGGTAACAGCGTATCATGGGTCGCAAATTCTTACGTCGGAAATCGCTGCTCGGCTGGCTTCAAGACCGAGTTTTTCTGGTCGTCGATCGTCGTTCGCTGAGTCAGGATTTAGGCGATGATCAACGCTGTGCGAGGTATCATTCAGCGACTGCAATCGGGATCAGCCGGTTGGGCGTTGATCGACCAAGGGCTCGCCAGCGGGGTGACCTTTTTGACGGGTGTTTTGGTTGCGCGCCTGCTCGGGCCTGAGCAGTTCGGCGTTTTTGGTTTATTGTTCATGGTCATCTTGTTCTTTAATTCAGCTCAATATTCGCTGATCGCCTCGCCGATGATGTCGATCGCGCCCCAGCTCGAAGGGGAAGAACAAACTGAATTCTTAAGCGCCCAAGGCAGCGCAGCTTTCGTCCTGATCGGGCTCAGCGTCGTGCTCACTCTTTTAGCGGGCGAGGCGCTTAGCGCCTTTAAGCCAGAGTGGAGCTTTAAGGCTTACACCTGGCCTTTGGTGGCAGCCGTCGCGAGCATTCAAACCCAAGAGTTTTATCGGCGACTTTTCTTTACCGCGGGGCAGCCAAAGCGCGCCGGCGTCAGCGCAGCATGGCGTTATGGCCTTCAGCTGTCTGGGCTGATTGTCTTGTATCAAATGCAGATCGCAGAGCTTGATGTCATCTTATGGCTCATGGCGGGTTCGGCGATGAGCTCAGGGGTCATCGCTCATCTCCAGCAGCCCACACTCGGTTACAACACAAAGTCCCTCAAACGCTTCGCGCGACGAAGCTGGACCTCAGGTCGCTGGATCTTTGGCTCCACCCTGCTTCAGTGGATGACCGGCAATTACTTTGCGGTGGTAGCCGGCGCCTTGGTCGGACCCATTGCTGTGGGCGCACTTCGCGCGACGCAACAACTCCTGGCTCCGGTGCAAGTGGTGACCCTAGCAGCGACCAACGTGATTCCGATCGCGGCAGCCAAACGCCTGAGCCAAGGTGGCACCAAAGCCATGAACCTGTTTCTTTGGAAGGTCGGGGTTGCGGGAGGAATCGCCACCGCGTTGATTGGAATCATACTAACGATCGGCGGTGATTTCTGGTTGGTTTTAGTCTTCGGTCCAAAATTCGCAGGTTTTGGCTACCTCATTCCATGGCTGTCAGGAGCTATGCTTATATTTTATTGGGAAATCCCGCTGCAAGCTGGACTTAGAGCGCTCGAAGACACCAGAGCACTTTTTTGGGGTTATCTAGTAGCCGCAGTCCTGAGTCTCGGCATCGCTCATGCTCTAGTTCAAGCCAAAGGCACAGAAGGCGCCGCGATCGGTATCATGTTTAGTCATGTGATCTTTGCCGCTACTCAACTCTTAGGATTATACTTGGCGTGCCGAAACCGAAACGCGAAGCCTTAGCGCAGCAGCGCGCTGCGCTGGAGATCACTGAGCGGCAGCGCTAACAGCTCGTCAAGCATTGCGGCCGGCATTTGAGGCGCCTTCCAAGGTGTCGGCGTGGTGTAAATTGCATTAAAGACCAAACGACGGCCGGTGGTAATACGGCTTCCACAATGAACCAATTTGCGCACATCGGCGACAAAGCGATCCCCCGCAGAGCCAACCACTTCGACGGTGTGATTTAAATCGCCACGGCGGTCCAAATACTCATCACTGACGCGGCTCACGAGTGTCCGCCAAAGCCGATCCGACTGCGCCCGAGGGAGATAACGAAAGGGACCTTGAGCGAGTGCGCATTCGTCGAGGTAAATAAAGAGGCGCAGCGTGCTCGCATCGTAACGGTCACGATGCCACATCTGGTCACGCTCGATACCGGCTTCACCAGTGGGTTCAGTCACCAGCAACCGCGCGCCATGCAGTAAAGGGCGCGCACCAAAGTAAGCCGTGACCTTAGCCAAAAGGTCGTCATCTAAGGCTTCATGAAAAAGAGCACCAGGCGCTAGCGAGAAGCGCTCCGCACCAATGATGTGTTTATAAATTCCCTCGCTCGACTCTTCAGTCACCTCACCGATCATCTGCTCAGCTTCGCGCTGGTAGCGGGACAGATCCACCGGCGCTAAGGGAGCTAACCGAAGGAAGGACTCAGCATCCAAAGCCAAATCTCTCTGGGCTTCACAGTCCACTCTCGCTTGTGAAAACTTATCCGTACGCACCAGCTTTCCTAGCCGGTTGCTGACTTCTTCAGAGATTCCCTTCGCCAGATACTTAAGCACCATCACTCACTTGTCGGCGGTCTTTAATAAAACGAGCAGGAACTCCACCTACGACCGCATAGTCTGGAACGTCTTTATTGACTACAGATCCCGCCGCAACGATCGCGTTTTTGCCAATCGTCACGCCGGGTAAAATCATCGCACGACCGCCGATCCAACAGCCTTGGCACAGCCGCGGGGGCAATCGAGGATCGTAACCTTGATCAATCAGCGGCACATCGAGCAAATCGGTGCGATGGCGAGTCGCCAAAACCATCACCTCAATACCCATCATGACGTCGTCTTCAATGATCACGTCATGCTCGATCCGAGCGTTCTCACCGATTTGAGAATTACTTCCCAGCTGGACTTTACTGCCCGTTCCAAAATACGCGCCACGCTTGACCACGGCTCGCTCACCGCAGCTTAAGAACAATCGTCGTGCGATCGCCGTGCGCAAGCCATTGGCTAAAGTACCAAAGGGCATCGAAGACGCCGGTAGCCAACGAGCAAAACCGTAATAAGCGATCAACCAAAACGATCTCATACTAACCATCCCTCGGCGAAGCTGTATCGCGTATAGAGGGTACTTTAGAAGATCGCACCTGCGCCATCCTCGCTAGAATTCCGGCACAGAAATAAAATGGAATCGTGGTGAAAGGCATCACAAACGGCGTCTCGCCAAGCCCAAGGACAAGGGTACAAACGACGACCATAAAGCAAAAGACAACGAAGGGTCCAAACAGCACCGAATCAACGCGCTGTCTCAACTGAGACAAACCCAAACGGACGATCGCAAAGCATAAGTAGGTAAAGGCAAACAACCCGAAAATACCGGAACGGCCGAAGACAGAAATCCATGAGTTATGCGGCTCTCGAGTGATCTTACCGCCATGGAAAACGCCTTCCATCAAGGGTTCACCGTAACCAACACCAAAGACAAAATTCTGCACGCTCGAGAGACCGGTGTTGATAATATCTAACCACCAATCAATGCGTTCAGAGCCACCGCTCGATAGGGTCGTTCCTCGCTCAAAATTCTCCCAGATCATAATCTCTCGAATCAATCGAAAGTAATCCTCTGGAGACATCGCCCCGAGGCGACCCACGACCTTAACACCGAAGTAACTCAGCAGAAAAATGCCAGCCAGCGCGAGGAAGCCGATACCGATCACCGAGACAAAGGATCGGACCTGATCTTTACCCCCAACAATCGAGAGCACAGCGAGCATGGAGACAATCTGAAGCAGCAAAGACCGAGAAGGGAACAAGACCAACGCGACCCCAACAAAGATAGCTGGGAGCCAAATCGCTTGTTGTTCAGTCGCGTTACCACGCACCCAAAGAAATGCTGCCGCAGGGATTAAGATGGTCGGCGAGTTACCAAACAAAAAGAAGATCGGAACTGGAATACCCTGAGTACTTGGCAGCGTTGGGGACAGCGGCACCAGCTGCGACGAAAAGGGAGCGAGGAGTGCGTAACCAAAAACCGTAAAAACAAGGATCGGCAGATAGCGTAAATAAGACTTTATGACGTCTTTTTGGCTCGCCATAGCAAAGCCGAACACCAAGAAGATGCTCTCCAATACTGGAAGCCCATCTCGAACTGCTTTCATCCCGAATTCAGGGAGGCTCGACATCACCCGGGCACCGCCAATAATGATCCATAGGCAAAGCGGAACAAAGACGCTTGAGCGGCTGAAGTCCCTCATAACCGTTCGGCTCAGCACAAACGGTGCCGCCACGAACATCAGAATCTCCATTAAGGGAACACCCGCACCAGACGGTGGAAAGCGGATCATCTGAAAGCCGTAGTTAAAGACAATCAAACCAAACAATGCGGCACCAAAAGCAGACAACGCTAGCCAACGAAGACTGCTCGGTAGCGAACGACCACCTCGCCTCCTAAGCAGCGGCCTCACTTCGCCATTCAAAACGAATTCCTCGCTATGTTCTGACGTCTAAGCCGCAAGAATTCCAAACCATGGAACCAAACAAACAAACCAAAAATAGCCAAACTCTTGGTGTATCTACCCGTCAACCGGCGCGGCTCATCAGCCCAGCGAACAAACCACTCAAGTCCCATCTTTGAGACCCAGTGCGGCGCCTGTTTTTTGGTGCCGGCGGTAAAGTCGAATGCCGCGCCAACGCCCATGCGAAAGGGAACTGATAATCGGTCATGGTGCTCGCTCAACCAGGACTCTTGTTTCGGCGCCTGCAGCCCCACAAAAAGAGCATCGGGAGCAGCCTCTTCAATCGCTTTGAGCATCTCGCTGTTTTGCGCCTCACTGAACCGCTCGGCAAAAGGCGGTGACAGCGTGCCAGCGATGATCACTCCTGGCGCCATCGCCTCCATTTGCTCGCACATTTTAGCGAGCACGGCGTCACTCGAACCCAACAAGAAAATGCGATGACCCTTGCTCGGTGCGCGGCGAACAAACTCCTGAAAGAAGACGGGGCCTGCGATCTTGTCAGGGACGGAATGAGGTAACAGCTTAGTGAGCCAAACCGGGATCATACCATCGGGTAAGACGGCGTCAGCTTGATGATAATGTCCCATCAACACCGGGTTCGATTGCGCCATCACGATCGTGTAAGCGTTCCCCGTCGAGAACAGACAGGGCCTCTTCTCAGCGATCGATCGATCAGCGAGCTGCTGAGCATCATCCATCGTGAATGCCGCTAGGGGAACCCCTGCGCACTCCACCTTGGGGACATCTATGCGCTCTGGCTTAGATACCATTCGTACGTGCTTTCAATGCCAGACCGCAGATCGATCGATGATCGCCAGCCAAGACCTGCCAGCCGGCTCACGTCGAGCAGTTTGCGGGGCGTTCCGTCGGGCTTGCTTGCATCAAACTGAAGATCCAAACCGCCCCCAACCACCTCAACAATGGTCTCGGCGAGCTCGCGAATACTCAGATCGACGCCCGTCCCGATATTCACCGTCTCGAGCCCATCGTAGGTCTCCATCAAGTAAAGACAAGCGGCCGATAAATCGTCCACATGCAAAAACTCACGCTTCACGTTTCCGCTACCCCATACCGGCAAGGTCGGCTGCCCAGCCTGGACCGCTTCGTGCGCCTTGCGCAGTAAAGCGGGCAAGACGTGACTGTTGGCGAGGTCAAAATTATCGCCCGGCCCATACAGATTCGTCGGCATCGCCGAGATGAAATTGCAGCCATATTCGCGGCGATACGACTCGCACAGCTTAATGCCGGCTATTTTGGCGATGGCATAAGGCTCGTTCGTCGGCTCAAGCGTGCCCGTCAACAAGCAGTCTTCCGGCATCGGTTGCGGGGCAAATTTTGGATAAATACAGGAGCTCCCCAGAAACAGGAGCTTCTTGACCTCATGAACATAAGCCTGATGAACGGTGTTCGCCGCGATCAGAAGGTTGTCGTAAATGAACTGAGCTGGGTAGGTGTTGTTGGCATGGATACCGCCAACCTTAGCGGCTGCAACGATGACATAATCAGGCCGCTCGGCGGCAAAGAATTCGGCGGTCGCACCGCCATCACGAAGATCCAACTCGGAGCTGGTTCGAGTGATAATATTGTGGTGACCAGCAGCGTTGAGCGCGCGCAGCAACCCGCTGCCGACCAGCCCACGGTGACCGGCAACATAAATCTTAGCGCCAGCTTCCATCAGCCTTGCTCCGCTTTCGCCTGAGCCAAATCGGCCTCAATCATGTCGTGAACCAAATCGGCGAAGCTGTGCTGAGGGACCCACCCGAGCTGCTTTCGCGCCTTGGATGCGTCACCGAGCAAGAACTCGACCTCGGTGGGCCGGAAGTAGCGAGGGTCGATACGCACCACGGTCTTGCCGCTCTCTTCGCACACACCCTCCTCGTCCAAGCCGCTGCCTCTCCAGGCGATGGTCATGCCCAACTCGGCAAAGCTCAGCTCAACGAACTGACGCACGGAATAGGCTTCACCCGTTGCGAGCACATAATCATCGGGGGTGTCTTGCTGCAGCATCCGCCACATGCCCTCGACATAGTCTTTGGCGTGACCCCAGTCGCGTTTCGCCTCCATATTGCCCAGATACAAGCAGTCTTGCACGCCAAGGTGGATTCGAGAAGCAGCCCGGGTGATCTTGCGCGTCACGAAGGTTTCGCCGCGCGTGGGCCCTTCATGGTTGAACAGGATCCCGTTCGAGGCGTGCATACCGTAAGCTTCACGGTAATTAATGGTGATCCAGTACGCATAAACCTTAGCCGCACCATAAGGACTTCGTGGATAAAATGGCGTCGTCTCGCTCTGGATGCGCTCGCGCACTTCACCGAACATTTCAGACGTTGAGGCTTGGTAAAAACGGGTCTTTTCAGTCAGACCTAAAATTCGAATCGCTTCGAGTAATCTCAACGTGCCGAGCGCGTCAGAATTCGCGGTATACTCGGGCGTTTCAAAACTCACTGCGACGTGACTTTGAGCCGCGAGGTTGTAGACCTCATCGGGCTGAACCTCTTGAATGATGCGGATCAGGTTCGTCGAATCGGTGAGGTCACCATAATGAAGCTGAAAGCGTCGGCCTTCGGCGTGGGGGTGCTGATAGAGATGATCGACACGCGACGTGTTAAACGACGAAGAGCGACGCTTAACCCCATGAACAGTGTAGCCTTTGTCCAGTAAAAGCTCCGCTAAAAGAGCGCCGTCTTGACCTGTAACACCCGTAATTAAAGCGACTTTACTCAAGGGTCTCTCCTAAGACTGGGGCGCAGCCGCTACCACGCAACTTGGCCCCTCAAAAGGCGGAAGTCTCGGCGTGGTCTTCGTCAGCATTGGGGGACAAACGATTACTGCGCTGGCTTGTCACTCAAAGGCCTGGCAATTGGGCTGTGAAACGAGGATCTGTTGTCATGGGCCGTTCGCTACGATTTCCTCAAGGATCGGATCCGACCAAGCGGCCGGAATGGCTCAAAGTCCGTCTCAATTACAACGAGCGCGCCAAAGAGCTCAGCGATGTCATCGAGCGGCTAGATCTGAACACAGTCTGCGCTGAAGCCAAATGCCCAAACATTGGCGAATGTTGGGGC
>Ga0315321_10003933_pt1 | contig 11456 bp, 9 predicted proteins | sample M180m21515metaG_FD_203464 | JGI IMG/M metagenome (GOLD analysis project Ga0315321, IMG submission 203464) | Ammonia-oxidizing marine archaeal communities from Monterey Bay, California, United States - M1 80m 21515 | ecosystem: Environmental > Aquatic > Marine > Intertidal zone | place: USA... | reverse complement strand
CAGAAGAGCCAAATGATCTCAAGAGGCGTGGGGATTACCTGCCGAGATTCAGGACACTGAAATTCAGCACGCTGAAATCTGGGATGCTGCGACTCAGGATGCTGCGACTCAGGATGCTGCGACTCAGAATGCTGCGACTCAGAATGCCAGCCGGCGTAAGTCACGAACATTCCGCAAGCTTTTCTTGCGTGGGTACAACTAAACCGGCTTTGCAGGCGTTCCACTCACCGAACATACCAATCTTTCCCCCGCGGCCTCATTCCGACGGTTCCGACAGGTCCACCCTCTAGTCTTTCCGATTCAGTGAGGGACCAGCTGCACGGATGGCTTCACTGGCACCAGCTTCGAACTTGAGAAAGTTCTGCTGAAACAAATCAGCGAGACGTCTCGCACTGCTCTCGTAGGCTTCAGCGTCTCCCCATACATCGCTGGGCCACAGAATTTCTGAAGGAACTCCATTGCACTCCACTGGCACGTCAAATCCGAATAATTGATCGGTACGGCCTTTGCGTGTTGCCAATGATCCATCGTGAATAGCGTCGATGATTGCACGGGTATGTTTCAAACTCATTCGCGAACCGGAACCATAACCTCCCCCTGTCCAACCAGTGTTCACCAGCCAAACCTGACTTCCCTGCTTACGAATCCGGTCTGCCAACAGTTCCGCGTATTTGGCGGGATGCCACACCAGAAACGCAGCACCAAAACAGGCGCTAAATGTCGCCGTAGGCTCCGTGACATTCATTTCGGTACCGGCAACCTTAGCGGTGTACCCGCTGATGAAATGATACATCGCCTGCTCGGGAGTCAACTTGGAAACCGGGGGCAACACGCCAAACGCATCACACGTCAGAAAGATAATGTTCTTTGGCTGAGGGCCAACACAGGGAATCTTTGCATTGTCGATGAACTCAATCGGATAAGCCACGCGAGTATTTTCAGTGATCGATGCGTCATCGTAATTGACTTCGTGCGTTGCCTCGTCAAACACCACGTTTTCAAGCACGGCACCGTACCGAATGGCGTCAAAGATCTCCGGCTCACTCTCCTTGCTCAGGTTGATCACCTTGGCGTAGCAACCGCCTTCGATGTTGAATACACCATCGTCAGTCCAGCAATGCTCGTCATCCCCAATCAGCTGCCGTCGCGGATCCGCGGATAAAGTTGTTTTGCCTGTACCCGAAAGCCCAAAGAACAGCGAGACATCACCATCAGTCGATGTATTGGCACTGCAGTGCATGCTGAGCACATCCTGTTTGGGCATCAGATAATTCATGACCGTGAAGACGCCCTTCTTCATTTCACCGGCGTACTGCGTCCCCAGAATGATCAATTCACCGTTCTCGATCGACAAGTCAATGCTTGTCGTGCTGGTCATTTGGGCGGTATATGGATTCGCTGGGAACGAGCCTGCATTGAAAATGACAACATCCGGTTCACCGAAATCCTTCAACTGCTCGTCGGTTGGTCGAATCAACATATTGTGCATGAAGAGGGCGTGGTAGGCACTCTCTGCGATGACACGCACCTTGATTTGATAATTAGGATCCCAACCGGCGTAACCATCAAAAACGAAGATTCGCGACCGAGTGTTCAAGTAATCAAGCGCACGCTGTCGGTTGATTAAAAACGAACGCTCCGTCATTCGCATGTTGACGTCGCCCCACCAGATATCATCCGAAGAGGCAGGGTCATCGACGATACGCTTGTCCTTCGGGCTCCGGCCGGTCTTATCACCGCTTCTGGTTGCCAAAGCACCAGAAGCCGAAATCACTGCGTGATGATCCACGATCGCGAACTCATACAGCCGCGCTGGCGTCGCGTTATGAATGATGTCTTCAACACTCAAACCGTAACATGACAAATCAATCGGGTTGACACTCATGACGCAGACTCACCGTGGTTTTCTTGACGCGTTCAACACTCGCACAACATCATCAAAGCATAGGCAGCTTAGGATACCCAGCGATGGATCCGGTGGGTGATCAGAGTCTAGCGCATGAGGCCCCTCATGACGACCCCAATCAGGCTTCATGCCGCCTCAGAAACGCCCCAAATCTAAAGACTACGAGCGTCAGGAACCACCGCGTCTGGAATGATGCTGCGTCACACATCCACCCTGCGTCAGACAGGTCGTCACCCAGACTTGACCCTGCGCGGGCCGAACAACCTGAGCCACTGCGATCGGTTCCAACAGAAAGAAGACTCGAATCGAGGACTGACACAGCGCGACGCGTCTCACCCTTCTCAATCGAATGCTGGCAGGTGGCTAATTTGATCCACCAGAGACAGTGCCTGTGACAATGCAAGACGCTGATTTTTCACCAGAAAGACTTGTTACGATGCGGATCTGCTGAGAGATTCGCTCAGCACTTCCATCCCCCGTGAAGTCGACGGACATCAGGTGCACTTTCTTCCGTCCCGTGGGAACCTTGAACTGGAAACGCTGATCTGCACATTGGACGTCCATGATCTCAAAGGGTTCATCACCCCGCACAACAAGCCTACGCGATATCTTACTATCAGGAGACGTGTTCCCCAGACTGACCGATGCTGGCGAGACACTCACGGAAGGGCGAACCCGTCCAGCGATCGCCATCTCGGTCGTCGGAAACTGCGAGTCGTTACTGATCAAGGTCAGACGTTCCCTGATATCTCCTTCCTCCATCGACTTATCCAGCTTGACCGACATGCGGTACTGCACTTGGCCTTGTGACCGCTGCGGTGGATCCAGCCGAACTTCAAGATGCCGGCAATGACTTCTTACATCGGTGATTTCCCAAGCGGTATTGCCACGGTGAGTGATCGTGACTGTCTGCTCGCGACTAGTTCCCGCTGCAAGCTCACCATAATTGATCTCTGGTGGATCAAAGGTAATATCTGTTCGGATGTAGCCACTCACTTTCAGCTGAACTTCCGCATACGCGGGACGATCGAAAACAACGGTGATCGTGGCTGACTTCTGACCCACAAAGCTACTTGTGTTGAATGTTGCTTTGACGGATGCAGTTTCGTGAGTCTTCAACGTTTTCTGGCTAATGGTCGGCGTCGTACAACCGCAGCTGGTCCGAACTGCAGCAACGTGCACATCTTCTTCGTAAAGATTACTGAAGTCGAAGTGGAAGACGCTTTTGGTGCCGCGTCCCACGCTTCGGAAGTCGTGGCTCTTCACGTTGAACATCTTCTCAGCCCAATTTTGGGCCGAGGCCTGCTGCGAGAATGCTGGCAATAAGATTCCGAATGCAAGCAAGATCAAACCAAGACCTCGACGCTCGAAACTGAACATGGTGCTCTACCGGTGCTTAATTAGACAAACCCGCCAAAAACGCCGCATCAAGACGAAGAACTGTCGGGTGAACTGATACTTCCTGTATTAACGGTTTCGGCTGTTGAGTTGAAATTTTCCAGTAATTCCGCCAATCGTTCCATTGGTAATCCAACAACGTTACTCTCGCTGCCTGACCTCACAGACAACCAGTCGTGGCCATCCTGATACCCAAAAGCGCCTGCCTTTCCCTCCCATTTCATTGACTCGAGGTACTCCCCAAGCATTTCTTCGCTGAGTGGCAACATTTCAAGTTCGGTACGCACGACATCAACGAGGCAACGCTTTTGCTCGACAGACCAGAGACATACCCCTGTATAGACATCATGTCGGCGGCCACTGAGCAGGCGTAAAATTTCCTCAGCATGCTCTTGGTTGCGAGGTTTGCCGAGAATTTGTCCGACGCAGGAGGCCACTGTATCCGCCGCTAGAACAAAGCCGGTCTCGACCCGCGAAACCACATCTGCCGCCTTGCGATAGGCGTAGCGAGCCACCATTTCAGGGGCTGTCTCACGACTGCACATCCCGCATTCCGCATCTTCCCCTGCGACCATCACCGTGAAGTCATATCCTGCGGCGGTCAGCAGCTCCGCCCGCCTCGGTGAGCCGCTGGCCAAAATCAAAGGCTCTCTGGAGGGCAAGGCAGCCGCGGGTAGCCCGTGCATCAACGGAATTTTACTTGTCTCGCCCATCAGCGACACACCTCACGAAGCAGACTGAAAAAACCGAGAGATTGGATCACTGAGTTGGTTCCTCAGGCTCACCAGATTCCTCTTCTGGTGGGTTGGGTGGCTCAACCTCGCTGGACGGTGGAGCCTCACGGGGATGAGTGGCATCCGAAGCCGGCTCAATGCCAGAGGTTGGATCTCCGACTGGCTCAACGCTGGCCGTTGCAGTGGACTGCTGGCGTTGTTCCAGCTGTCGAACCGCACTCTTGAGCGATTCCAGTAAGCGGGGTACCTGGCCAGCAGAAACAAACACTCGGGCGCTCACCGCTGACTGAGGGAAAAAGCTGGTCAGAAAATCGAGCCCGAATTCACTGGCACCGTGACCAATCATCACACCATTGGCATAAACGCCGCTGAGCACCTCATCGGGAAGTTTAAGATCGTCGTAGATTTCCTGCGGCGTTGGGCGTCGAGCCTGATTTTGATTTTGCGGCGGCGCCGGCGGTTCTCCGAAACGCGACTTGTAAAGGTCCAAGTTCGTATTGAGCGCGTCAATGAACTGCGGCATCACCGGGTGCGGCACGATGACTCGACGAGCAACACGGTGGGGTCTGCCGATCGTCTGCAGAAAATCAACAACATACTCGCTTGGACCAGTCATCACGATCGCTCCGGTACTGAAGCAGCCGTCAGCAACATGATCTGGAACACGTGCCCTGAGTGCAGGATTACCCTCATTGGGGTCAGGGCGGTCAGCCGGCGATGGAGAATCCGAGGACATGCGTTTCGCACCCGATGTTATGTGAAAAGATTCGTAAAACGGTTTTCAGAGATGCGAGATGATCTCAACTCACTCAACGCCTCTACCACCCTCAATTCTAAGCATCTCAACCAAATCGCCCACCCCGGAAGCTCAAATGCCCCAATCGTTTTATTTTCCCACACAAGGTGGCATGGAATACAGGCGATACTCACTGGGCACTAATCCAATGGACACGAGTCCGCGCATCACCCGGCCTCGGGCGACTTCCACGGTATTGCCACTTAACGGCATCACAGGCCCTACCAAACGAGAATTGCTACCGCGGCTAGCAATCACGAAGTCGCCAGATAGTCACGCTCTCCTGAAAACCACGATCTCCAGAAAGACGGGGGGCTTGGCTGATCACTTGGATCCTGCCACCTGAATATTCTTTTCCAGTTCCTGACGCACGCGTTCTGGGGTGGCTGTTCGGCGAGGCCTCACCAGTGCCGGGTTCATGAACATCAAACCTAGCACCCCAATAACACCGGTGATTCCCAGCATCTTAATGACCCCGGAACAATCAACTCCATCTGCAATGTTGTAGCACGTCCAGACCCAGTTCGTCGCTTGCCACGGCGAGTACGGGAACTCACGGAAATCGTTCAGATAGAGTTGGAGCCCGTAAGGCCCAAGAGCAGAGAAAACCGCCACAACCACCAAAGCCGCGAACCCTACTTCGACACGCGGATTATTGTTGCGACGCAGTGCTCTCATTACCCCGTAAACCAACACCAGGAAACACGTCAGGTAGGCTGCCACCGCACAAGCGAATTGAAGCGCCATTCGCACATCACGTGATGAAACCACAGAACCAGTGAAATCCAAGTAAACAATGCTCGCTCCCACCATCCCAAGCAGCAACAAAATATTCAACATCGAGAACACAAGACCTGTTGCAGGTCCAGGAGCGAGCCAAGTCAGCGTCGCTCTAGCCAAGAAACTTTGGGGCAAAGTTCTTTGCACTCGCGGAGTCAGCACCGATGATTCAGAAACCAGCATGCTACTGGCTACCACCCATAGAAGCATCAACCCTGTCCCACCGAGAGTTATTTGCGATATCGCTCCATACCCATCCTCGAAGCCTAACGCGACCCAAGCTGCAACAGTTGCGTTAACGGCCAGCAGTGAGACACGAATTTTCGTGGAGCGATTTTCAATCACAGGCGTCAATTGCGCTGCTGTCAATGTCAACAAGAGATATGCCACGGCTGGGACGATCAATAACACGCCTCCAAACACAATCGAAGCTTCGTAGAACCCCCACCCCTGCAGCCAGCCGTTGTTATTAAAGATCAACTCGTACGCCGCCCCGCACAACAACCACTCGGCACCAACGAGTAGCGTGATAACGACCAGCAACATCGTCACGCGTCCTGTACGCGACCGCGAAAGCGGAGCAAAAAACAACGCCACGATCGTCATCAAGACTCCCGCAAGGACCAGCATGCCAAGCAGGACGACAGTGGTCGGGAAGTCAACACCGCGAAGGGTATATGCGTATGAAACACATGGAAAAAGCACTACAAAATACAGCAGCATTTGCAGCATGGCGCTGGCAAGTTTTCCCAAAACAATTTGCTTTGGTGACAAAGCAGTAATCGACAGCAATTCTAAAGTTCCATCATCAATTTCACCCTCTAGGGATCTGTATGCGGCAAGCGGCACCACGAGCAACATGGGCAGAGCGAGTACAAAATAATATCCCAGCAACATTCTCGGAGCAGATGGCGTGTCATAAATCCCCGGCATCAACGAGACAGTACCAATGATGGTCCAAGACAACGCCGCAAACAGCAGAAGTGAGAAAGTGATAACAAACTGTCGACTCTTCAACGCCTGACGAGTTTCCTTGACGAGGATTGGGTTACACCAATCCCCCCACTTTTCGCACCAAGCATCCACTCGTTCAATGCTCAGCATGGCTCCAAGTGCAGAGCCTCCGCTCACTTCTTGTTGGACGGAATCTTCCGGCGGTACAACGGCAGCCATCAAACACTCCTCTGCAATGCATTACCAGTCATCATGTTGCCTAAAAACCGATTCCCACACCCCGGTTCACCCAACGACATTTCTCTAGAATTAGCTGCAGGCGGTGCAGAACGGCGTTGACTGGTGCAACCATGTAACGGCCCGCATTGTCCGCGTCTTTCCTCACCCCAAGCCCATTGTTTGATCAATTCACTCATTGGACCAATCCTTCGGTGACCTGCAGGAACACGTCTTCGAGACTCTTACGATGTGATGTGCATTCTGCAACAAGAAATCCATTCGCAACGAGCAACGCTAACAACTCAGCCTGATCTTTCATTTCGCCAGCAAACTCGAAACGCAGCAATTCTCCATCGATGATGATCTGATCTACATGCTGCACTGACTTCAGCATGACTGCTGCTTCACTGGAACGCTCCAAGACTCGGATTGCCAGCTCTTTCGTATCCCTCTGTTGCCCTTGAATTTCTTCAACGCTTCCAGTTGCAAGTAGCTTGCCTTGCTCAATGATCCCGACCGAGTCACACATTTCAGCTAATTCGGTCAGAATGTGGCTGCTAATCAAAATCGTTTTCCCTTGATCAGCCAAATCCCTGATCATCCGGCGCAGGTCGATGCGAGCTCGCGGATCCAGTCCGGCAGCAGGCTCGTCCAGGATCAGCACGGAGGGATCATGAATCAATGCCCGACCAAGACACAGCCGTTGTTTCATGCCCTTACTCAAACCCCGGATAGGTTTGTTTGCCATACCCTCCGTGCCCGTAAACCCCAGCACCCAACGAAGCCTTCGATTTCGTTCGGCTCCTGTTACCCCATAAGCTCGAGCAAAGAAATCCAGATATTCACGGCAATTTACATCACGGTAAGTGCCAAATGAATCAGGCATGAAGCCCAGACGCCTACGAACCAATTCCGGATCATTGACACACGACAAACCATCGACAAACGAGTCACCATAGCTCGGCAAATCCAAGGTGGCCAGAATACGCATCGACGTTGTTTTGCCTGCGCCGTTGGGGCCGATATAACCGAAAACATGTCCCCGCTTCACACTAAACGACACATCGTCAACCGCCTTGGTTTCACCAAAGAAACGATGCAACCGTCGCATCTCGATGCAATCCTCAGATTGAACGTGAACCGGTGGGTGCCTTTCCGAAGGTAAGTCATGCGTGCCTTGCTGCTGACTCAGATTCCCTGGACTTAGATGGGAGACCGCTGTTTCATTAAACGCCGCTGACGAATCCCCAACCGCCAGTTCAGGCTCGGCAGTGTTATCATTGGGTTGTTTTGCTTCTTCATGCGTCATGGCAAAGTCCCGATTACATAGTGCACACTATTCTCAATTTTGCACCCTTCGATTGCCGTCGCATCCTCCGTGACCTCACACATGGCAACAAAAAAGCCAAGCGGCAATTCATTATTGAGCTGCAGAGATTCCCGAAGCGAGGATTCGAATCTTCCTTCAATCAAACGTGTTCCACCATACAGTTTCATATTCAGTTCAGCCGTAAGATCAACGACACCACCCGTCCAGCCTCCACCCCGCCTTCCTCGAGAACCGTTGGCAGCCACAGGGTTGTGGTCAAGGTAAAACTTGCCCATCAACTGGCGGGCATCTGCTGCAGGTAATGCCACCGCAACTTGCAACTGGCCAGGCTCGATATTTTCGATCCGCCAGTACGCCCCCTGACGATCTCGCACCACCGCATCATTAATCCGAAACCGAAACTCGTTCGTGACCTGCCATTTCGACTCTTTTACGTCTCCACCGATTCTCGCAATCGACAATCTTCCGACATCAAGACGAGGTCGCTGCGATACGAATTGTTTCTGTTCGCGAGCGGGAACAAAGCTGGAACTAAAACGTTGAGTTTCATCGTTGATTGTCACCGATCCAAGTATTTGATCCCCAGTATTGTGACGTAACTCCCACGGACTAAAATCGGGACGCCGCACCGAAAAAACCTCCGCATCAGCAGGGAACGAAAGACCAGCACGCGGGCTGATCGGCGCAAAGTACGTTTCTCGAATCCGCTCGCTAGCTGCTCCCGTAGCCCCATCGACCCAAGTGATTTGCCGGATTCGACCAAGCGTAGAAAAACCATCCGCTGCAATGCCGTACGCAAACATGCTCACAGTGGTTACCAGTGCCAGGAGCGGAGCGACCACAAACATCAGATGCCCCCGGCCACTTCTCGTCGTTCGGCGGTAAGCAACGGGCCCAACAAGAACCACAAAGATCGCCAAGAAGCTCACCAACACATAAACAGGCGGCTGCGCAACGCCGGGGATGAGCCATTTTTTAAATTCTGCATTTCCAAGAATCGGCTCTGCTCCGCGCCGCAAAATGGGAGACACATCTTTTCCCATCAGCTTCAGGTAAAAATCCCACTTCGAACGATTCAGCAAGCCAGCCGCATTCAAATTAACATTCACCGTCGAACCAGAAACGGGCGTCTTAAAATCCAACGCCTCAACTCCACTCACAGCGATGGCTTTCCCAGCCCCTAAAGCAACTCCATGAAAACGTGGAGCAACGCGAACCGAAGCGGCGGAAACACTGGAATTATCACTGCGTATGATGGTGCTTCTGCGTTGAAGCTTTCCCGACCCCAAGAGCTCTATTCCAGCTCGCAAAAAGTCATCCTGGGAGAAACCTAAACTCCTGATTTCCTCAAACACCAGATCCGATTGGTTCGTCGGAGCTCTGTCGAGCAGGCCCTCCAACTCCGCTTGCGATTCAACATCCCAGACAACCAGCGTTCCACCACAAAGGGCCCATCCCAGCAAGGCATTCCATTCGGCTGTGCTCGGTTTAATGTCTGCAATCGCCGCTTTGGTCAAGACAATAAAATCCCAACGCTGATAGCCTCGCCAGTCTTTGGGCAAATTGCCGGTTCCACAAGACAAGGCAGATGGAGCGAATGCACCAAGCCCACCACTCCTGCGTTTGGCGGCCCAAGGACGAGTCACCTCAAAAAACCAAGGCAGCCCCATAGAGTTCATGGCAGTAGCGTCAGCCTGACTTAAGTCAGCGGGCGTAATCAGAAGCAGGTCAACCGTAAGCTCAGTCCCCGCTTGCTGCTCCCAACGCAAATAGCGGCCCAACTCGCGAGCATCTGCTGTGAAGCCAACCGACCCAGAAAATCCAGGCAACGCAACACCATCGCGGCTAACAATGATTTCATACCCAGTGCCCATCATCCACTTGGGCAGGTAGCGGACCCATTTCGTTGTCTTGGTCCCTTGCGGGACAAAAATCGGAAGATTCACTGACAGACAATTATCGTCAGGCGTCTGAGATTCCCGTGTGTTGATAATCCGATAGTTCAGACGCAAATCTGCAGCGGTCGGAAACGGCGATGTGAAAACTATTTCAACTGGCTGGTAACCTACGCTAGTTAAATCTGAGAATCCAATCGAAGTGGTAAAACTACCTCTTGGTTTGACAAGAGGAGCCCCGCGTGAGGACTTGGGCAAAGTAACCACGTGTGCTGCCCCATCTGGCAACTCAGCGTGAGCAACATGCCCCAGACACCCCAAGCCAACCACCGCAGTGAGCAAAAAACAAACCACCCGCATGCAGACATCCAGCTCACACCCGAAACGCACGCGTGCAACCCACGTGTCTGCTTTCACCTTGAAGCAGTTGACCGCGGACGCAATTCTGAAGATTTGCATTTCACAACCGTTCGAAATTTTCAATTCGATGGATCCGTAGGTGGCAGAATCTGAGGCGGCAACTGCCCATCAGCGAACGGGCTACCTGGCTCCGCAACATCACCGCGTGGTCGCAACCCCGCCATCATCCACAGCACTAGAAAGAAGAGAAATCCTGCTACAAAAAATGACAGCACTGACCCTAACAGCACCAGTAGGCTGATCGCGATGACATAGCCTCCGTATGCGGCTTGCACCATCGCACCGACCAACGCGCACAAAAAGGTGACCGCAAACAGAAAACGGAAGGAGAATCGTGGCAACACGCGACTCTTCAACAATGGTTCGACCGAAGGAGTGCTCAAACTTTCACGACCCAATTAAAAGCGTAGTATCTAAAGCGGAACATTCGTTAATGCAGCCTGCCAACGTTCAGTCAAATCACCTCATCGAATGACTAAATTATTCCCGCTTGTGTTGCCTGCAAGTCCTGCCGCATCAGGTCAACTCCGAACAACCTCGGAATTGAGCCCGCTGGCTTCTCTCCTCAAGCCACACATCGAACACCCACCACCATCAACGACGATCTCTGTTCGCCGCAACAACTCGCCTTGTAGAAAATAAATAAAAGAATGGCACGCTTCAGCCCGCCCTTACAGGTAACGCACCGCCCTGCCTCTTATGATAACGTGCCGTAAGTCCCCGAGAGAAGTACCCACCATCGATACTGGTTACTTAAAAATGCAAAACTTTCGCAGGCCAGACCCCCAGTCTTTGATTCATTTATGCCCACACGAGCATTCAAAATTGCTAGATTAGCGTGAGCGTCGGCGGTATATAACGGTCGCCCAAGTGCGTGCCCGCAAGTCAACCCATTATGAATTTCAGGTTCAGTCGCCTCCGAAGTATCTCACTCTGCCTGCGTTGATGCAGCAGTGAGTACCACTGCCCCATGAACGGAATGCTTGAGCTTGATATCATCTCTGGCTACGGAAACTCAAATTCA
>Ga0315321_10003929_pt1 | contig 11462 bp, 9 predicted proteins | sample M180m21515metaG_FD_203464 | JGI IMG/M metagenome (GOLD analysis project Ga0315321, IMG submission 203464) | Ammonia-oxidizing marine archaeal communities from Monterey Bay, California, United States - M1 80m 21515 | ecosystem: Environmental > Aquatic > Marine > Intertidal zone | place: USA... | reverse complement strand
TGGAGGACAGCTTGGCGAAACAGATTTCGATCGAAACCGCCCAGTCGGGTATCAATCTCGATGTGCTCAACGCGCTGCCGTCAAAGAAGATCATCCTCGGTGTCCTGGATCTCAGTACGGACGAGGTTGAAACCCCTGAAATCGTCGCCGACCGCATCCGCCGCGCGCTCGACCATATCCCTGCAGACCGTATTCTGGTCGCGCCGGATTGCGGCATGAAATACATGCGCCGCGATGTGGCCTTCGGAAAACTGAAGGCAATGTGCGACGGGGCCGCAATTGTACGTGCGGAGCTATAGCTTTTCTGCCGCGAACGCCGTAAACTACGTCGATTGCTCGGTCACGCAGCCGGGTAGATAATTCCGTCCGAAATATCTCCGTCCTAGTGTATATTATCGGGTCTATATATCCACTAACCGGAGCCGGCCGATTTCCAACGGCATGACAACCTCGGAGCGGGAACGCTTCCACAATCTCTTGCTTATGGCGAAAGAGAGCCCATTCGAAGGCGAGCGTTCAAATGCGCTCGAAGCCGCCGAACGTATGGCGAAACGCCACGACATGACGCTTGAGGAAGCCGCCCGGTCCGGTGGCGAAGCGATGCAGAAGCCGGATACGCCAAAGCCTCCGAAATCGTCCTTTGAGGAAGCGGAAGCGGAATCCATTGCCCGCGAACGCGCTTTCGCAGAAACCGCGCAGTTTATGCGCGATATGGAGGACCACGCGCGCAGCGACAAGGCCCGCCGCGACGAGGCATTGAAGGCGGCCTATGACCGCGGTCTGGACGGCGCGGAACGTCGGCGTGCAGAACGCGCGGCCAAAGGTCAGGACCGCGTTGTCCGCCGTAATAGCCGCAAGCGCAATCCGGCAGTCCATGCCCGGGTGCTGCTCAAGGAAACGCGCCTCCCCCTGAAGGAAATCGCCTCAATCTGCGGGCTCGATGTCTGGACAGTCGCGGGGATCAAACTGAAAATGCGCGAAGAAGCCACCAGCCAGACTTAAAAATAGGGAAGATACGAATGCTGCAGGACAAAGTCGTCGTCGTCACCGGTGCCGGCCGTGGATTGGGGCAGGCCTATGCAATTGAAGCCGCACGCCTCGGCGCAAAGGTTGTGGCCGGCGATATTCTCGACTGCAGCGATACCGTATCCCGCATCGAAGTCGACAGCGGCACAGCGCTCAGCGTGGAGCTCGACGTAACGAAAATCGGCACGGTTTCGGCGATGGTCGAAAACACCATCGCGGCGTTCGGCCAAATCGATGTCCTGATCAATAACGCGGCCCTCTATGGCGGCCTGACCGGCGGGCGTTTCGACATGCTCGACGAAGACGAATGGGACCGCACCATGGACGTCAATGTCAAAGGCATCTGGAACTGCTGTAAGGCAGTGGTCCCGCACATGAAGAACGCCGGCGGCGGGTCGATCATCAATGTTGCGTCCCTCGCCGCGACCTACGGCCTGCCCTACGCACTGCATTACACGACTTCCAAGGCGGCGGTTATCGGGATGACCCGCGGCCTGGCCCGCGAACTGGGCCGCAACGAAATCCGCGTAAACGCGATCGCCCCAACTGCCGTTTTGACCGAAGGCACGGCCGAATTTTTTGGCGACAAGACGGATGGCGCCATGGAGACCATCAAGAACGACCAAAGCCTCAAGCGAAATCCGACGCCCGAAGATATGATCGGCACCGTCATGTGGCTTGCCTCAGGGGCCAGCGGTTTCGTCACCGGCCAGACCATTGCCATCGACGGCGGCACGGTGATGTCTTAATTGTGGCAGCTGCGCTGCCCACAACGCAGTCGGCTAAATGTGCTGCGAATAATTCACCTGCAAATGACTTTGCACCCTCCCCCCTCGCTGTGGTGAAATAGGAGACAATCGGAGGCCAGAATATGTTCCTGCAAAATGCCTGGTACGTTGCTGCCTGGGAAACCGAAATCGGCGATGGGCCGTTCGCCCGCACCATCCTGAACGAACCAGTGGTGCTGTTTCGCACGCCGGTCGGCGTTGTCGCCCTGGAAGACCGATGCTGTCACCGTGCGCTGCCGCTATCGATGGGCCAGGTCGAAGGCGCGCATATTCAGTGCGGCTATCACGGGCTCGAATTCGACGCTTCGGGCGCCTGCGTCAAGGTGCCGGGCCAATCCAAAATTCCGCCCGGTGCACAGGTACGGTCCTATCCCGTAATACAGCGCTGGGGCTGGGTATGGATATGGACCGGCGATCCCGCGAAGGCCGACGCGTCCCTGCTGCCGGACTGGTGGTGGCTGGACGATCCGGACTGGAAAACCATTCCAGGACGCGGCGGCGCACCGATGCCGGTCGAGGCGAACTATCTGCTGATCTCCGACAACCTGTTCGATATCTCGCACCTGACCTATGTGCATGCGTCGTCGATCGGGAACGATTCCATCGTCGATTTTCCGGTAAAGACCGAACGTTATGACCGTGGCATCAAGATGACCCGGCTGGTTCCCAACCGGCCGGCAGCGCCCTTTTATCAGAAGGCCGGCCAGTTCGAGGCCAACGTTGACCGTTTCCTGGTCACTGAATCGGATATGCCGGGATATATTGTGAACCATGCCGGCACCTACAAGCTCGGTGCGGATGCCCAGCCGGGAGAAGTTACCGAGGATATCGGTGTCGAGATGAAGGTCATGAACCTGCCGACACCGGAAACCGAAACATCGACCCATTATTTCTATGCCCATGCCCGGCATTTCAAGATCGACGCCCCGGACTGGGACGAAATCTACCGCACCCAGTTCACGGCTGTGTTCGAAGAAGACCAGGTCATTCTGAATGCCCAACAGGCCAGCATGTCAAAAGCCGCGGATACGGCGGAGATCGACGTCAATTCGGATGCCCCGAATATTCAGGTGCGCGCGCTGATGGACCGGCTGATCGCAGAAGAACAGGGCACTGCACCGAAGGAAAGGCAGTACGCCTGAATCTCCGATGAGCAATATTGAAATTCGCCGGCTGAGCGACGCCATGGGTGCCGAGATAATCGGCATCGACTTGAACACACTGGATGACAAGACCTTCGCGGTCGTCAACGATGCGTATCTTGAACACCAGATGCTGTGCTTCCGCGATCAAAACTTGGACCCTGCGCCTCTGGTCGAGTTTTCCGAACGGTTCGGTGTCGTCGAACCCCACGACAATCTAAAATTCACCCTCAAATCCCATCCCAAAATTCTGGTGCTGTCGAACGATGTCGATGGGGATGGTAACCAGATCGGGGTGATCGATGCCGGAGATGCCTGGCACACCGATCACAGCTTCAAGAGCCATCCGGCCAATTGCACGATCCTGTATTCGCTTAAGAACCCGAGCCAGGGCGGGGCGACGGATTTCAGTAATCAATACGCCGCCTATGACGCGCTATCGGACGAAATGAAAGCAAAGATCGCACCCCTCCGCGGCCATCATTCGATCAGCAAGCTGAAGAACAAGCGCGTGCAGATATCGGGCGCGCGCGAAGACGCCGTCGAATTCTACAAGCGCCAGGAAAAAAATATCCCGGACATCGAACACCCGCTGGTCCGGACCCACCCGGTCACGGGCCGAAAATCGCTCTATTGTTCGCCGCGTTTCACCATCGGCTTAAAAGGCATCGACGAAGAAGAAGGCGATACCATGCTTGATGAGCTGATCGCCCATTCGATCAAAATTGAATTCCGTTACCGCCACCGCTGGGGCAACGGCGACGTGGTGATGTGGGACAACCGCTGCGTCAATCATCGCGCCACCGGCGGTTACGAATATCCCGATATCCGCCATCTTTACCGGACGACGGTGGAAGGCGAAGCGACCTTTTAGGTATATTATCGATCTTCGCCGGGTGTCGGCGGTTCAGAGAAGGAGATCGTCCTCACCGCGCTCGATGCGGACGGCAAACCGGTCTATAACGAAGCACTGAAGGGTGTCACCGGCGCGGGGTCGGCTACCACCAACGGCACGGCAAACTTCGCAGTGGTACAATGACACGCCGGGTGTCAATCACACTTTCACCACGTCCCTCGTGGCAACGGAAACAGCCCCGGGTTTGGGCGTTTTCTCCTACGTCAATGGTGCGTATTTCCCGATCAACGGTCTCGGCCACGGCAATGAGGGCAATGGCGCCAATTTCCACTTCACGATCGAGATCAACACGGAACTCACCTATACCGGCGGCGAGACATTTTCGTTCACCGGTGACGACGAGTCTGGGTCTTCATCAACGGCATCCTTGCAATCGATCTGGGTGGCGTCCACGGACCGGAATCGGATTCGGTTTCGCTCGACACTGACGCCGCAGCCCTCGGTTTGATCATCGGCGAAGATTACGATCTCTATATCTTCCACGCCGAACGCCAGACTTCCGGATCGAACTTCAATTTCACCACGTCGATCGTCCTGGTCGATGCACCCGCAGTCCCCGAACCGGGCGCGCTGGCGCTCCTCGCACTCGGCTTTGGCGGCTTGATGATTGCCCGGCGCCGCAAAACAGCCTGAACGGCATCGCGGCGCGATGGGACGTCCCGGGCGATAAACGGCCGCGGATAGCTTGACGTATCGCATCTCCTCGACGTTTTGCATCTTCTATGAGACAGCGGGCGGCCTGATTATCAGGCCGCTTGCGCTTGTTCGGGCAGGGCGATAACACTCGGTCACCGTGTTCTTTCTCCGTCCTAAGGCCTCCGACATATGCTCACGACCGCCGGCGCCATACTGCCGATCTTTCTGCTGATCGTCGTCGGCTACCTGTTCAAACGCACCGGGTTTATCGGCGATGGGTTCTGGGCGCCCGCTGAGAAGCTGGTCTATTACGTTCTCCTACCCGCCCTGATAATCCGCAGCATTACCCAGTCGGACCTGTCCGCCCTGCCCATCGGCCCAATGGCGATTGCCCTGCTATCGACCAGCACTTGCATGCTTGTGCTGGCGCTGTTGCTTAAGCCGGTACTACGCATTGACGGCCCTGGATTTACCTCGCTTCTGCAGGGCGCCACCCGGGTCAACGCCTATCTGTGTTTCGCGATCGGCGACGCGCTTTACGGCCAGGCCAGCGTCGCGCTTTGCGCCTATTGCCTTGCCGTGATGATGCCGTTCACGAATATTGCCCTGGTCACCCTGATGTCCGCCTATGCCGGTACCGGCAAGCCGAACTGGGCTCGCGTGCCGCTTCAAATCATCCAAAACCCGATCATCATCGGTTGCGCCATCGGCTGGTTCGTCAACACACTGGCAGTTCCGGTGCCGGACTGGCTCATGGCATCTATGTCGATCCTCGACCGCGGCACCCTGCCGCTTGCGCTGCTCTGCATCGGTGCCGGGCTGATTCTCATGATGGACCGCACCCAGGTTGTTGCCATGAGCGCATCGGTAGTTTTGAAACTCGCGGTGATGCCGGTGATTGCCATCGTGATGTGCCAGTATTTCAGCGTTACCGGCCTGCCAATGGCGATCGCCGTGCTGTTTGCCGGTGCGCCGGCCTCAACATCCTCCTATATCCTTGCGCGTCAGATGGGCGGCAACGCGCCCCTGATGGCAGCGATTCTGTCCGTGCAGACGATCCTCGCCGCAATAACCCTGCCGCCGATCCTCGCCTATGTGGCGCCCTGACAGTCAGGGCATTGCCGCTTCCAGAGCCACCGGCGACGCCAAAAATCACAAACATGAAAAATAACCCCATACACCCAAAGGGGAGATAACAATGCCGCGGCCGCCAAAATGTCCGGACGCGGGCGGTGGTAAGCTCGCGGCGTGCCCTGCAGATCACTTGGCGAAATAATCCGTCTCCACGGCGAAAAAAAATCAAAAGCGGCGGGCAGGCCCGGCAAGCGGCCTGACCCTTATGACGGCCAAAATGGCGACACTCACCAGTGCCATATCCTAGGCGGCAAAAAAAGAAACAGGCCACCGCCAAGAAACGGGCGGACAAAGCCAGTGCATTACAAACGCTGCCGAAAAATATTCAAAAGCTGCTGGCAGCGCGCAACGCCAAGACGAAGAAGCAGAAGAACTGAATGTATCAGACCCCGCGGGCTTGACCATCGAGCCCGGTGTTTGACCTCAAGCAGGACGAACGGCCGCCGCCATTTTATTATATGGAATGTCTGCTTAGGGTCAGAAGCAGAAACCCGGAACGCATCCCAGTTATGTTCCCTGACCACACAAACGGACATCCTTGCAACCCGGCTGAGCCGCCCGCATATATCCCACGAAGCGGCACCCCCGGAAATATAGCCCCCTACTTCGCCGCCTGCAGCGCCTGCCACACCCGTTCGGGCGATGCCGGCATTTCGATCATCGGCACACCTGCCGCATTCAATGCGTTCTCGATCGCGTTCATCACCGCCGGCAGAGCGCCAACCGTGCCAGCTTCGCCCGCGCCTTTGACACCAAGCGGGTTCTGCTTGGTCGGCACCGGGTTGGATTTGACGTCGAACATCGTAAAGTCCCCTGCCCGCGGCATCGCGTAATCCATGAAGGACGCCGCCACATTCTGGCCGTCATCGTCATACACCGCGCGCTCCATCACCGCCTGGCCGTAGCCCTGCGCGACGCCGCCGTGGATCTGGCCTTTGAGCAGCATCGGGTTCAGCACCGTACCGACATCGTCGACGATGACATAACCGGTGATGTCGATCTCGCCGGTATCCGGGTCGATCTCGACCTCGCAGGCATGGGTGCCGTTGGGGAAGTTCGCCGTTTTGGGCGAGAAAGTCGCGCGCTCGTCGATTCCGCCGTCTACGCCGTCCGGCAGGTTTCCGGGCACGTAGGATCCCTTGGCGACCTCAGCGAGTGTCATCGACCGGTCGGTTCCGGCAATGGTGAACACACCGTCGGCGAACTCCATATCGTCGGCACTGGCTTCCAGCCGGTGTGCGGCCAGGATTTTCGCCTTGGCAATCGCCGCTTGTGCCGCGCGGAAGATGGCCGAGCCGCCACAGGTCGCCGAACGAGACCCGCCGGTACCGCCGCCGATTCCCTGCTGATCCGTATCGCCTTCGCGGACGCGGATTTTGTCGACATGCACGCCGAGCGCCTGGGACGTGATCTGTTTGTAGACTGTATCGTGGCCCTGGCCCTGGCTGATCGTGCCGGCCATGACCATCACGTTACCGGTCTTGTCGATGCGCACGGTGGCTTCCTCAATTGAAGGACCGCCCGCACGTTCGATGGTGTTGGAAATACCCATGCCGCGCAGCTTTCCGCGCCCGGCGGCTTCCACGCGCCGCGCTTCGAAGCCCGCATAATCGATCATGTCCAGACCGTCATCTAGGTTCTTTTCGAACTCGCCGCAATCATAGGTGAAGACCAGCCCGGTTTTGAACGGCATCGCACTGGCCGGAATGGTGTTCTGACGACGCAGGTCGGCGGGATCTTTGCCTAGCTTCTTCGCGGCATCATCCACGAGTGTCTCGATGATGTAGGCCGCCTCCGGGCGCCCGGCACCGCGATAGGGGCATGTCGGCGTGGTGTTGGTGAACACACCCGATACTTCGACATGGATCGCAGGCGTCACATAGGTGCCGGCCAAGGTGCCGAGATTGTTGATCGGCGGGCCATTGCCGCCGGTGGTCACATAGGCGCCAAGGGCCGCCAGCGTGCGTACATGCAGGCCGAGAAAATTACCGTCCCTGTCCATCGCCAGCTTGGCGACAGAATGATTATCGCGGCCCTGAAAATCGGCGATATGGCCCTCGGATCGTTCCGCCGTCCACTTCACCGGGCGGCCGACACGTTCGGACGCCCACATCACCAGCACCTGTTCCGGATACACACTGCCGCGCAGCCCGAAGCTGCCGCCGACATCGCCGGCGATCACGCGCACATCGTGTTCGGCGACGTTGAACACCTGGGTCGCCATCTGTTCGCGGATTTTGTGCGGATAGTGGCAGCCGGTATAGAGCGTGTAGCGCTGGTCAGTCGCGTTATAGTCGCCGACATAAGCCCGGGGCTCGATTGTGTTGGTGACGGTGCGTGTGATCCGGAACGTGCGTTCCACCACGATATCGGCCGCATCAAACGCGGCTTTAGTCTCTTCAGGATAGCCACGCTGCTCATAAAAACATTCGTTGTCGCCGCAATCGTCCCACACCAGCGGCGCGCCGTCATCCAGTGCCTCGGCGGTTTTGATCATGGCGGGCAGGGTTTCGTAATCGACAAGGATGGCTTCGGCGGCATCTTTCGCCTGGCCCACATTATCGGCGATCACGAAGGCGACCCCGTCACCGACGAATCGCGCCCGGCCCAGGGCCAGCGGCGGGTTCGGCGGCTGATACTGATCATCGTTCCACATCGATCCGCATCGCAGATCGCCATACCCGTCGGCGCGAAAATCCTCGGCGGTCAGGATGGCACGAACACCGGGCATCGCGGCGGCGGCAACGCTGTCAATTGCGCGGATTTGAGCGTGTGCATGGGGGGATCGCAGCACATATCCGCGTAGCTGATGCGGCAGCATGTAATCGTCCGAATACCGTCCGCCCCCTGTCAGAAGCCTCGGATCTTCCGTCCGCGGAATCGGCTGCCCAACGTCGAATTCACCCATCCTTGATTTTCCTTCGAATTCTAAGTTTATTGTCTCCTTATAAAACAAACCCGGAAGCGGGAAAACAGGGAGCGACCATATATGAAACTCGCAGGCAAATCGGCCATCGTGACCGGCGCAGGCCGGAACATTGGTGAGGAAATCGCAAAGCTCTTCGCCAAGGAAGGCGCGAAAGTCGCCGTCGTCGACATGGATGAAGGCCGCGCTAATGCCGTCGCCGACATGATCAAGGCGGATGGCGGGGACGCCGTTGCCATTGTCTGCGATGTCGCCGACCCGGCAGATATCGCCAAAATGGTCTCCGCCACCGTGGATGCGCTTGGCGGGATCGATATCCTGGTGAACAACGTTGCGATCTCCGACAACAAGGACATCTTCGATATCACCGAAGTCGAATGGCGCAAGACCATCGATGTCACCCTGTCATCGCCGTTCTACGTCACCAAGCAGGTCGCCAAATGGATGGTCGATAACGACCGTGGCGGCCGCGTCGTCAATGTCGGCTCCACATCGGGCTTCAAGGGACGCCCGACTGCCATCGCCTATACATCTGCCAAGGGCGGTGTCGCCAACCTGACGCAATCAATGGCCGTGCAGCTCGCGCCCTATGGCATCGTCGTCAACCAGGTGTCGCCCAATATGACCGGCTCACCCGTCGGCCAGGAAATATTCAACCGTGACCGCAAGGTCAACAACCTCGTCGGCCGCCCAGGAGAGCCGGACGAACAGGCCAAGGCGGTTCTGTTCATGTGTTCGGATGACGCGTCGTTCATTGCCGGTGCGAACCTGTTCGTCGATGGCGGCACGATGGCGATGGCGCCGTTTTCCAGCCCCGCGACGCGCAAGGACGGTAAGTGAGCGGTCCCTATCGCCTCGGCGTCGATGTCGGCGGAACGCACACCGATCTGGTCCTTCTGAACGTCGCCGACGGCAGTATTGAAATCGAAAAGGTCTCATCGACGCCGGCGAACCCGGCAATCGGCGTGCTCGAAGGCGTCAACCGGTTCATCGAACAGGGCAAACAGCCCGAGGCGATAGAATTCTTCGCCCACGGCACCACGATCACCACCAATGCGCTGCTGGAAATGCGCGGCGCGAAGGTGGGCATGATGATCACCAAGGGCTATCGCGCGATCCAGGAAATCCAGCAGCAGGCGCGCGACGGTAATCCGTTCGATTATTTCTTCCAGCGCCCGACGCCGCTGGCGCCGCAGAGCCAGACGTTCGAGGCCGGCGGACGGATCGATTTCGAAGGCAACGAGTTGGAAGCGCTTGACGAAAACGCGGTGCGCGAAGCCGCCCGCGCCCTGAAGGCGAAAGAAGTAAACTCCATCGCCGTCGTCTACCTGTTTTCCTACATGAACCCGACCCACGAACAGCGCACCCGCGATCTGATCCTCGAGGAATGGCCAGAGGCGCACGTCTCGCTTTCGTCCGACGTCCTGCCGCGTATCCGCGAATGGGCGCGTATGTCGACGACGCTGCTGAATGCCTATCTCGAACCGGTGCTGGTCCACTATATCGGCGATCTGTCCGACGGGCTCGACGACGGAGGTGTCGAGACGCAACAGCGTTTCCTGATGCAGTCCAATGGCGGCGTGATGCCGTTCAAGGCCGCCATCGCCGGCGCCAAGACCGTGCATACGCTGTTTTCCGGCCCGGCCGCGGGCGCTCAGGCCGCGGCTTACCTCGCTGCCGAAGATGCCAAAAAAGGGCTGGTGACGCTCGATATGGGCGGCACGTCCTGCGATATCGCGTTTATCGAAGGCGGCACCCCGCTGGAAGTCACCGAAGGCGAAGTCGCCCGGCGCAGGCTCGATGTCCCCGCCCTCGACCTGACGACGATTTCGGCGGGCGGTGGCTCCATCGCATGGATCGACGGCGGCGGGTTGCTCGCAGTCGGGCCGCAAAGTGCGGGCGCCGATCCCGGGCCTGTCTGTTACGGCAAGGGCGGCGAAAACCCGACCGTCACCGATGCCGATATCGCCTGCGGGTTTCTGAACCCCGACTATTTCCTCGGTGGCGCACAATCGCTCGACCGCGACGCGTCGCAGAAGGCGCTCGAAGCCAAAGTCGGCGCGCCGCTGGGTATGTCCGCCCTCGAAGCCGCAGCTGGCGTGCGCCGCATTGTCGATATGCGCATGGCCGACGAAGTGCGCATCTTCGGTGCCAAGCGCGGCGTCGATCCGCAGGAATTCACGCTGCTGCCGTTCGGAGGTGCAGGCGCGGTCCATGCAGCACCTGTTGCCGAAGAACTCGGCATGACACATATCCTGGTGCCGCCGCGGCCCGGCGCGTTTTCGGCGCTCGGCTTGCTCTGTACCGACGTCGTGCATGATTACATCCGCTCCGAATTGCGCCCGCTCGACCAGGTCCCACCGGCCCATGCCGAGGAAATCTTTCGCGAGCTGGAAGAACGCGGACGTATTGAGCTCGAAAGCGAGGGCATGGACCCGGCCGTTGCCGGCTTCGCCCGGGAACTGGACATGCGCTACACCGGACAGGGCTATGAATTACGTGTCGGTCTCGACGGCATTGGCGGCCCGGACGGGCTCGACGCCGCGGCCCTCGCCGAAGCGCGCGACCGGTTCGATACCATCCACGCACGCATTCACGGCCATGCCGCCAAGGAAAAACCGGCCGAAGTGGTCAGCTACCGCGTCCGCGCACGGGTCGCGGTGCCGAAATACGAGCCGTTTGTGGAACAGGATGTGACGCAATCCACCGCGCCCGCAGAGGCGCGCAAGGGCACCCGCGATGTGTGGTTCACCTCGGATGCATCGACCGAAACCGTGATCTGGGACCGCAATGCGCTGCCCGCAGGGGCGACGCTCGACGGCCCGTCGATTGTCGAGCAGCTCGACAGCACGATTGTCGTGCCGGCGGGCTGGCAGGCCCATGTGGACGGGTTC
>Ga0315321_10003926_pt1 | contig 11469 bp, 11 predicted proteins | sample M180m21515metaG_FD_203464 | JGI IMG/M metagenome (GOLD analysis project Ga0315321, IMG submission 203464) | Ammonia-oxidizing marine archaeal communities from Monterey Bay, California, United States - M1 80m 21515 | ecosystem: Environmental > Aquatic > Marine > Intertidal zone | place: USA... | reverse complement strand
AACGGCAAGCTTTGTGGACACACCCGCTATCTCTGGCACCGGCATCATCCGCTTCAATTACAAACTTGGCGATGATTACGGCATCGCCCACGGCAAGCTGAACCTCACACCGAAGGACAGCGAACCGCCAGGCGGATATGGCGACGCTGATAGCATCCCCCTGCCCTTGCCCGCCAATGTGCAGACAGCAGCAAGAGCGTTGTTCCGAGACTTAACGGCACATCGCTGGGCTGGTCGCACCGTCAAGCTCCAGTTGGAAGTATCCGATGGCATTGGACAGACCGGGCAAAGCAAAAGCCTGAACTTCCCCTTGCCCGAACGACAGTTCGAACATCCTATCGCCCGCGCCATTATCTCTGCCCGTAAAGAGCTCGACGCTCAGCCACGCAAACGGGAACCTATCGCATCCACAATTAGTAAGCTGTTGCGCGCGTCAGACGCTTACGACGGCAGCGCCACGGTTATGACCGCGCTCGGGATCGCCCGCGCCCGACTGTTGATTAACCGCACGGAACGCTCCTACGATCTCGCGCGCGAGTTAATGTGGGAGATCGCGCTTCGGCTTGAAGATGGTGACCTTTCCGCTGCTGAACGCGCCCTTCGCAAGGCGCGTGAGCGGCTGGCGGAGGCCCTGGCGCGCGGCGCACCGCCAGAAGAAATTGCGCGGCTCGTCGAAGAATTAAAACGTGCTGTTGATCGGATGATGCAGGCTCTTGCCCGCGCCCAACAGAATAACCAAGACCAGCCGCAGCAGATGAATCGCAATGCCCAAATCATGCGCGGCCAGGATTTGATGCGCATGCTCGACCGGATTCGCGAACTCAACGAAGCTGGCGCTCGCGACGCCGCGCAAGAGGCCTTGGCGCAGGTTGACCGGATGCTGGAGCAACTCTCAAACGCACGGGTGATGAACCAGAATGGGCAGCGCCTGCAGCAAATGATGGAAGGCCTACAAGAAGCCCAAAATCTCGCCCGTCAGCAGCAACAGCTGATGGATGAAACCATGCGCAGCCAACACGGGCAGCAAGGTCAGCAGGGCCAACAAGGGCAGCGTGGGCAACAGGGACAGTCCGGCCAACAGGGCCAATCTGGACAGCAAGGGCAATCTGGGCAAAGCGGCCAAGGGCAGCAAGGCCAAATAGGACAGGGCCAGCAGGGGCGTGGCGGCCAAGGCCAAAATGGTCAGGGCCAAAATGGTCAGGATGGCCAAGCCTTAGCGGGACGGCAGGACTCGCTCCGTCGAGCGCTCGGCGAAGTGATGCGGCAATTGGGTGAGAATGGCGATATTCCAGGCGGCCTTGGCGCTGCCGAGCGCGCCATGCGTGACGCAATCAACGGCCTGAACCAGGGCGACCAGCAAGCGGCGCTTGGCGCACAGGGAGAGGCTGTTCAGCAATTGCAGGAAGCTGCCCGTAGCATGGCAGAACAACTGGCGCAGCAGCTTGGCCAGCAACCGGGTCAGAGCGGCCAAGGCCAAAATGGCCAAGCCAACGAAGGCGGCACAGATCCACTTGGTCGTGCGACCAGAGGCCGGTCCAGCGGCGGCGTGCAGATTCCAGATATCAGTGACTTGCAGCGCGCCCGCACAATCCAGGACGAGCTTCGCCGCCGCGCAGGCGACCGCGCCCGCCCACCAGTCGAGCGGGACTACTTGGAGCGTCTGCTAGAGCGGTTCTGAGAAACGAGAGCTTAGCTTAAGCCTCGCCGGGTTCCGGGCTGAAGTGTTCTTTCAGCTTGTTGGGAACTTTTTCCCACTTTTCAGCATCTTCCGGGCTGTCGCCTTTGCGGATGATGTTTGGCCATGCCTCGGAATAGTCGCGGTTGAATTCAACCCATTCTTCCGCACCGGGTTCTGTATCCGGCTTGATCGCCTCAATCGGGCATTCTGGCTCGCACACGCCGCAATCAATGCACTCATCCGGATGGATCACGAGCATATTCTCGCCGACATAAAAGCAATCGACCGGGCATACCTCCACGCAGTCCATATACTTACATTTGATGCAAACTTCAGTGACGACGTAGGTCATCGGCAGGAATCCCAGCAAGTGGCGTGACGTAGAACTACTCCATATCGCGCCCTGCCCCGCCAATCAATGCGGCGCGTGAGCGCGCAAAACACTATCGCTTGAGGCGGAGTGTCAGCAACATCAGCGTGATGATTACGCCTGAGAGCGCATAGAGCGCCAGCGTGAACCCACCTGTCGCTTCCGATATCGCCCCAAGCGCCAAAGGCCCAGTGACGCCGCCAATCTCTGCCGCAGAGAAAAATAGGCCGGATGCAGCCCCCGCCCGCCTTGGCCCAATTTCTGGCATTTCCACCAGGATCAGTATGGCGACCGTCATAAGTGACGACCTGGCGATCCCTTGCATAGCCAAGCCAAGCCCAAGCATAGGCCCAGGGTCCGAATGCAATAGAACAGTCGCAGCGAGCGCCGCGACGAGCAGGCCGATCAGTACATGGAATCGTCGTTTGGGCGTTGCAAGCCGCGGGATCAAAAGTGATCCGGCAACACCGATCAGCGTCGGGATCATCGCCCATAGGTCTGCCGCTTTGGGCTCTAAGCCGCTACTGCGCAGGAGTGTTGGCAGCCAATTGTTAAGCCCGTGATTGAAGAAGAATACGCCAACGCTTAACAGCAGCATCAAGCGGACGGTCGGCAGGCGCAGCAGTTCTTTATAAACCAGCATTTGCGGTTGGCGCGGTTCTGAGGCCAATCGCCGTTCAATCGCACGCGCCTCTGGATGGGCCGACAGTGCGAGCCAAACGAACGCCGCGAGTGCTGTAACTCCTGCATAGACGCTCAAAACCATCCGCCAGTCCTGGTCAAACAGCGGCATCAGCACGGGATTGGTAAACGCCAAGCCCGAAATCATCCCGAGCGATGGACCGGTGATATAGACGCCCATAGCGAACGCCCGGTCCTTGCCTTCAAACCACAGCGCAATCACCTTGGGCGCGCCGACCGAAATCAATGGCCCGCCAAGGCCAAACATCGCAACGGCGAACAACAGGAAGCCATAACTTTCGGCTGATGCACGCAGCAGACCGCTCGCCACGATTACCATTGTTGCGATGAACAGCGTGCGACGCGGTCCGAATCGATCCATCGCAGCACCACCGGGTGCCGCCGCAACGATATAGACGAGCTGCCAAGCGCCAAACACGGCCCCCATAGCGGCATAACCGATGCCCAAGTCCTGCGTGATTGGGCCGACCAGCGGTGCCAGTGACCCCGCCGTCAGGCCAAAACACGCATAGAGCAGCCACACGCCCGCCAGCATCGCCCACCTATAAGGATGGTCTGCTGCTAAGGCTTCGATGGAGGATGTGGAACCGCGCGCCATGATCTCACCGACGTACCATTGCGCCCGCCCCGCCGCTAAGGGCAGGATGCCACAGGGCGATTAGAGAGGAACTCACGCGATGGGACGGCTAGACGGCAAAGGTGCTGTTGTTACTGGCGGTGCCGGCGGCATCGGCAAAGCAATTGCAGCTGCCTTCGCAAAAGAAGGTGCCGCCGTGGCAATCGTCGACCTGGACCAGGCAGCCGCTGATGCGGCTATGGCGGATACGGGTGCAGCTATCGCCATCGCGGCTGATGTAAGGAACCTCACCGCTGCTGAAGCGATGGCGGCAAGCGCGATCAATGCGCTTGGCCAAGTAAATATCGTCGTCGCCAATGCCAGCGTATCCGGACGTGGCCGACTGGCAGAAATTGATGAGGCGATGATCGACAGGGTCATCGGCGTCAATGTCAAAGGCGTTATTCTGACCGCCAAAGTCTTCGCTGAGCACCTGACCGGGATCAGCAAAACGGGCGGTGACGCAAATATTATCAATATGTCCAGTCAGGCCGGACGCAAGGGCTGGCCTGAGCTGACGGTCTATTCAGCGTCAAAAGCAGCCGTGATGGGCTTTAGCAGGGGTTTGGCTGTGGAGTTAGCGCCCTTTAATAGCACAAACACGATCTGCCCGGGCTATATTCGGGACGCTGGCATGCTGTGGCGCAACTGGGCGTCTGAAAGCGATGCCGCCGGCGAGGCGCACGGTAAGGCATTCGCTGAGGAACACTGGCCGCTCGCCAGACTACAAGGACCAGAAGATGTAGCGAACGCAGCTGTGTTCCTTGCATCATAAGAGGCGCGGGAAATCACAGGCCAGTCAATTAATGTGTCCGGCGGTGTAGTGATGGATTGAATGAACAAGGGGGAAGCTGGCGATGACGACGACATTTAATTTGGGCGACTGGCGGATTGACCGCATTATTGAGCAGGAGTTGCCCGGCTTCGATCCATTCGAATTCTTCCCGAACCTGAAACCAGAAGAATTGGAAGAGCACCGCGCGATGCTTGAGCCAGTGGCACTTGATCCTGCCAGCGGCCTGATGACATTCGCCATGCAGTCCTATGTAGTGCGCACAGGCAAGTTCAACGTGCTGATCGACACCTGCATCGGTAACCACAAAGAACGCCCGACGCGCCCGCTTTGGCACATGAAGACAGATTACACATATATGGATGCTCTTAACCGGGCTGGCCTCACTGTCGAAGATATTGATTTCGTCATGTGCACCCATCTGCATCCTGACCATGTGGGCTGGAACACGCAGCTTGAAGATGGCCGCTGGGTCCCGACATTCCCCAACGCCAAATACGTCTTCTCGGAGAAGGAGCTGGCGCACTGGACGGAATTCCAGAAGCACTCGCCCACTTTGCATTTCGCGGATTCGGTCCTGCCGATTGTCGAAGCCGGCATGACGCATCTGGTCAAAAGCGATTCCGAATTGGTGACCGGCATCCAGCTACTGCCGACTCCTGGCCATACGCCCGACCATTTTGCGGTGCGGCTGGCCCAAGGCGGCAAAGAATGCGTGGTGACGGGTGATCTGATCCATTCGCCATTGCAGTGCGCCTGCACCCACTTGGATGTACGCCCTGATACGGACCCGGCACAAGGCCGCGCCACACGCAATGCATTCATGGATAAATACGCGGAAACTGACACTTTGATCGCCACCATGCATTTCCCGAGCCCATCACTCGGCCAATTTGTCCGACATGGGGATGCCTTCCGTTTTCGTTACGCCGCAAGGGTTTAACCAACGCATATGATTGAATATTCGATACTGGACCAGTCCGTCGCTGTCGCTGGCCGTCCGCAAGCGCAGGCAATCACCGAAACCATTGAACTGGCGGAGCATTGCGAGAAACTAGGCTTCAAGCGGTTCTGGGTTTCGGAGCATCATAACCACCCCTCCATCCTGGGAACCGCGCCCGAGATTCTGATGGCGGCGATTGCGATGCGCACGAACCGCATTCGCATTGGCAGCGCGGGCGTGATGCTGCCCCATTATTCGCCATTCAAAGTCGCTGAACAATTCCGGGTGCTGGATGCACTGGCACCCGGGCGGATTGATCTGGGCCTTGGCCGCGCACCTGGTTCTGACGGGCGGACGGCGTTTGCCCTTAATCCACAAGCCAATGAACGCCCTGCTGCATTCCCATCAGACGTGCGCGACCTGATGGCTTGGGTAGCAGGCGAACCGCTGGTGGACGGACACCCCTTCCGTGATGTCCACGCCTTCCCGCAAGGCGAGACAGTGCCGGAAACTTGGATGCTGGGCAGCAGTGATTATGGCGCCCAGGTGGCCGCGATCTTTGGCCTGCCCTATGCCTTCGCGTGGTTTTTTACGGACGGCAAAGGTGCGGACCGGGCGATAAAGCTATATCGGGACACATACCGCCCCTCCGAGCGCTGGCCAGAACCGCATGTCGCGATTTGTGTGTGGGCGATGGCGGGGGACGATAAGGCCGAAACCGAACGCAATTTCCTGCCCCGTGCGAAATGCCGCCTGTATCGGGACCGGGGCATGTTCATCCCGCTGGAAACACCTGAATCAGTTGAAGCGACGGACCTGAACGCTGCCGAAAAAAACCGCATGCAAACAATGTTGCGCGACAGCTTTGTCGGCGAAGGGCCGGAGACGGCTTCCCGAATCGAAGCACTTGGCAAGGAACTGGACGTGGACGAAATCGCCATTGTCACCTGGGCGCATGAAAAATCCATCCGCCATCGCTCCTACGAGATCTTGGCCGATGCGCTTGGGGTTGCTGCGTGAGTGAGGCTGAGACCGGCGTATTTGATTTCGCAGAGCCTGCGTCTGAGACAGGCCGGATGTCCGTCTATTTCCACTGCCCGGCAGATTGGCAGAATGACGGACCAATTCTGATCGCGCTGCACGGCTACAAGCGCAATGCCGAGGACTACCGGAACGATTGGAAGGCCGTTGCAGAACAATGCAACGCGCTGCTATTAGCGCCTGCATTCGATGAAATTGGTTTCCCAGGTCCTCGCGCTTACGAAGTTGGTGGGATGCGAACGCCAGACCGGAAGTCCTACCTGCCCCGCGATATGTGGAGCTATCAGGCTGTCGAGCGCGCGTTCGACGCTGGCCGAAAAAGCTTTGGCGCTAAGCGGGATGACTACTGGCTCTATGGGCATTCAGCGGGCGGCCAATTTGTGCATCGCCTAGCGCTATTCCTACCAGAGGCCCGCTTCAGCCACGCCATCGCTGCCAATGCAGGCGCGTATACAGCACCCGATCGCGCGCGCTTTCCCTATGGCCTTGGCCACGGCGCACCTGAAATCGACATGGACCGCTTTCTTGCTCGCCCGTTGACCATGCTGCTTGGCCAAAAAGACCGGAACGCCACTGCCAAGGTCCTGCTGAAGTCACCAGAAGCGACACTGCAAGGGCCACATCGTTTGGCGCGTGGGCGGTTCTTTTATCAGTCCGGCAAAGCGGTGGCTGATGCTACTGGCCTTTCATTCGGCTGGCGCATTGTTGAAGCGCCAAATGCCGGGCATTCCAACCGCTTGCTGGCACCCGTCGCCGGCCAGTTATTCCTGGCCGGCTCGGATCAGGTCACGCAAACGGATTGAATGGCGTTGGGAAATTGCCGTTTGGCTTGATGTAGTCGTAGGGCGCACGAGCCATAAAGCGGCCACGGCCTGCCTTCGCATTGAACTTACCGTCCTGCCAAAGTACTTCACCACGAGACATGGTGATGACCGGATAACCGGTCACTTCCATGCCTTCATAGGGCGTGTAGTTGATGCCGTGATGCAGGTCTTCCTGGCGGATCGTGACTTTCTTGTTCGGGTCCCAAATTGCGATATCGGCATCGGCGCCGGGTGCAATATGGCCCTTTTTTGGCGCAAGGCCGAACAGTTTGGCTGGGTTGGTCGAGCTGATTTCGACGAACTTCTCCAAGCTGATCCGCCCACCGTTGACGCCTTCTGAGAACAAGATTGGCAACCGGGTTTCAAGGCCAGGCACACCGTTCGGAACTTTGGTGAATGGTGTATTCGGGCCTTCCGGCAGCTTATTGCCTTGGCCTTCCGCGAAATTGGTCGGCGCGTGGTCGGATGAAACGATGCCCAATGTGCCAGAATTGATGTGCTTCCACATTGCTGCTTGTTCCGCTTTGGTGCGGGGAGCGGGCGAGCAAATCCACTTGGCACCCTCGCCATTCGGCTTGTCCATGTCGTCTTCGGTCAAGACCAGGTATTGCGCGCAGGTCTCACCGAAGATTTTTAGGCCGCGATGCTGCGCCCGGCGGATTTCTTCGGCTGCCTCGTCACACGTCACGTGGAAAATCTGCAAGGGCAGGTCGAGTAATTCCGCCATAGCGATCACGCGATGCACGGCTTCACGTTCCACCAGCGGCGGTTTGGACCAGCTATGATGTTTCGCTTCAGTCAGACCAGCATTGGTCAGCTGTTCCATCATCCACATGATCATCTCATGATGCTCAGCGTGGATAACCATGAAGGCTTCGTTGCGGCGGGAGAGCGCCATCAGTTTTAAAAGGCCTTCATCGCCCACCCGGTTAGACGGGTAAGTCATAAAGACTTTAATGGTGCGATGACCCTCGGCGATTAGTGCCGGAAGCGCCTCCAACGTTTCTTCATCAGCCCGATTGACGATCAAGTGGAAGGAATAATCACAGGTGGCACTGCCTTCGGCGCGCTTGTGATAATCCGCCGTAGAATCCTTGATGTGTACGCCCGGAAACTGTGGCGCGAAGCTGATGACGGATGTTGTGCCGCCACAAATGGCCGCTCGTGTGCCGGATTCAAACGTTTCAGCGTTTTCACCGCCGGTCGAGCTGATTTGGTCGATATGACAGTGGCTGTCGATGCCACCCGGAACAACGATCTTGCCGCAGGCATCGATTTCTTTGTCGCCAGGGGCAAGGTCCTTGCCAACAGCGACAATGCTTTCGCCGATAATCCCGATGTCACCTTCAAACACGTTACTCGCCGTAGCGATCGTGCCGCCTCGGATTACGGTATCAAAGTTCGCCATTGCCTGTGCGCTCCGCCATAAGATTGAAGCGGTAAGCTTAGGCTGTCAGCAGGAGGGCGCCAAGCGCGACGCTGCTCCTTTTACTGCAGATCAATAGAAGATTTTGCTCTGGTCCATATTGGCGTACATGCTAGCAACTTCTTCGGCGTAACCGTTATAGAGCAAGGTCGGCACCCGCCCGCTTTTGCCGAGCTGGCGTTCAGTCGCCTGGCTCCACCGGGGATGGTCAACTTCCGGATTCACATTGGCGTAGAAGCCATATTCCCGGCGCGCCAACTGCTCCCAGAAGCTTTTTGGCGGCTTGTCCGTGAACGTGAATTTCACGATGGATTTCGTCGATTTGAAGCCATATTTCCACGGGACTGCCAGCCGAAGTGGAGCGCCCATCTGCTTAACGATCGGCTTGCCGTATACGCCCGTCGCGATGAACGCCAGATCATTCGTGGCTTCATCCAGGCGGAGGCCTTCGACATACGGCCACGGATACCAACGCTGGCGCTGCCCGCGTGCCACATCTGGATTCATGAAGGTTTCCATACGGAGATATTTGGCACCCGCCTTCGGGCTTGCCATTTTCACCAATTCCTTCAGCGCAAACCCACTCCAAGGCACAGCCATGGACCAAGCCTCAACGCAGCGATGGCGGTAAAGACGCTCCTCAATCGGCATCTTGCGGATAAGTTCTTCCGCATCCAGCGTCATCGGATTATCGACCATGCCGTCAATCGTGACGGCCCAGGGTTTAACTTCCAAATCCTGGGCCCGCTTCGAAATTTCTTTGTGTGACCCGAACTCGTAGAAATTGTTATAGGTCAGCGCGATCTTCTTTTCGGTTAGATCACGGTCCAGCTTGTACAGCTCATTCCGTTTGGCTGGATATAACTCCGGTGCCACATCAGGCGCGGCCATCACATCAGCGCGTGCCGGAAGCGCTACACCAGCAGCCAGCAAGCCAGCACCACCGCCGACCAATAACTGGCGGCGATTCATAAACAGGGCCTCCGGGGTTGCTTCCCGCTCGGGTATAGCCCAACGGCGTGCGGTCTTAATCAGCATTTGGCATCGCTCCTGTTTTCGCAGTCATGAACCTAAACTAAGGTTCACTGGCAAAAACGCCAATCACTGCTGCGTCATAATCACGGGAGCACAATCAAGATGAGTGGGTCGGAAGATAAGGTTACGGTCGAAATTGATAGCGACGGCATCGCCTGGGTGACGCTGAACGAACCTGAAGTTCGCAATGCTTTATCTCCGGAACTGCGTGCCCAATTCGTTGAACGCATCCCGCCGCTGGAATTTGATGACAGTGCGCGGTGTGTCGTCATTCGGGGTGCCGGCGCACATTTCATGGCGGGTGGGGATATCCGCATCATGCGCCAGCGCTTGCAAATGGAAACGGCTGAACGCTCCCGGAACATCGTCAGCGGCCTGCACGATATTCACCACGCCATCTTCGCCCTCCGCCGCATGCCGAAGCCGGTGATCGCAAGCGTTCAGGGTGCTGCAGCCGGGTTTGGCCTAAGCCTCGTCGCAGCGGCTGATCTAGCCATTGCGGCTGACGACGCAGTGTTCACATTGGCCTACTGCCATATCGGTGCCAGCCCAGATGGCGGTTCCTCCTATTTCCTTGGCCGCACGCTCGGTATGAAGCAGCAGATGGAATTAGCGTTCCTCGGTGACCGGTTTGGCGCAGAGAAAGCCAAAGATCTCGGCATCGTCAATTTTGTGACGCCAATGGCCGAATTGGCTGCAGAAACTGACAAGCTTGCCCGCCGCCTCGCTGCCGGTCCCACCAAAGCATACGCCAACGCTAAGGCACTGTTTAACGCCAGCGGTCATCTCAGCATGGAAACCCAATTGCAGATGGAAGCATCGATGATCGCTGACAGCATGGCGACAGATGATCATCGGGAGGGCGTCAATGCATTCTTGGACAAACGCAAGCCCAATTTCAGCGGGCGTTGATCAACACAAGCGTTCCTCGGCATTACTACTAGAAAAAGCCAAGCTCAGACTCGTCCTGGCGCAAGACTTGCTCCATCATTCCTGTGGCCAGACTCCTGGGGGGGGGGTGCGTCGCATTTTGGGACGCAAAAAGTCGTTCATCGAAGCAAGTTTGGCCCGAACAGCTTCGAGGAAATTCTGAATGGGTGGGAGAATTAACAATGAAGCGTACGATGATGATTACGGCCAGTGCGGCCGCGCTGCTGCTGGCGGCAGCGCGGCCGCACGGATGAGGCTGGCACCAGCCGCATTTCTGAGCTGGAAAACCAGCTTGAAACCACTGAACAGAGCCTCGAAGCGGAACGCGCCGCGAAGAACGCATTGGCCAACCAGGTCAAGGGCATGGGCGGAAAGCCAGCAATGGAGAGCGACCGTCGCGTTGGCAGCAATGCTGACCTTCCGCCAAATGCAAAGCCCGGCCATTGCTATGCCCGCGTGCTGATCCTCGCGACCTACAAGACCTCGACCGAGCAGGTTATCGCCCGTGGCGAGAGCGAGCGAGTCGAAACAACACCTGCGAAATATGGCACCAACACCCAGCGTGTTCTAGTTGCTGAAGAATCCGAACGGATTGAAGTACGCCCAGCAACATACAAGACCGTCACTGAGCGCGTTCTGGTTCAGCCCGCACAGACGACCCCGATTGCGACGCCAACTAAGTATGAAACGCAGTCTGAGCGTGTGCTTGTTCACCAAGCCTACACGACATGGAAAAAAGGCCGTGGCCCGGTTGAGAAACTGGACCAAGCAACAGGCGAAATCATGTGCCTCGTTGAAGTGCCTGCAGAACACCGCACGGTTTCTAAGAGGGTTCAGGTGACGGCTCCAGGTACACGTGAGGTAACCAAGCCTGCTGTGTATCGAACTGTTGCACGCCGCGTTGTCGACACGCCTGCTGCTACGCGGACTGTGAAGATTCCGGCTAAATACAGCACGACAAAGTGCAGACGGTTGTACAGCCTGCTAGGCGATGGACTCATTAGCACGTAGCCAGACCTTTATAGCCGCGAGCTTGAGCATGGCGAGGAAGTTTGCCCCGTGCTTTTCGTATCGGGTGGCGATACGTCGGAAGTGCTTTATACGATTGAAG
>Ga0315321_10003924_pt1 | contig 11472 bp, 7 predicted proteins | sample M180m21515metaG_FD_203464 | JGI IMG/M metagenome (GOLD analysis project Ga0315321, IMG submission 203464) | Ammonia-oxidizing marine archaeal communities from Monterey Bay, California, United States - M1 80m 21515 | ecosystem: Environmental > Aquatic > Marine > Intertidal zone | place: USA... | reverse complement strand
AAACCGAAATCACTCGAAGCTTTTTCAATTCCTTCATCGTCTTGATGCTAACGAGCTGATTTCGTTGAAGGCGCACTTCCACGAGCGAGGTCAGCGTCCTCAATGAACGAATGTCACTGACCTGATTTTCCTCAAGATACAAGTGCTCAAGCTCGCTTAACCCTTCAAGTCCGTCCAGGTTGGTAACCCGATTGTCAGAAAGAGTTAATCGAATCAGACTGCTGAATTTGCCAAGGTTCGATATGTCCTCTAGCTTGTTACCCGCAAGCAGCAAAATCTTCAGGTTGGGCAAATCCTTGATCAAGGCAGTACTCGTGAGCATATTGTCGTACAGATAAAGATTAACCAACCTTGGCAACGACTGCAGTTCCTCAAGCGGATCGACGTCCCTCTTTCCGTTGCCGCTTTCGTCATTGATCGTATCAACTCCAGGGGTGTATTCCTTGTCCTTGTCGACGTCTACGAAACCTTCTACCCGACCGAGTTGGTTTTGCTGCGCATTGAAAGTGATCAAGTTCTTCAACTCCTTCACCCCTTCCAAATCAATCAGCGAGTTTCCCGAGACGTCCAAATGGGTCAAGCTCGGGAGGTGTCCGATTCCGGAAAGTCCGAGCAAACGATTGTTGGCGAGAGAAAGTTCCCGGATAGACCAATGACCACGGTTTATTCGTTGCTCCAATTGTTCCGATTCAACTTTCAGTTCTTTTTTCTTATCCTTAGGAACCGTGCGGTCTTGCAAGCCAGCTTGCAAGCGGAGCCATTCGGTCTTCATTTTGGAAAGCGAAAGGGATGCCAGCGGGGCAATGCTTCTAATCCGGTTGCCGGAAAGATCAAGCCTGCTCAAGTTGGCCAGATCGCTCAGCGGGGTTATGTCCTCAATCAGGTTGTCACGCAAAACGAGAATCTGCAGGTTCTGGGCAACTTCCAACCCGGTCAAATCCCGTAGCCGCTTATCGCTGACGTCCAGAGAAATCAGTTTTTCGGCAACCAATTCCTCAGTCAGATCCTCTCTTTGGACACCCAGGTTTTTTGCAAGTGCCTGCTCCAAAGCAGGTTCAGGGACCCGAAACCTTTTTGCGTCCAACGAAGTAACGATCCACACCGTACAAAAGGAGCAAAACAAAAGAGGGGCCCGCAGGCAAAAAACCAAAAGCATATTCATCACGCATGCATAATCGGATGAAAATACAAAATCTTTAGCTTCAATTAGCGCAAACGGGCGATCAGGTCTTTTGACTCAACGGAATCACCAACCCCTACCAAAATCTCGTCCACCGTTCCATCCGCCGAAGCATAAAGAGTCGTCTGCATTTTCATCGCCTCAAGCACGGCGACTTTTTCTCCCTTGGATATCGATTTCCCTACGCTCGTGGCAATGCTGCTGATCATTGCGGGTATCGGGGCGCCGACATGCAAGGGGTTGGCCGGATCCGCCTTTTCACGAACCTTGGCATCACCCTTGACCGACTGATCCTGAACCAAGGTCGTCCTGGCTTTGCCGTTGAGTTCGAAAGTAAGCGAGCGAATGCCCTTTTCGTCCGGTTCACCGACATGCAACAATTTAATGAAGAGAGTTTTTCCCTCTTCGATATCGATCGAGACTTCTTCCCCGGGTTCAAGCCCATGGAAATAAGCGGTTGTAGGCAATACCGATACGTCACCGTATTTGGATTTGAAATCTTGAAAATCCTCAAAGACCTTGGGGTACATCAAGGAGGAGAAAAGATCGTCCTGAGTTACCTTCCGCCCAAGTTTTCGCTGTAAAGACCTGCTCGTCTTCTTCAAGTCGATTTTCTTTGCCAAAGCACCCGGTCTTCCACGCATAGGCTTTCTGCCTCCGAGGATTACCTTTTGAACGGCTTTCGGCCAACCTCCCTTGGGTTGCCCAAGGTTTCCGGAAAGAAGATCGATCACGGACTCGGGAAAACCGGTCTCAAGGGGCAAATTGATCAAGTCTTCAGGCTTAACGCCTTTGGTTATCAGGAAAATAGCAAGATCGCCCACACTCTTGCTACTCGGAGTTACCTTGACGATATCACCAAGAAGCTTGTTCACCTCGAGGTAAGTCTTCACCACGTCCGGCCATCTCTTGCCCAAGCCAAGGGCACCGGCTTGTTCGCGCAAATTGGTATATTGCCCGCCAGGCATTTGATGCTCGAATACCTCGGCGCTTCCGAATGGCGGGGAGCTGTCGAATGGAGAATAGTACTGCCTTACAGCCTCCCAATAGATAGAGAGCTGGTTAAGCGCGTCCACGTCCAATCCCGTTGAACGGGGAGCGTTCCTAAGGGAATGAACGATCGAATTCATATTCGGCTGACTCGTGCAACCGGAAAGAGACGAAACAGCCAAATCCACAACGTCAACGCCCGCCTCCGATGCCTTGAGGACCGAAGCGGATGCGATTCCACTCGAATCATGGGTATGAAAATGGATGGGGAGGGAGGTTTCGTTGCGCAAGGTCTTGACGAGACGATTGGCGGCAGTTGGATGACAAAGTCCGGCCATGTCCTTGATCGCCAGAATGTGAGCTCCCATTTTTTCAAGCTCCTTGGCAAGATCGACGTAATATTTGAGAACGTACTTCTCCTCCGTTGAGTCAGTAAAGTCTCCGGTAAAGCAAAGGGCGGCTTCGCAAAGGGACGAAGTCTTCTCGTTCACCGCCTCCATGGCCACCTTCAGGTTGGGAAGATAGTTGAGTGAGTCAAAAATACGAAAGACGTCCATGCCCGCCTCCGATGAATGCACGACGAAGTCCCGAACCACGTTATCGGGATAATTCGCATACCCAACGGCATTCGAGCCACGCAGGAGCATCTGAAAAAGGACGTTGGGAATTTTCTCCCGAAGCATGCGTAACCTTTCATAGGGGGATTCTCCAAGAAAACGCATACAGGTATCGAAAGTCGCGCCGCCCCACATCTCGAGACTGAACAAACCGGATGCCCGATGAGCGATAAAATCGGCTACCGCAAGCATGTCATAGCTTCTCATCCTCGCGGCAAACAAGGATTGATGGGCATCACGCAGGGTCGTGTCCGTGACCATCAGAGGCTTTTGCTCCCTGAGCCATTTCGAAAACTTAACGGGCCCTTGAGAAAGCAAGAGATCCCGGGTGCCACGGGGCAGATCTTCCCCGCAGTCAAAAGTCGGCTCGATCAAAGGCAGTGGATTTTCCATCCGGGCCCGCCCTTTCACTTGGGGGTTTCCGTTTACGATGATTTCCCCAAGGTAGCTGAGCAACTTGGAGGCCCTGTCCCTTCGGGGCTTGAACTTGAAAAGGGCCGGTGTAACGTCAATCATGCGGGTCGTTGCCCGGCCAGCAATGAAATCCTTATGGTTAATAACGTTCTCGAGGAAAGGGATGTTTGTCTTAACGCCACGAATCCGCATTTCGCGGAGAGCCCGGTGCATACGATCCAAAGCTTGCGGAAGATTGGGTCCCGAAGCGGTAAGCTTGACCAACAAAGAATCATAAAAGGGCGTAATGATGGAACCGGTGTCCCCCATCGCGCCATCAAGACGAACCCCAAAGCCGGCTGCAGAACGATAACTGAGTATCTGTCCGTAATCAGGAGCGAAATCTTTTTCCGGATCCTCGGTCGTCACGCGGCATTGGACAGCGCATCCGATCCGGGGAATTTCATCTTGTTGAGGAATCCCGATTTTCGAATCGTGAAGGCTTTGGTTCATGGCCACCAAAATCTGGGACCTCACAATATCGATTCCGGTAATTTGTTCAGTTACCGTATGCTCGACCTGAATTCTCGGATTCATTTCGATGAAAAACCATTCGTTGGTATCCTGATCGAGCAGGAATTCAACCGTTCCGGCATTGTCATAGCCTATCTTGCGGGCAAGCTCGACACCAGCTTGACACAAATCGTCAACCACTTCGTCCGGAAGGCCAATCGAAGGCGCAACCTCAATCACCTTTTGGTAACGCCTTTGGACAGAACAGTCACGTTCATGAAGATGAACGACGTTACCCTTGCGATCGCCAAGAACCTGTACTTCCAAATGTTTGGCCCGCGCGACGTATCTTTCCAAAAAGACCGCAGAATTGCCGAATGCCCTCTCGGCTTCTCCCTGAGCCTCCTCAAGCATAGCCTCCAAATCCTCCTCCTTGTTGACAACACGCATCCCCCGGCCTCCTCCCCCAAAGGCAGCTTTGATTATCAACGGGAAGCCAATCTTGCGACCCCACTTCAATGCATCCTTGGGCTTGGATACGGCACTGGGCGTAGCGGGCAAAGTAGGAACACCGGCTTCGGCGGCGGCTTTTTTGGCCGCGACCTTGTCCCCCATGCTCTCCAGCAAATCACATCGGGGACCGACAAAGGTAATGCCGGCGTCTTCACAGGCCCGGGCAAATTCGGCATTCTCAGAAAGAAACCCGTATCCGGGATGAATGAGATCAACTCCTTTTTCCCGGGCAAGAGATATAATGGATTCGATGTCAAGATAAGCTGCGACGGGACCTTTGCCCTTGCCTACGAGATAAGCTTCGTCCGCTTTGAACCGATGAACGCCAAATCGGTCTTCTTCTGCATAAATGGCAACGGTACGAAGGTTCAGTTCCGTAGCGGATCTAAAAATTCGAACCGCAATTTCACTACGATTGGCAACGAGGAGTTTTTTCATGAAGGGAATGGGGGAATGGTAATTACAACCAAAAAGAAATGCCTGTTCGGTCGATGATTTTCAACGCAAAAAGGAAAATCAACCGAAGGATGCTTGACGAAAAACCCAAAAGAGAGAGTCAAACCAATCATCCACCCATGGGCGAAGTGCCAATAGGTATATCAGCGCAGCCAGGGCCAAATAGGGGCCAAAGGGGACTTCCTGCCCCCATTGCAAGGAATCTTTCGATTCTTCCTTTTTGGGTAAGAACCGTCCGACAAGCATGAGAGGAAGAAGAATTACAGCCCCAAGAGTCGCCCCTCCGAAGATAACGAAAATCGAACCCTGCCAACCACAAAAAGCGCCGATGCATCCCATCAATTTCACATCCCCCTCTCCGAGCGCTTCTTTTTTCAGCGCCTTTTCCGCAAGAATGCCAATCCAGTAGAGGGAGGCAGAACCGACAAGCAATCCGATAACCGAATCCACACCACTTCCGATGCGGTTCATGAACTCGCTCGCGGAATGGAATTGATGAAGGGAGGGAAAGGTGAAGGAGAGCAAAACACCGGCAACGGCTCCACCCATGCTAAACCTGTCTGGAATAAGCATGGTTTCCATATCGATCACAACCACTGCTAGCATCAGCCAGGCAAAGACGCACCCCCCGATCAATTGCCCCAGATCCGGAACTTGCGAATAACGGTAAAAAAGGAAGCCGAAGAGAAGGGCGCAAAATGACTCGACTAGCCAATAGCGCACGGGGATCTTAAAAGAACAGCATTTGGCCCGGCCTCCTTGAATCAGCCAAGTGACGATTGGAAGGTTTCTGACCCATGGGATCGGAGTTTTGCATTGTGGACAGGAAGAACGAGGTGACACGATCGATTGACCGACAGGAATCCGATACGCGCAAACGTTTAGAAAACTCCCCAAGACCGCTCCCAGTACAATACCAGTTAGAAGCATGACGGTCTGATCTGATAGAAACTCCTCCATGGCTTTCAGCTCTTTTGCATGACCTCCTTGGCGCAAGCAAACATACTGTCCGCACAGACTTGCTCGCTCGTCCAAATCTCCAAGGCTTTGGCGGCTTGATGAACGAGCATGGACAAACCGTTCTCTCTAGCCAAACCAACCAAGCCGGCCTCCTTGAGCAATGCGGTTTCGGGCGGGTTGTAAATCATGTCGTACACTTTGGTCGAAGAAGGCAAGCCACTCAAGGAGATAGGCGAAGGATCTGTTTGGGCAAGTCCCAAGGAAGTGGCGTTTATGATCAATAGGTTTTGAAACTCCATGATTTCCTGAGGAATCTCTGACAAAACAAACGGACGGATTCGATCTTGCTCGAACTCCCGGCACAGGGCTTCATTCATTTCCTCGAGCCGGGCAGACGACCGGTTCGCGACCCAGACGCATTCGCATCCGCTCAACAAGCATCTTGCTACGGCGGCTCGGGCGGCTCCGCCGGCACCTAGAACCAAAACCGAAGAAGCAGGCAAGGACGCCTTCAACCCGTCGGAAACGGCAGTTTCCAAACCATATCCATCGGTATTGTACCCCTTCCAGCCCGTTCCGTCCCAAGCCAAGGTGTTAACCGCCCCCATGAGATTGGCCTCGTCGTCAATCCAATCGAGCAAAGGCAAAACCTCCACTTTGTGAGGAATAGTCAAATTGATCCCGCGATACCCCATTCGCGCAAGCTTGGGCAATGCCGCAGGCAGTTCACTTGCCTGTACTTCTATTTTGTCATAGCGCCAATGAACAAAACGTTCGTCCTTTTCACTCAACTTGCGAAGAGCGGAATTATGCAGGCTCGGACTGATGGAATGGGCAATTGGATACCCTAAAACCGCCAAACCCACTTTTTCGGAGGGCAAAGCGCTTAGGTCTGAAAGTTGAATGGGCAGATCAGGCACTGGTAGCAATCCCTTGAATTCGCTCAAATTCAAGAACGAAGGTATTGAAGAGTCGAGCCTTTGCCTGATCCTCGGCCAATGAGTAATGGTGAACCAGATTGCGGCAACCTCTGGTCAAAGTATCCGCCACCGTTACCGGCAAAAGCGCGGAACCGGAATTCTCGATCGAATATTCTTCAAGAAGTCCACCCATTTGATCGAAGTCATAGAATTTCCCTCCAGCCCACGGATCTAGATAAAACGGGCGGTCCTCGCTAAAACACCCGACAATGAATCGATTAGGCAAACCAATCGGCTCCAGGTCGAACCCCAACCTGCGGGCAACCAACAGATACAGAACCGACATGGTAATGGGCAGTCCCTTTCTGCGCTCGAGAACCCTGTGAAGAAAACTGTTTTCGGGGTTTTCGAAATCTTTGCCCGCCCCTCGAAATCCATACTCGTGAAAAAGAACGCGGTTGATCACCGAACAGATTTCGCGGGGAAGCATCGGAGGCGTCAGCAACTCCCGGCAACGATCCCCAAGCTTGTCCAAAAAAAGGGTCGCGGAAGAAAGTTCGAAACTTGGATAAACGGTTCGGTCCAAAAGAAACCAACCCGTTTCAAGTTCATACCTTTGAGAACGGATGAAGGAAATGAAGTCATTCCGTCCATCCACCCAACCAAGAGACTTGATCAAATCCTGAGCATGCTTCGCAAGCAAGGGATCCTTTTCATCCGCGATTTCACGAAGAAAAACCCTACCCTCCTCCGGTTCCTCACGGAACTTGGAAAGCAAAGCGTTTCGTACCAGAGGGCTCTCGTCATCCAACAAGGCACGGCATGCCTTCCAGCGCTTTTTGAACTCATCGTCAGTGGGAACTTCCATCACCTCTATATTCGCACCTTCTCGTTTCCTGAGCAAGAAATCTATCAACGGAATTTCATCCGTCTCTTTGCCCAAAAAGCGCGGTCCCGACACGGACCATCGTGCTCCCTGCCTCAATCGCTTCGCCAAGATCTCCCGACATTCCCATCGACAATTCGTCCAAATCGACTTGAAACGCTTCCTTCAATCGATCCCTAAGCTCACGCAATTTGAAAAACGCTCGGCGGGCGACGGAAGAATCATCCGGCGCATAAGGAGCGATCGTCATCAATCCTTCGGTGCTCAAATTAGCGCAACCGAGGGCCCGTTCCAAAAACTCTTCGGCTTCATCGATCAATAATCCGAATTTTGCAGGGTCCTCACCCGAATTGACCTGTATGAGAATTTTCTGGCGCAACTCTCTTCGTTCAGCCGATGCCTGAATTTTCTCAAGCAACTTGATGGAATCAACGGTCTGAATTCGCTCAAACTTCCCAATCACTTGGTTGACCTTGTTACTCTGCAAATGACCGATTAGCTCCCACTCGACACCTGGGACTGCAGACTGCTTTGCAAGCGCATCCTGAACCCGGTTTTCTCCAACTTTTCCAATTCCCGCATCCTTGCAAAAGCGCACTGCATCAACCGGCCACTTCTTTGTTACGGGTAACAGCACGACTTCATCCGGGGAACGATCGAACTGTGAACAAAACTCCCCAACTTCATTTTGAACCTCGCATAGGTTTCTCTTAAATTGATCTTCGCAAAGCATCACAAAGGGGGGTATTAGCTGAATAAATAATGTATTTGCATTTGATTAGCGCTGATTATATTGGAATGCATGCACATTCAAAACTTCAAAACCTTTTGTGATTTGGTCGAGACAAAAAGTTTTTCAAAAGCGGCCCGCCTGAACGAGGTTACTCAATCTGCGGTTAGCCAACAACTCAAGGCGATGGAATCTCATTACGACATGCTGATCATCGACAGGAACCAAAAGAAGTTCCGTCTTACCCCCCAAGGTACGGTTCTCTATTCCACCTTCAAGGAAATTCTCGTCCTCTACGAAAAGCTTAATTGCGAAATTCAAGAGATGAGAAACATCGTCAGCGGGACGATCCAGATTTCCACCGTAAACAGCATTGGCTTACATGAACTTCCCCCATATCTGAAGTCTTTCATCAAAGATTTTCCCTCCGTTAATGCTCGGGTGGAATATCGCCGAGCCAATCTCGTCTACGAAGACGTCCTTCATGGTTCGGCGGATATCGGGTTGGTCGCTTTTCCCGTCAATCACAAGGAACTCACAACGATAAACTTCGCTCAGGACGAACTCGTGGTAGCGATGAACCCGGAGCACTCATTGGCGAACAAGAAAACTATTTCGATCAGCGATCTGCGGGGTGAGGATTTCATTTCCTTCGAAAGAGACATCCCCACCCGCAAGGCAACCGACGAAATGCTCAGCAATGCGGGGGTTGATATTTCCGTAGTCATGGAATTCGATAACGTCGAAACCGTCAAAAGAGCGTTGGAAATCAATGCAGGCATAGCCATTCTTCCGCGCCATACGGTTTTAAACGAGACCGAGAGGAAACAACTGGTTGCCATCAAGTTGGATAATGGGATTCACGTTCGTCCTCTCGCCATTATCCACAAGAAAAACAGAATACTTACCCCTGCCCTGCGTTCATTCGTCGAGTTAATGAAAAACAGTCCGATCGAAGTGCACTAGATCTCTTATTTCTTCTTCAGGCCTTTTGCCTCTACAAGACGGGCAGTAAAACTCCCCACCACTACCTTGCTACTTATCTTGACCGGTATCCGCCTAAAGTCATTCGAATACCACACTCTCAATATTCCCTTCGGGCTTTTCTTAAAGACACCGCTTAGGTTCTTCATTTCGGGAATGGTACCGATTGCCTGAAAAGTCCCCGCGGGCACACGTACTTTTTCCACCGATCCGGATCGAACCTTGATGTCCTGAACTTTTCGGCCATCGCAAGTAGGCAAGTTTGTTTCCGAATTCGGCTTGAGTTCGCTTAAGCGGAAGAAATAGGCGATAGCCAAGGGATCGAAAACCTGATCGGGAATGGAGATCGTTGATATCAAACGGTCCGATTCGTGGTATTTCGCCTTTTTAGAATCGTAATCGAACAGAACTTCAATTTCACGTTTCGTCTTGCCCTCCTTTTGTGACTTTTCATACCTGAGCGACCTTTTGAAAGAGTAATCGATCACACTCGTTATATTCGTTCGAACCTTGTAGAACGCATCCGCGAAATCATTCGTCCGAACGGAAAAAGTCAATTTATGCTGGGCGGTTTGATTATCATCGAGCCCCGATTCCACAACCATTTTTGCGGATCCGACGGGGAAAAGCCCCCATTTCAAATCATAGGTAAGGGTTTCTCCTGACTGAAAGGGAAAATCGGGTTTGTCAACGCCAAGCAAGCAAGCGCTGGGAATAAAACACGCCCAAAGGGCAAACCGAATCCACTCCATCATTCTCCGGTCGTTACCTTCAAAGGATTCAACTTCCAAATATCCGAAGCATACTCACCAATTGTCCGGTCCGAGGAAAACTTCCCGGAACCGGCAACGTTGCGGATCGCCATGGACGCCCATTTTTCCTTGTCCCCATAAGCCACCCCCACCCTTTCCTGCGCTTCCATATATGCACGGTAATCCGCCAAAACGAAAAAGGGATCGCCCCATTCCAGAAGGCTCTTCGGTAGATCCTCAAGGACGTTTCCTTCCTTTGGGGAAAAGAAATCCGAGGCCAGCCAGTCCAAAACCGCTTTCAATTCCTCATCCTCTTCGTAATAGGACCGGGGCTCGTAACCCGAATTCTTCAACTCTTCGATCCCGTCGACGGTTTTCCCGAAGATGAAAATGTTTTCGTCTCCAACTTCTTCAAGAATCTCAACGTTTGCCCCATCCAGAGTTCCAATGGTCAAAGCTCCGTTCAAAGCGAACTTCATGTTGCCCGTTCCCGAAGCTTCCTTTCCTGCAGTCGAAATTTGCTCGGACAAATCAGTTGCGGGAATAATCCTTTCAGCAGAGGAAACACCGTAATTGGGCCAAAAGGAAACCTTGAGCTTACCTTTGATCCTGGCATCGGCATTGATTCGCCTGCCAACCAAGTTGATCGCATGAATGATCACCTTGGCCAAGTGGTAGCCTGGAGCTGCTTTGGCCCCGAAAACAAAGACCCGTGGAGATATATCGAGGTCGGGATTATGCAATAGGCGGCGGTAAAGAGTGAGTATGTGAAGTAAATTGAGGTGCTGACGCTTGTACTCATGCAATCTTTTGATCTGAGAATCAAAAAGGGCATCGGGATCTACGCTCAAATCCATATTGCTAGAGATCATATCCGTCAAAACCACTTTGTTTGTCCGCTTGATCTCCATAAATCTTTCCTGAAAGGATGAGTCATCCGCAACCGCTTCGAGACCACGCAAAAGGTTCAGGTCAGTGACCCAACCATCCCCCACCACAGAAGTAATCAACTCCGAAAGCTCGGGGTTACATCCAAGCAACCAGCGACGGGGCGTAATGCCATTTGTCTTGTTATTGAATTTGTCGGGGTATAATTCCGCAAAATTCCTTAGCAATCGGTCCTTGAGCAGTTTCGTATGAAGAGCAGCCACTCCATTCACCGAATGGCTGCCTACAACCGAAAGAAAAGCCATCCGCACCTGGCCATCCCCAACAATTGACATCTCCCTGATCCGTTGCTCGTCATCAGGCCAACGGTTCTTCAATTCCTCAGCCACAAACCTTCTGTTGATTTCGCGGACGATTTGGATATGCCGAGGCAAAACCTTCTCGAACAAAGCTTCCCCCCAAGTTTCCAAAGCCTCGGGCAACAAGGTATGATTGGTATAGGCAAAGGTCCTTCGAACCAAGTCCCATGCCTTGTCCCAAGACATAAGCTCGACGTCCAGAAAAATCCTCATGAGCTCCAAAATGGCTACTGCCGGATGGGTGTCATTGAGTTGCACGACCACCTTTTCAGGAAATGCATTCCAATCATCGTCCGTTCTTTGAAAACGGGAAATCATGTCTTGCAACGAA
>Ga0315321_10003923_pt1 | contig 11472 bp, 9 predicted proteins | sample M180m21515metaG_FD_203464 | JGI IMG/M metagenome (GOLD analysis project Ga0315321, IMG submission 203464) | Ammonia-oxidizing marine archaeal communities from Monterey Bay, California, United States - M1 80m 21515 | ecosystem: Environmental > Aquatic > Marine > Intertidal zone | place: USA... | reverse complement strand
CTGAAATTGACTCAACCGTTTTTGACTCTCTCGGCTGCAAAAACTCGGTTGCTGCGTTTGTCAGTTATGGATCAACGGCGCCGGATCAGGTCCGACTTCAGATTGATCGCTGGAAAACGAAGCTCAAGTAGTGGAAGCTCAAGTAGTGCTTGCAGGGGCCCCTAAGACTTCGTTGCCGTAACCCATGGTGACTGATCATCCTACAATCTGTCTGTAGCACCAGAGTACAATGGCGGCAACAAGCCCGATCAAAGCGAGCGTATAGATTGTTACGACAATCGCCCATAGGAGACGCTCTGCTGAACTGAATCGTCGATTCATCCACAGCAGTGGCAACCCCAAGAAACCTGTCACAAGAAACAGGCAAGCCAACACCGCAAATTTGTTCTGTATCAGCATTTCAGCACCACCATAGCCTGAGGGGGCACTACCTACAGAACCTTGTGCAGTCGACAAAGTTGAAGCATCCATTTTGGCTGCCGCACTTGGCGGAGCAGCTAATTTCGCCTCAATGGGCGAATCAAAATCATCATGCTGGCTCACTTTGTTGGCTCCTGCTCCTGGATACCATTGTCGGCAATCAGTTTCTGGGCCTTTGAAACGAGTGGTGCGACGTTGCCGTTGTTGCCATAGAGATCGATGATGCTGTACCAAATTTTCCGGGCCGCGATGATGTTTCCCTTCTGTAGCGATTCCGCTGCCTGATCAAGTTTGCCCTGAATGATTCGTGCAGCTTCACCCTGTTCCACACCATTCTCCTCGATGCTTGCAATCTGTCTCCGTGCCAGATTCACGAATGGTTTGTAAGTGTCATCATCCGCCAGCAGCGTCTCCATACTGCGATAGCGATCCAGCGCGGTGGCCACATCACCAAACTTTTCAAACTCGTAGGCTTCAGCGTAAAGTCGCTCGCCCTCATTGGATAACGGTCGGTTGACCTTTAACTTGACTTCCAAAACGTGTTCAGCCTGAAGCATCTCCACACGGTCCAATTGCTCATTCACCCATTCAACGTGCTCTCCATCCGGATACTTCTCGAGCATGGGAACGAGGAAACTTACCTTGGCCTGATTCAGAGCATTCCGATTTTCACGCGCCAGCAACTCCTCTGCTCGGCCTTTCATTTGATTTTCATTCAGCGGCCAAAGGGTGTAGGTGATCATCGAAGCAATAACGATCAAACCAAGAACAAGAATGATCGCTCGATCGTACCATTCCGGCCTGGCGACGATTTCATCCTCCTCAACCTCCAATGCACCGTGCCCCAGCAGAATACGGGCTTCATCTCTTTCTTTTTGATCGTTGACATTGAGCGGACTGAACCCGTGCGAAACGTGTTCAGCAACCCCAGCACGTGACATTGATCGGCGTCTCACTTCTTTTAACGCGAGTGTTACCGCAGCAGCACCATGTGGTCGTTCGTTGGGATCTTTCTCGAGCATCTGCATGATCAGCTTGTCGAGCCAGACGGGGCAATCCATGACAATCGAAGCAGAGCTCTGAGGTTTTTCGTAAAGAATATTCCCTCGCACTTCTTCGACCGAGTTCCCTGAAACGACAGCCCGACCGGTCAAGGCCGTGTACAGAGTCGCACCCAATGAATACAAGTCACTGTGCACCGAGAACGCGTTTGCATTTCCAGCCAGCTCAGGTGACCAAAACGTCATTTCGCGTGGCGTAACCACGCGACTGGTGCGGTACAACGAGTTCGCCCTGTCAACACGAACATCGATCAAGACAGGACTCAGCCCTGCAAAGAGCACCTTTTCCGGCTGCAGGACTCCGTACATGATTTCTTTTTCATGCAATGCCTCCAACGCACCCGTCAACGCTTCGGCGAGATCCAAAACGGATTCCCACGACAGGCGCGAGCGGCGTTCCAACTCGCTGGCCAAGGTAGGCCCCTCGATGAGCTCATGTGCCAAGTAGGCATCTGTTTCCTCAAAACCACCACCGTAACAGCGGACAACGGCAGGATGTTGAATTTGCTTTAGCACCTCCCACTCCGCCGCAAATGCAGAACGGGCCTCCGGCGTACCACCAAAGGGCGCAGCAAATACTTTGACGGCGACTGCTCGCTTGAGCTGCACATGAATCGCCCGCCATACCGAACTTTGCGACGGATGGTCACCCAGTTTCGTTTCTATCGCGAGTGGTCCAAGGCGGCTCCGAGGCATGGAAATGAATCGCGATTCAGAGGGTCAAGAAGATGGAGAAGAGCAGTGCAGTTCCCAGTATACTCAGCCGACCGACCCCAACGCACCATGACAGGGGCGAAAGTCTCCACATCTCCCTGAAACATCGGAAGTTCCGCCAATCACTCAAAAGGCCTCTTTCGCCATCAGAGGGTTGGCGATCACGCTCGCAACAAATCCTGGTTACTGACGATCACCCATACGCCGGGATGCTTCCATCTGATCCTCCAAATGGGCGAAGAAAAGTGCTTTGTCCGACTCATAAGCCGACAGTTCCCCCTCACCGCTTCGCCAGCGTGCCACTTTGGCTTCCTCAAATCGTATCGCCGTTTCCTTCTGATCCCGTAACCAATCTCGCATGCGGATCATCCTGAGCCAGCACTCAGAACCGTGAATCACAAGCCAAACACAGTGTGTTGGATCCGGCTGTGCACTGGAGAGATGACGAGGTTTACCCAGGACAATTGGTTCGGTGGTCCAATCCGGTGACTCATTGATTCTAAAATTCAGCCCCTCAATCAACAGGGCTGCCGTCGCTAAAGCAGCCTCACTTTCCACAGCAGCAAGCACATCAATGGTCGGGCGGGCGATCAGTCCCGAGATTGCAGTGCTACCCACATGCTCTACGGCGGTTACCCAACCAGCACAACTTTGCAGGATACTGCTTTTTGTTTGCTGAAATTCCTGCGGCCAGCGCGGGTCATAGTGCATCAAACGTACTTTTCGCTCTTCCATTCAAATCGTATTTCGCGAGTTCTGAAGGATTGGCACCCACACATTAGGATGCATCTTTTTACGCTGCATTGTGTCAACATCGTCAAGTCACGACCCAATTCGTTGCCCGAAGTGCGACGTCGCAGGCCCCCAAACCCGCGATCTGGGGAAGCAAAGCACATAGCATGAGATGCCTCGAATGCATCAATAGACAGCAAAAACGCGTACATCAGCACAAAAAACAGCTAAAATAGGGCTCAACAGGAGAGCTGCTGGGCAGACGCAAATTCGGGTGCCATCGAAACACAAATTCCGTCACACTCTTGTGTCCAGCTCAACTGAATGCGCGCGTTCGCACCCTCGATCGGATAACCACTAAATCATGACTCGGCTGCTGAAAGGCCTTTTTGCATCGATGAGTCTGGAGCGGAAATGCCTGCTCTTTTTTGGTTCAGCGTTGATGGTCCTCATGCTTGGGGCTTTTGCGGTGGTCGAGAAACTAGGACGTGAACTGGTACTCAACACGACCCGACAACGCGCAAAAGACTTTGCTGCAATCCAGCTCTTACTGCTTCATGATGACGCGGTATGGTCGAAGAACCAGCGTGAAACGGTCACCGCAGGATCGGATTCGGACCTCGAACAAGTTGATCCAAAAACCGTTCTCAGTGACCTTCGAAAGGTCATCATTGGTGCCAACGTCACTGGTGATAGCTTTGATGAGGATGAGGGTGATCAAGCATCAAAAAGCAAGCACGAATTCCTATCCCTCAGTGATTCGCGTCAGTACTCAAAACTGCCAAATCGGGAAACACCTGATGATCCAATCGAAGCTGCCATTCTGGAGCAACTGAGACGCGATTCCGTGACTTTCTACGCGAACTCCTTGCGTGAACAACGCCCTGACCTCACCGAACCAATTGAGTTTGCCGAGAATGAAGCACTGAGCCAGATCACACCCAATCTGGAACAACCGCTGTTCGAAGAGTATGAAACGGATGACGGAAATTGCGTCTACTACATACCGGTCTTCTTCAAACAAAGTTGCCAATTGTGTCATATGGCCAAGGGCAGTGAAACGACGTTTGACCCAAACGCACCTCCCGAAACACGAGCGTCTCAAATTCCGTTCCGTGTGCATAAAGTGACGATGCCCTACGAGAGCACAAGGGAATCAACGACATTCATCAGAGCTATCGTTGTCGCGTTGGGAATGTTGATTGTCGCCGTCACGTTATTTGTCCTGCACACCATTGTGCGTCATCTGGTCCTGTATCCGATGTACCACCTGCGCGACGTTAGTGATGCCATTACTCATGGAGACACCAACCAAAGAGCGACGATTGAAACAGAGGACGAGTTCCGTGAGTTGGCAGATGCCTTCAATCGAATGCTGCGTCACCTTACCGAAACTCAGGATCAGATCCAAGAAGTCAACACGGAGCTCGATACCCGCGTCGATCAGCTTGCACAGCTGAACCTGCAGCTCTACGAAGCCAATCGCTTAAAAAGTGACTTTCTTGCCAACATGAGTCACGAGCTACGAACTCCGCTGAACAGCATCATTGGGTTTTCGGAGGTTTTACAGGGAATCGATTCGCTAAACGACAAGCAGCGAAGGTATGCATCCAACATTCGGAAGAGTGGTCGACTGCTTCTCGAAATGATTAATGACATTCTCGATTTGGCAAAAGTCGAAGCTGGCAAAATGGAGGTGAAGTCAAGCGAATTTGAACTCGGCCGTCTCGTGTCTGCGCAATGTGACATGATTCAGTCCCTGTCTGAAGACAAGAACATTTCGCTGTCCGTCGACGTCCCAGACAATCTGCCCAAGGCACATCAAGATCCCAACAAACTTGGTCAGATCCTCAACAATCTGCTGAGCAATGCGATCAAATTCACCCCTGAAGGTGGCATGATCAAAGTCACTGTGAGCGATGTTGATAATGGTCGATTTAAACTTCTCATCAGTGATACCGGCGTTGGGATTGCCGGTGAGGACCAGTCCATCATTTTTCAAAAATTCCGACAAAGCCGCAAAGTGCTGGATGGCGAGGGCTTGACCAGAGAATTCGCCGGAACTGGACTTGGACTGTCGATCGTCAAGGAACTGGCGAAACTTCTCGGTGGCGAAGTCGACTTCGAAAGTGAACTCGGACGCGGTAGTTCCTTCTGGGTAACGCTACCTTGGCATCTGCCGGCACGAGAACTTCTGAATGTCGGACCAAACCTGACGGCCACCGATGACACACCCGCCATGACGACCTGACCGCGAAACACCAGCGATTGCTTCGAATATCATTCGTTACAAGCCTTTAAACATCATTGGTCACAAGTCATGGCAAATTCGCGGCAATCACCAGAACTCTTCACCGGTCCCGCGTCCCCCCCCAAGTGATACGGTAAACGGATCGCGTCCACGATGCATTTCGCTTGTGGTATTCGAAACTATCCCACTCGTGGTTTGTCAGCGAGTGTCCCACTCGTGGTTTGTCAGCCTGCTGGTCTGCAGCACTTCGTGCGCGCAAATCGATCCCAAGCACGGAGTCCACCAACTGGACTCCAGCAGAGCTATCTAACGACCATGACTTCCTGTGCCGCAAGCGGCACGGGGGTCAGTCACGCACCGTTACTTCTCACCGTCGCGGCGAATCCGGATATTTTTGAACTCCGTCCACATCGGTTTACCCGCATGCAACTGTAGTGCGAGAATCCCCTCGTTCAATGCCATGTCAGGATGCTCATCTGTAAAGTCGAGAATCTTCTTTCCATTCAGAAAATGCTGAATGCGGTTTCCCTTCGCAATGATTGTTACATCATTCCACTCATCAACCTTCATCAGATCCTTGAACCCGGCTGCATCAATCAAACGTTCTTCTTTCACTTTCTTGCCATCTGCATTCCATGTCGCTGTCTCCCCGACCAGACAAATGCGGCCGCGCTTGCCTTTTTCGTCATAAATAAAGCCAGGAACGTTTGGAAAAGTATCTTCGTTGCGTATCTCGTGCTGATAGCCCTTCACGACCCAATTGTTACCAACCCGCTTTCCTTGCGGGACTCTCATCGAACGATACTGAATGCCGGAGTTATTATTAGCTGTACATCGAAAGGAGAGCCGCAATTCGAAGTCCTTCAACTTGCCACCTTCCCAAATCAGAAACGTATTACCCTTCGCCGAATTTTTGGCTGTTGTTTCACCATGGATCACACCATCACGAACTGACCATAGACGTGGGTCACCATCCCACCCTGTGAGATCCTTCCCGTTAAAAATGACTTCCATGCCTCCGGAATCCGTCTTTGCAGATACGTCAGCTCGAGTTTGAGCAGTTGCGACAGAAAACAGGAGCGGAGAAAAAACAAGACAACAAAAAACACGAACCATGAAAGTGATCTCCAGATCATTGTAGAAAGTAAAAATTGTGACACAGGCAGATGCCTATCCGCGATATTTTGAAGCAGTCGCGATCCGCTCGCACAGATTCAACACAGACTATTTGAGTCCAAGTACCTCTGGGCCTTGTCGAAAGATTACATCCACTGGGATTCCTTTTTCAGTCAACAAGTCGAGTTCCGCTTGCAATTGTGGCCCGATGACTCCTTTCGTCTTCACCAGTTCAGACGCTCCCGCGTAATCACCATTGCCCTGCAACTGCAACAACAACGATGACAACATTCTGGTAGCCTGCCGGAAGCGATCAACATTCACACGGTACCGACCATTGGGTAGACGTTCGAACGCACCCTCATCACGGAAAAAGTTGAAACGAATCATATTGGCTTTGCCGTGGGCACTCGAAGCGCCAAAACGCACACTTCGAAAAATCCCTGCCATGAAGGTCACGTAGTAATCCTTCAAGTCGGTTTTCAGTTCTCCACTCTCGTGAAGTTGATTGATCATGTGCAGGCCAAGAATATCAGCTTTTCCTTCCTCAATGGCTCCTGCGTGCTCTTTCAGAATAGTACGCACTGAACCACGTCCATCAATCGTATTCTTGATACCAAGACCGTGTGCCACCTCATGGAACATCGTATTGCTGAAAAACGCATCGAAAGTGACATGTTTGCGTTGATCCTCTGCAATCAGCTCATCTGCAATGGGAACGAGGATTTTGTCGAACTTGGCCCGCATTGCATTTTTCAATTGCAATCGCCGAGTTCCCTTCTGCAACTGAACCTGCTCATCGTTTGGTAGATTGATCGCGATCGTTTTTGATCCAGCATTGCAATCACCCGCATAATAAATCACGTCATATGCATTGAGTTCAGTATCGGTTCCCGGCTCTTCCTGCTTGTACTTGTCCGGCACGGGCAAGGTTGCCTGCAGGTCTGGCAAGAACTTCGAATACTTTGCCAACCGGGTACTCCATGCCTTGTCCTTGATCAACACAAAACATTCGTGTGCCGTCTTATATCCGTACAACTTATCTTCGTAGTTTTCGATCGGACCAATCACAACATCAATCGTGTTGTCATGCATGTCTAACCAGGCAAGGTCACTCGGTTGATAGTCGTCAGTTAACAAAGCATCTGCACGAAGCAGCAAGTACCGTCGCAGTCCCGGATCATCGGCGAACTCCGCCGCCTTGCGTAGCAGATCAGCTGCACGCTGCATTGGCTGTTTGAATTGTTCGCGATAAGGAACAACCTTCAGTTTGCCGGCTTCGTCACGACGCAAAAAGGTATACAAGCTGTCTTTGCCGCTCAAATCAGCCGCCTCGAACTCCGCCTTCGTCATATCGGCAGGGTAATAATTAGCACCCAATGGTTTCGTGCCCACGCCCTCAACGAAGGGGGCGTTACCATCCAGCCGATCCCATGGACCGTAATTGATATTCACAAATCTTCGGACCTTGGATTGCTTCAGTGATTGCAAAAATTTCTTGCGTGGACCGTAAGCTTCATACCAAAAACAGTTATCCATGATCTTGCCAGCTTCCATCAACAAGGGAAGCATCTGCCGTTGCTTGTCTGTCAACTGGCTGAGGTCAGTGGTTAGGTCCACCACAGCGTATTGGTCAATTGCCTTTGCTACATCGACTGCCTTTGCTACATCGACGGCTTGCTGACCAAACACGACTGGCTGAGCAAGAACACCCAGAAGAAGTCCCAGCGAACATCCCAGAACAATGAGCTTTGCAACACGAATCTGCATGTTTTTTCACTTGCACAAATGGTTTCAGAAATGACTCCCATTGCTGGGACTGGCGAAGCGATTCGAAATCCACAGCACATGGACGTGGCATTCCGCTTCACGAGCCAAAATCTTACCCGATACCCCCAAATTATTCACGTTGCCTGAATAGAAGGCCTGAGATTCCCTGCCGAGGTGTAGCAAAAACGAACACGTGTGCGATCGTGAGCCAACGTTTTCGTGATCCATTCATTTCGCCAGTGCTGGTTCGCTCGCAAATCACCTGTGCGATGAAAAACAGCCACTTTGGCACACTGTCTGCACTGTCTTACTGATCTTGTCTTCCAAAACTTGTCAAAGGAATTTACTCATGAGACACACTACCAACCTCGTCGCCCCACTTCTCGTGGCGATTGGTTTCATCTGCTCTCAACAAGCCATAGCAGAAGAAAAGGGCGTCGACCTATTTGTAGCAATTGAGCAAGGCGATGTGACGGTAAAATTCATCGCTCTCGACGCCAAGCAAGCCAACGTCTTGATCACAAATGAATCAGATAAACCTCTGCAACTGAAACTTCCCAAGGCGATCGCTGCCGTACCCGTGCTCGGTCAGTTTGGACAAAATCCAAATCAGAACCAAAATCAAAATCCCGGCGGTGGCACAAATCAAGGTGTTGGTGGAGGATTCGATATGGGAAATGGACAAGGCCTCGGAAACGGCCAAGGCTTTGGAAATCAACAGGGCTTTGGCAGAGGGATCATGCGTATTGCACCTGGCAAGATCCACAAACTCAAAGCCAAAACAGTGTGCCTTGAGCACGGAAAACCAGATCCAAAACCGCGAGTTGCCTACCGAATGATTCCACTGGAAACATTCACAACTGACCCTATTATCACAGCGGTCTGTCAGCAACTTGGCACCGGTCAAATCCCACAAAGCGTCGCACAGGCAATCGTCTGGCACCACGGCAATGGCCTGCCATGGACACAACTTGCTAATCTAGATCGCGTGCAATCTCTGTACCGAGGCAACATCAAGTTCTTCAGCCCTGAGGAATTGGGCAGCGCGAAATCTTTCTATGCTTCCTCTTCAAAGAACGATTATGCCGACTACCAGTCTTCGTCGCCCTCGGGAGGTGCTTCGGTATCAGCTGGTGGGTTTGCATGGTCTATTTCGAACGCCAACCAAAGCTCCTACAGCAATGCTCGTTCAGGACATCAGTCGACCTGCAGGTGACTGAACAGAAAGGCATAAAGATCCACGCTTTGCTCAATCTGTTCCGTCAATGAATTTCCACTGCCATGCCCTGCGTTGGCACTGGTACGAAGCAGAATCGGCGCATCAGCGGCGGTCGCTTGCTGCAATCGAGCAGTCATTTTCCGTGACTGCATCGGATCCACACGTGGATCATTTTCACCTGTCATGAAAAGCACCGCGGGATAATCCACTCCGTCCTGCACATGATGGTACGGCGAATAGGCAAACAACGCGTCAAACTGATCTTTCTGCTTAACGGTCCCAAACTCGGTGACGTTAAAGGCCCCGTTGGGAGAAAGCTCAACACGCAGCATGTCGTAAATACCAACAAGCGCAACAACTGCTTTGACGATATTCGGATGCTGGGTCAACGCCGCCCCCATTAATAAACCGCCATTACTACCGCCCAATATCGCTGTTCGCTCAGGAGTCGTGTACCTATTTGAAGTCAGGTACTTCACACATGCGGCGAAATCATCGAACACGTTCTGCTTATTAGTAAGATTTCCTTCGAGATGCCATTGCTCCCCATACTCTCCACCGCCGCGCAGATTGGTCACAACGTAAATGACTTTGTAGTCCATCAAAATCCGATTGAGCGGTCTGAAGCGAGGCTCAAGATTAACGCCATATCCTCCATACCCATAAACTATGCAGGCATTGGATCCATTGGCAGTGACACCAGGTGGCAAAATGATATTGAGTGGTACTTTGGTTCCGTCAGTCGATGTCGCAAACTTACGGATCACTCGCGCTCCCTCCAATCTTGTCGCTGATACATTCGCGATCTGAGTCTTCACCGTTTTACCGGTAACCGCGTCGTACTGATAATAGGCATCCGGCTCGGTATAGGAAGTATTCCCAAACAGCACAGACTGCTTATCCAATCGTTGCAAACCATGCACCGCTGCTACTTTCAACTGGTCCGGTACAGGCAATGGTCGGCCCCTGTAATCAAAGCACCGCAACTCGCTGGGTCCGCCCAATTGGTAGACCACATACAGGCGATCCTGCATTGGGAGAATGGTCGTCTCGCCCCAAAAAGCAACACCACTGGTAACGATAGTGTCGTTACCTTCGGGGATCATTGTAGGAGAGTTCTGAACATCAAGAGTTGCAACGGGAACACGAACAATTTTCCCTCGCGGCGCCTCTCGCAGCGTTACTACCAGCAAGTCATCTTGTGTGCCAAACACAGCTTGTTTGATACCATCGCCAAACTTGCTGAACTGACGCCACTTGCCATTCGCACTACGCAAATGATGGGCAAACTCACCCCCATCACCCTTTTGCACGGTAGCCAACAAGTTTCCGGTAGGTTCATCCATCGCCAGCTGAATTTCAGAGATCTGCGGGAAACCTTCACCCAGTTCATAGGGATCATCGACGACAGCTTGCCCCAACTGATGACGATAGACGTGCTGGTACACATTCTGATCATTCGGGTCACCAGGATTGACCTTGAAATGCCGGGTGTAAAAGAAACCAGAACTGTCAGGAAACCAAGCGAGCGATCCGCCTGCTGTTCCGCTATTCACATCAGCAATGCTATCGCTGGGGATCATTTCCCCAGTTTCAATATCATAAAGACTCAAATTACCGACTTCGCTACCACCGCTGGAAAGTGAGACTGCCAACCACTTTGCATCAGGGGAAACTTTGTACCAATCAACCGACGTTGTGCCTGAAGCATCAAGCTTATTAGGATCGACAATGATGCGTGCATCAGATACGTCATTCACTGAATTCATCATCACAATGAACGGTTGCTGCCGCGGTGGTTCCTTCTTGATGGCAAAGCACTTGCCGCCACGTAGCGTTACACTCCCGTAACTGATGGTCTTCGCGCTTAGAATTTGAGTGATCCGCTGACGCAACTTTGGGACACCAGGCAAGTGGTCCAGAATGCTACGGGCGTAGCTATTCTGCATGTCGCTCCATTTTTTTACTGCAGGATCAGTCCCATCCTCCAACCATCGAAAATCCTCACTGACCTTGGTCCCATGGTAGTCGTCGGTCACCGTTTTTTTCTTCGTTGCAGGGATGCCTTCAGGCTTACTCTGAGCGTGCAAAGAAGTTGCCCCATTCGGCAACAGCAAGCAAGACACAACAACAGCAATCAAACGAACACGAAGTCTCATCATCTTCTCCCAACAAACAAATCATCACGA
>Ga0315321_10003922_pt1 | contig 11475 bp, 10 predicted proteins | sample M180m21515metaG_FD_203464 | JGI IMG/M metagenome (GOLD analysis project Ga0315321, IMG submission 203464) | Ammonia-oxidizing marine archaeal communities from Monterey Bay, California, United States - M1 80m 21515 | ecosystem: Environmental > Aquatic > Marine > Intertidal zone | place: USA... | reverse complement strand
TGAGCATAATTGAATCCTCCGTACACTGAATATCCACCTGATCGACCGAATTTATCTAATGCAAGAAAGCCGACTTGTAAATTAGTCAAGTCATCGTGTTTTCTGATAATTCTATGAACGGCCTCTTTACAAGCTTCTTCCGGCGTTGCACCGCCACGCATAAGCTCTACCACAATAGCACTGCCTGCAATGCGGATAACCGCTTCCCCAACACCAGTTGCACATGCCGCTCCGACTTCACCATCAACAAACAAACCCGCTCCAATGATTGGAGAATCTCCTACTCTGCCGTGTAATTTATAAGCCATGCCACTTGTGGTGCAAGCACCAGCAAGTTCGCCATTCTTATCTATCCCGAGCATGCCAATCGTATCGTGATTTTCACTATTAATTTGTGGATTGTACTTACTTTGAAGTTTCCACTTCTCCCATGCTAAACTTGATTCTTCTGTCAACAAATTAGATTCCGTAAATCCTTTGTCAATAGCAAATTCCAATGCCCCTTTTCCTGAAAGCATAACATGTGGTGTATCCTCCATTACCTTTCGAGCAACGGAAATCGGGTTTTCAATGTTTTGTAAAAAACTTACAGCGCCACATTGTGATAAATGATTCATGATGCACGCGTCCAATGTCACATTTCCATCTCTATCTGGAAGGCCACCGAGACCTACACTCTGATTATTTGCATCGGACTCGGTAACACGCACTCCTGCTTCAACTGCATCCAAAATTGTCCCACCTTGATTAAGCTTTTCTATTGCACTGCGATTCGCTGCAATTCCATGATTCCATGTAGATACGATAACCGGAAATTCTTGAGTCGTTTGACTTGGCAACAAACTTCCTGAGGTTATTTGCTCGTTAGCAGAACTTTCAACACAGCCAATAATAGCTGCACCAGCCACGCCCACACTTGCTGTTTTTATGAACTCACGTCTAGTCTTCATCTATGTAACCATCTCCATAACCAGCGCCATAACCGTAGCCGTAGCCGTAGCCGTAGCCGTAGCCATAACCTCCTCCATACCTACTTCCATAAGCACTCCATTTCTTTACTTTAATACTATTTAGAACCAGTCCGTAACTCGAGACTCCACTTTTAGTTACAATTTCCTCTAGGAATTCTACTCCTTGTCTTTTCGCCATGTTCGTGTGCATGACAAAAATTCCAACATCGACTTTTTCCAAGAAAATCATCGGATCACTTATTAATCCAATCGGTGGTGTATCAACAATAACCATATCGTAATTATCTCTTCCAAATTGAATGAGCTCCGCTAATTTTTCATTTAAAATTAACTCCGATGGATTCGGCGGAACTGGGCCAGATAAAATTACATCTAAATCAATATCTGGGATTTTCACAATAAGCTCTTCAATATTCAGTTTCCCAATTAGAAATGATGAGGCACCAATATCATTTGACAAATTGAATGCGTTATGAATTTTAGGTTTGTGCAAATCCAAATCTATAAGCAAAACCTTTTTATCCGTTTTGGCATGCACAGCAGCAATATTAGAAGATAAAAACGTTTTCCCTTCACCAGGATGGATTGAAGAAACTAAAACAACTCTGGTTTCTTTAACGGGATTTAAAAAAGCCAGGTTTGTCCTAAGATTCCTAAAAGCCTCGGTAATCTGTGCTTTTGGACGTGCGTGTATAACCAATTGTTGCGTTTCAATTTCTTTATAGTGTGGGATACCTCCCAAAACTGCCATGTTGGTAACACTTTTTAAATCTTGTACTTTTTCAATTGTATCAAAATAGATGTACCTCAAAAAAGTGATAACACCGGCAATCAGAACACCTACTAAAATGAAAATATAATACACACGCTCCTTGTTAGGTCCAACCTTGCCTATAGACCTTGCCTTTTCAATAATTTTCATTTGTGGAGCAATTCCAGCTTTCGCAATTTGCGTATTAGCCTGTTTTTCCAATAAGAAAACATATAACTTTTCGTTAACCTGATTCTCGCGAGCAATAGAAAGCATATCTCGTTCTCTTCTCGGAACTCTCCTCATTAATGCAGCATACTGTTCAGTTTGATTAGAAACTTCATTAATTTTTTGTTTTATAGCAACACGTGTATCCTCAATATATAAAAGAATGTCTTTTTTCATTGTACTAATCGTACTATCTAACTGCTGCATTCCAGCATGCTGAAACCTCATGTCAAATTGTGCTCTGTTTTTTTGAATTTGTTTCGTATACAGTTCTTGGAGGCTTTGTTCCAAAAAATTATCTTTTTCTAACATGTAAAAACTTGGAGGAATCAAATTGTGATCTTTTGTGTTTTTCATGTAATTCTCAAGGTTATTAATCGATTGCAATTGCAACTGATATGTTCTTCGCTGACCATCATATTTAACCCATTGATTAAAAAACTTTTCAGATTCCTTACCCAAATCTAAAATGGTAGAATCCTTACGGTATACTTCCAACTCATTTTCGATAGTATCCAGTCGTGATTTAAGTGTGTCAATTTGATTTCCGATGTGATAAAGGGTTCTCTCATTCAATAAACTATCACTCCTTTTAGAATAATTGATATACACATGAGATAAGGTATCCAAAAACAACTTAGCACGAACTGCTATTTGATCTTCCAACCTGATCGATAAAATTGAAGTAAAGTCTAGGTTATCAATCGACATTGAACTTCTAATTTTGTTCACTAAAAAAGATTCGGAATGAACAATAAATCGGTATTTAATTTGCTTTAATCTACTCTCCGATTTTTCATTTAATTCTGCTCTCCTAATTGTTTTGATAATGTAATCATTCGTATAATCTTTCTCTCCAAATTTGTGCAAACGAGAGAATTTAGACCCATTGTTTTCAAAATCTAATTTATAGGTATCCATATCAACAATCGAAAATCGAATGGATTGTTCATAAAGACTTGAATTGAGCAGTTCCATGTCAATTTTAAACGGCATAGAATTATACAATTCAGTAGTTTTTAGTCGCCCTTCTATATAGTAGGAGATTTTAAAATCTACTTTGGACAATGCTCTTTGGACAAGGTCATAAGATGACAATACTCGCTTTTGGTTACTGATGTCGCCATAAACAGCCAAATATCCAATGTTTTTATAGATATTATCCTGGTAGTTGTAAGTCTCATTATTTCTTAATAATATTTGAGTCTCAGCTGCATACACTTCAGTCATTCTGTGTGTATAAAAAAATGCGAGGCTAGCTAGCGCCAACGGTGCTAAAACAAAATAGTACCAGTTCTTGAAGAAGATCTTGTAAATCACCTTCAAATCTTCGACGTTTATGATCGGTAAATTCTTTTTAGTCTTTATTGGTTCAGCCATGAGATTGCAATCCTTAAATGCAAATATAAGAGGCAATGTGACATTCCAAAGCAGTTCTTTATAGATTCTATTAAATTCTAAAAGAAAAACAATAGAAATACAGTCTTTCTTGAGCATTGACCAATTTTATACGAAAATATCAAGGGGAAACTGCATTTTTTTTCTGAAGAATTCTGACTCAGCAAGAAACTCTATTATTATCTGACAAATTTAAAATTGCATTTCAGTTTGCTTCAATAAGATTGCTAGGATTCATCTATTCAATAGCTAATTTATAGGCCGTATTTCTTTGACGAAAATTTCTTCATCTAATTCTCATTACTTCATGAACATATGTATTGTGAATAATCCTTATATGTTTTGTGAAATTCACACTCATCAATTAAGAGGAATTATTATATTTGATTCTAGAACAAACTCAAATGAAAAAAATTAGATTTTTGCTCACGACTTTCGTTTTTTGCGCGAGCTTTATGTGTAGCATACCAGTTAATGCGCAAGTTGCAGATGGGGGACCACCAACTGACCCTGATGGATCTGACCCTCCTTGTTGGCCTCCTCCGTGTATTCCTATAGATGGAGGATTGGGAGTACTATTAGCTGCGGGTGCATTATTTGGTGGCAAAAAAGTATACGATGCAACGAAAGAATCTGATCTAGAAAGTTGAGCGTAAACTCAACTTTGTATGAAAAGTTTTTTAAAAAATAGAGTTGTTGTATTTTTATCTTTAGCAATTCTATTGTTTACCATTTGGCATTTTAGCTACTATTACATCATTAATCCTCATACAGGGATTGACAAGGCCATTTCATTGAACTTAGCCGAAATCTCGAATCAACTTCTTTGCTGGATAGGTTATGATAGCGTCGTAGACTATTATAAAACAGAAGAATATATCATTGTTAGAATGCAAGATTCATGGTTGCCTGGTGTCCGAATTGGAGATCCTTGCAACGGATTAAATTTATTTGGTCTATTCTCAGTTGTACTAATAGCGTTCCCTACATTAGTCAAAAGGAAATACAGTATTAACCTACATAAATTGTGGTTTATACCATTAGGAATTGTACTCATTCATCTTGTTAACGTAATTCGTGTTGCTGTTCTGGCAATTATTGCAAGCTATAATTACGAAGCACTAAACTTCAACCATGATGTCACTTTTAAAGTTATTACTTATAGCTTTATATTCTTATTGTGGTACATATGGATTAAGCGGTATTCTGGGTTCAATAAAATTGCTAAGAAAGAATGAACCGTTGGTTAAAAATATTCATTGCAATTGCCTTTTTCTTAGCTCTATCAGGACTTTATTTCTTTCGTGATTTCGTTTTTGTAAACGCGAATGGATACATGGAGTATCTGAGAATGATTGATGGCAATGAATTTGCAGAGCTAGTCCCAAATTATACGCACTCAAAAATGGTTGCATTTTTCGATGGATGGGAAGCTCCAGAAATAATAAATTTCAAATGGTATATGACTTTCGTATTCACTGCCGGCTTTGGAATAATCAGTTTTGCAGCACTTTACACGCTTCGCAAAAATAAACTTGCTTTTTACATCATCTGGTTCTATTTAGTCTCATTCATTTTGGCTTATTTACTATCTCTTTTTTCTTACCCTGTAGCCCGGTCAATTATCGGACTGCTTCACAGTCCCGTCCCATTATTGCTAATGTTGACAGCATCATACCTTGAAATAAAAACCAATACTGAACATGGATGAATCAAGAGTTTTATTTGAGGACAATCATTTAATTGCTATTGAAAAATTACCAAGTGATATCGTTCAAGGCGACAAAACCAAGGATAAACCATTAAGTGAGATCGTAAAAACTTTTTTAAAAGAAAAATATAATAAACCAGGTAATGTTTTCTGTGGGGTAATTCATCGAATTGACAGACCTGTGAGTGGTGTTATCATTTTTGCCAAAACTTCAAAGGCCTTAACGAGAATGAACCAACTTTTCCAAGAAAAAAAAATTCAAAAAACGTATTGGGCAATCGTAAAAAACAAACCAGCTACGACTAAAAATAGGCTACAACATTACTTACAAAAAAACCAGAAACAGAACAAATCGTATCCTGTTCAAGAAGAAAAAGGCAAAAAATGCGAATTAACTTATGAAGTCATGTCTTCTAGTGATCATTACCACCTTCTGAAGATTACACCGCACACCGGCAGACACCATCAAATAAGATGTCAACTAAGTGCCATAGGGTCTCCTATTAAGGGCGACCTTAAATATGGTTTTGACCGTTCAAATAAAAATGGATCAATCCATTTGCACGCTGGCAATATCGAATTTGTTCATCCCGTATCACAGGAACGCGTATCTATCGCATGCCCGCCACCCTCAGAGTCATTATGGGATTTTTTCAAAGAATTTATTCATTGATTCTTTTTCTAAATTCTTTTAAGTTTGACCTACGTTTTTTTTCTTTTAATCTTTTTTCTTTTTGACCAGTTGATATTCGATGTTTTTTTCGTTTTTTTTTGACTTTCAGTCCTTCATTAATTAAAGCAATAAATTTCTGAAAACAGAGTACTTTATTCTTAATTTGACTGTTATATTTTTGTGTAGTAACCTGTATATTTCCTTTTGTGTTAATCTTATTGCCGATGTTCTGCAATAACAATTGTTTTTGGTTTGATTCTAATAGTTTAGATTCTGCTAAATTAAATACCAGGGTTACTTTGGTTTCAACTTTATTAACATGTTGCCCCCCACTGCCTTTACTTCTTGCTGTGAGGTAATTTACTTCCTTTAAAAAAGCATTGGCATCAATCATATTCGCTAATTAACGTAAACCAAACCAATTAGATACGATATTCATTATACAACTATTCTAATAAGTAAAGTATATTAGTTTGTGCGCACAATAATTTTCTTCGTCTTGTTATTTATTGGTCATATAGGTTTTTGCCAATATACCAGAACCTACAACGTGCGTATTGATACTTTTAAAAATGGAACTGTTTTTCATTATAATACCCGTAAAATTGTAAAATCAAAAGAATTTCAACTCCATGAATTCTACTTAAAAGAAGTTGTTCGACATACATTCTATTACCCAAACGGTCATAAATCTTCCATGTCTGAAAGGATAACCAAGAAAGGAACCTATGGCAAGTATTGCTTTGAAATTAAATTTGAGCAAAAAGAGTTTTATGAAAACGGAAAATTAAAAAGTAGAGAGCTTAATTTATGCGACTGTTATAAAGTAAAAAAATATAAATACAATGAAAGGGGTAAACTAATTTCTCATGAATACATTAAAAACAGATGGGTTAAAAAAAAGATGGATTGAACTTTCAGGATACCTGAAATCTATAAAATGCGCCGAAGTCATTCCACATTCAAGAAATCACTCAAAAAAAATTGATCTATCCAAAGAACTTCTTACTGCAAAAGGAATTAATTCAATTAATACATCCGAATTAGAGAAGTACATTTTCAAAAACAGTGCGGTAAGTCACGGAGGGTACCTGGAAAGTCGCAGCTTATATTCCGATTACCCGGCCTTTCGGGAAAATAAAAGGGATATCCATTTAGGTATGGATATTTGGGCAACTTATGAAACCGAAGTAATCTCTCCTTTAGACGCGGAAGTTTATAGCGCCGCTGATAACAGTGGCTTAGGTAATTATGGTCCAACGGTTATATTAAAGCATACAGCTAAAGACACTGATTTTTTCACATTATATGGTCACCTATCCCAAGACAGCATTCAAGCACTAAAAAAAGGCCAATTAGTACTAAAAGGCCAGTCATTTGGCAAAGTCGGCCATCAATCCGAGAACGGTGGCTGGCCATCACACTTACACTTCCAATTGATTCTTGAATTATTACATCACAAGGTCGATTTCCCAGGAGTCTGTAGTAAAGAAGACCTTGCTTTTTATCAATCTATCTGTCCAGATCCTAATATTATTTTAAAGCTGTAGCATGAGCTTATCGTTTGTAATGATCTAGAAAAGCTTGCTTTTTACTTGCTGAAACATCTACCATACTGCCATCTTGCATTTCTATATAGCCGCCTTTGCCCTTCTTATACGCTTTAACATATTGCATATTAATCAAATGCGATTTGTGCACCCGAACAAAACCCAATTCAGATAGTATTTGATCATAAAATTTCAGTGTCCGACAAATCACTTTTTTCTTACCGTCAATTAAGTGAAAGTCAGTGAAATTATCATTGGCTTTGCATCTAATAATTTCTTGAACTTCCACCACCTCAAATCCATCCAAAACCGGTAGTACAATCTTCTTTAATTGACTATTGGTTATCTGAATATTTTCTAGTAATATTTTCGTATTTAAGTTCTCTTGACTCCGCTTTTTATCTTGAATCTTGCTGATTACTTTTTGAGTCGCAATGACCAATTCATCTATGTCAATGGGTTTTAATAAGTAATGGCACGCACTGTAATTAATTGCCTTCACTGCGTAATTGGAATATGCTGTTACAAATATGGTTTCAAAAAAAACATCATCAAATTGTTCCAAAAGATCAAAGGCGTTTCCATATGGCATTTCAATATCTAAAAAAATGAGGTCCGGCTTATGCATTTTTATCGCCTCCAATCCATTTTTAACTCCATCCGCCTCACCAACAATTTCAACCCCTGAGCAATATTTTGTGACGTAATTTTTTAGCGTAATCCTGCTCGCTTCTTCATCTTCAACAATCACTGCTTTTACATTCATTGGGTCGGATTTTTCGGAATTACCAGCTCTACTTTTGTGCCTGTTCCATCCGTGTGTAAATCTGAAATTTGCAAACTAATATCCTGATTGTACAATTCCTTGATTATACGCAACCTTTCTTCTGTATTTTTCATCCCAGTTGATTTGCTATCCATTTGATGTTTCGTTTTCATCTCTTTTGATTTTGTTCGTCCTATGCCGTCATCCTCTATTTTCCAATACAGATTTTCATTAGATGATCGGCAGGATACTCGAAGCATACCTTTATTTTCGGAATATCTTAGTCCGTGCCACACGGCATTTTCAATGTATGGCTGTATTAACATAGGGGGAACATAAACCTCGTCAACATCAGCTACTTCCATATTAAATTCATATTCAAACTTATTGGAAAATCGCAGATACTCTAAACCAAGGTATAATTCCAAGGATTTTATTTCACTGGACATCGTCACAAAATCATGTTTTGAATTTTCAAGAACCATTCTCATTAATTTAGAAAATTCAGTCAAATATTTATTAGCCGATCGCTCATCACTTTGAGAAATAAAACTATTCACCGAATTCAATGAATTAAAAATAAAATGAGGATTCATTTGAGTACGTAGTGATTTTAATAACAATAATTTATTCGCTTTTTTCTTCTCTCTATTTCCTTTTAAAAAAACAATCGTCGAAAAAAGTAAAATTCCAACTCCTATTAACAAGCTATATGTGAGCGTTCTTGATGTCTTGGCTTCATCTTCCTTTTCTTTAAGCGCTAAGTCAAATTGTAAATGATCAAGTTCCGCTTCTTTCTTTAATAGCTGTATTCGTTTATCTCTGTCAAATACTTGCGCTTCTAACCTTAATGCTAATAACTTCTCATTTTCCTTTTCTGTAATCAATGAATCCTTTGATTTAATGAATTGTTTGTAGGCTGTTAAAGCTTTATCAAACTCCCCTACTTTTTCATACGCTTCAAAAAGTGCTTCAAAACTTTGAACTTCATTTTCCAATACTCCAATATCTGTAGCGATATCAATGGATGATTTTATATACGGTATTGCTTCTAACGGATGGTTGTTGTCCAGATGAATTTTTCCTTGAGTGAAATTGGATTGATATAAATTCTCGTCTATATCCTTGATCTGTTGTTTTTCATTTTTACTTTTTATCTGCTTTTTGTTGAATTTCTTTTTTTCTTTTGAATAATAGTCTATCGCCTGCTCATTCACATCCAACTGCTTGCTGACGTTTCCTCTACTACTGAAGAAGCTGTTCACATTATTGTAGTATCCTTGAACTGCATCATTATTAGCACTACTAATTCCTTTAGTAAGGCCTTGTTCATAATTTTCGAACGCACTTACCGAATCGTTTTTCAAATCATAGATCTTACCAATTTGATTGTAAATCGCAGCTAACCTAACTTCATTTCCCGCTTGTTTCGCCTCAACTTTTTGAAGTTCGAATAATTCAAGCGCTTTGTCATAGTTTCCTGAGTTATAGTACAAGCGTCCTAGCGCTTCTTGCGCCAACTTAAAGTCAGCTTGCTCGTTTTTAGACTTCGCCTTTTCGCTAAAAATCGTGTATGCATCAATTGCTTTATCATAATTTAGACTAGCATCGTAAGAAGTTGCTAAATATTTTAAAGATATATACCGACCAAGGTCGTCATCTAATACATCAAATCCATCAAGTGCTTTCTTGAAATTAGTAGTGGCGAGTGCGTACTTACTTAGTTCAAAATGAATACTACCAAATGTATTAAAACAATGTGCTTCGGCTTTCTTATTCTCCGACAATAAAGCCAGCTCAAGCGCACGTTCAGCAAAACCATAGGCGCTATCTAAATTAGAACGCAATAACTGATTAGCCTTGTTAATAAATTTAAATGGATTTTCAAGACTATCATTTCCTATTTGCGCAGAAGCACTAAACGATAGCACAAATAAGAACATCCATATGCCTGTTTTCATTTTCATTCTTTAGAACAAAACAATAATAGATAGGTTTACGATAAATCTAATCATACCAACAATTAGACCATTCAAAGTATCTAATTTAGCCTTAATAAAGGATTGAAAAAAATAGCGTTGTACAATATCAGGTTCTTTATACCTCTATAAAACGCACTTCCCTAAGCTTAAGTACACTTTTACTCGGTTTACAACCTAAACAAACTAATTTTAGCGCTTATTTTTCAGTTTAATAAAACAGCGGTATACGAAATAGTGGTTAGAGATCCAGCTCACCTTCAGAATTGGTCAATGTTCTCTTCAAGTATCGTACACAGATATTGAAATCATCAAAAACTTGATTTTCCTTAACGGTATCTGGAATCAGACCAAACTTATAGCACATTTCTTTTGGCTGTCCTTCTAGTCCAGTTAAAAGCACTTCACAGCCACCACTTTGGAATTCTTCAATCGCCGTTTCTAAGGCTCTTATCCCTGACTGATCAATATAGGGAACCCGTTCAAAACGGATTACCAATGTCTTGACGTCAGATATCTTACTAGATAATTCACCAAAACTACTTGCAAAACCAAAAAACAGTGGACCATAAAGGTGCTGAATGTATACTTGTTTTTCTACATTCGCGGCAATTTTTAACTCGTCTTTCCAAGGGGCCTTTGTCTTGTACGATTTGATGCTTCTTACATTGGTTTTAGTTTCTCCTATATCGCCCATCTTTTTCATGAATACCAACGCGGAAATCACCAGACCTATCGCCACGGCAAATACTAAATTCCAAAATACAGCGAGTACCAATACCAACATCATTACAAAAACCTCATTAAAAGGTGTTTTTGGTATCGCTTTTAAACCTTTGTAATCCATCACATCTATACCAACAGTAATCAATATACCCGCCAGAACGGCTGCAGGTATCTTAGATGCCACAGGACCTAAAGCCAGCAGTATTAGAAGCAAAAGCAATCCAGCCACCATTCCAGAAATTTTTGTTTTGCCACCAGCTTTGATATTTACAACCGTTCGTATAGTAGCTCCAGCACCAGGAATTCCACCAAAAATAGCTGCAATGCTATTTCCTATCCCTTGTCCAATTAGCTCCTGTTTAGAATCGTGTCTTGTTTTAGTCATATTATCTGCAACAACAGATGTTAATAATGAATCAATTGCGCCCAATAATGACAACGACAAGGCTGTAATGACATAAGGGAGAACACTACTCAGACTAAATTGACTGAATATTTCATAATTCAATCCCGGAATTCCAGATGGGATTTCTAAAATCTCCTTGTATTCAAGATTTAATCCATATGCGATTCCGGAAACAACAACGATTGCAACTAAAGAGCTCGGAATAGCCCTTGTGATCATCTTAAATCCATATATGACTAGAATCGTACCCAAGGTTAATAGTAGCTCAAGCCAATTGACTTGATGAATTGCTCTTGGTAATATTCGGAAGGTTCCA
>Ga0315321_10003921_pt1 | contig 11475 bp, 14 predicted proteins | sample M180m21515metaG_FD_203464 | JGI IMG/M metagenome (GOLD analysis project Ga0315321, IMG submission 203464) | Ammonia-oxidizing marine archaeal communities from Monterey Bay, California, United States - M1 80m 21515 | ecosystem: Environmental > Aquatic > Marine > Intertidal zone | place: USA... | reverse complement strand
GAGTATAAAAGATTACTATTAATAATTACCTCCCAAATGTTCATCTCGTTTGATTTACACCATTCAAGTTCTTCTTTAGAATACCTAAATTTTAAATTTTCATCTAAAGATGGGGTTGTAGCTTCTATGTAATACATGATTTTTCCTAATGAAATTATTTCTGATATAAAATTATCGCCTAAGTTTTCATGAAATCTATTGTGAAAATAGCAATGCATAACATCTGTGACTAAAAATTCAGCATTCATTTTTTTCTTTATAAAAAGAGGGAAAAAATCTGGAGAAAGACTTTTTACCACTTTATTTTCTTCTCCTAAATACATCTCAATGCCGATTGCTATTCTGTTGTTTACTTCAATGACATTAGCATTGAAATTTGAATAAAAAGTTGTAATAACTGGAATGGAAGAATCTGGGTAATAGTAGTTTACATACTTAAATGCTGTTTCTATAGATTCTTTATAAGGATTAAAATCTTCGAATTTAGTTTCTGTTTCTTTTTTTATTTCTTGAGTTGAGGAATGATTAATGTAATTGTTTAAAATTATTGGAGCATTATTGTTGTAAGGATCTCCCTCATTAAGCATTTGAGCGTAAAAAAGCACATAAAGAGTGCCGTATTTTTTTAATAAAAGTTCATGTTTCGATAAACTATTTGTTGTTTCAGAAAACAAATCTGTTTCTAAATGATCAACTTTAATAGCGATATTTTTTTTTGGTAAATCAATTTCTAAGTCAACACAATTGTTGTTGCAAGCGCATAAAAAAAAGAGGGTTCCTATAAGCGAAAATCTAATTAAAAACATTGATTGATGTATTTTTCTGTCAAATGTAAAATTTGTTCGTCTAAAAAATGCTTAAATTTGAATTTAAAATATTTGATTAGTTATGAAAAAAATTGTGATTACTGCCTTATTAATACTTCCACTATTAAGCTTTATTGCTCAAGAAGAGGAGGGGAAAAAGTTTAGATTTGGCCTAATGGGTAATACTTCAATTGGGTGGTTAACACCTGATGATGAACGTAAATTTTCATCTGGAGGTGTTGGTTTAGGATTAGGATGGGGACTTCAGATGGAGTTTAAACTTGGTAAAACTACCTCATTTGTTACAGGGCTTAATTTAGAATCTTACAAAGCGAGCTTAAATTATGATGATCCAGATTTATCTGCTACATCTAAACCAACATATTATGATTTAAACAGTGATTTTGAATACGTTTCTTGGGAAGATTTGACTGATATCCCTGAAGATACATCACTGTTTCAACTAACCAAAAGATCATATACTATTAATTATGTTAACATTCCTCTTATTCTTAAAATGAAAACTAAAGAAATTGGGTATTTTACTTATTTTGGTGAATTTGGTGCTGTTTTAGGATTTAAGACAAAAGCTAGAGTTGATGATGTCGCTAATGTTGTTTCTTATGATTCATTATCTAGTGATCCCTTTACTATTGAAGATCCAAATTTTGAAGATAATATCGATTTAGATTTGGCAAAAGGTACACAACCAATTAGGGCTGGATTAAGAGTTGGTGGTGGTGCCGAATATAATATTTCGGGTACTACATCTTTGTTTTTCTCTTTACATTATAATTATTTTATTACCAATGCTCTTACAAGAGCTAAATCAGAAGATTATTTAAGAAGCTATGATTCTGATACTGGTGAGTTTGAAGCCGTTGGTGCTAAAGCGATTCCAGGAAGTGTAAGCTTAACAGTTGGGGTTCTTTTTTAATTTTAAATGCAGCACCAAAAAATAGTAGATCATATTAAACTTTGGCTTACTGATTACTTAACTAAATCTAATTTGGAAGGTTTTGTTGTTGGCGTTTCAGGAGGAGTAGACTCTGCCTTGACAGCCACATTAGCCGCTTTAACTGGTCAGCCTACCATTTTGGTTAATATGCCTATTTTTCAATCGAAAAAACAATTTGAAAGAAGCTTCCAACAGATAAAAAAATTAGAAAATAGTTGCGCGAATGTTAAAAGCTATGAAGTTGATTTGACGCCTGTATTTAAATCTATGACTGATAACTTTCCTGATCATGTTCAAGACTCTTTATCCATGGCTAATGCTAGAGCTAGATTACGAATGACTACTTTGTATACTTTTGCTAGTGCTCATAAATTACTTGTTGTAGGTACTGGAAATAAAGTAGAAGATTTTGGTGTTGGTTTTTATACAAAATATGGTGATGGAGGTGTGGATCTTTCACCTATTGCAGATTTAATGAAATCAGATGTTTTTTCATTGGCTAAACATTTAAATGTATTGCCTTCAATCCTCGAAGCGAAGCCTACAGATGGATTGTGGGGTGACGATCGATCAGATGAAGATCAGCTTGGTGCAACTTATCCGGAGTTGGAATGGGCAATGAAAAATATAGAAAACGAGGACACATCAAATTTTTCTAAACGCCAAACGGAGGTATTATTAATTTACAAAAGATTAAATAAAGCAAATCAACATAAAATGGTGCCAATTCCAGTTTGTGAGATCCCTGAAAGTTATAAATAGCATCTTTTACCAATCTTCATCAGTAGCTGTTTCGGGAGCTAATTTAACTATTAATCCATTTAGTTGAGTTGTTAATTTGATTTGACAACCAAGCCTGCTATTTTCTTGCACATTCCACGCTTCATCCAGCATTGCTTGTTCATCTTTACTTCTTTCTAGGGAAACATGATTACTTTCAATATATATTTGACAAGATGCACACATGGCCATGCCTCCACAAGTTCCTTCTACCGGAAGTTCATAGCTTTTACAAAGCTCCATTAAATTCATGTTCATATCAGTTGGAGCTTCTAAATGATGCTCTTTACCTAGTCTATCAATAATAATTATTTTAACAAAATTACTTTCCATTGAAAAGGATTTAATCAAATCCATTAACCCCACTCACAGTAGTGTATTTTAGAACATTTTTTTTATTGGGATGAATTTTTTTAAAAGCAGCCTGAGTCATTATCGTTGCTTCGTGAAAGCCACATAGAATAAGTTTAAGTTTGCCTGGATATGTGTTTACATCACCAATAGCATAAATTCCATCAATATTTGTTGAGTAATCTGTAGCATTATTTACAACGATTGCATTTTTTTCAATTTCTAACCCCCAATTAGCAATTGGTCCTAATTTTGGTGTGAGACCAAATAAAGGCAACCAATAATCAGTTTCAATAACTATTTCTTCGTGGGATTTATTTTTAACAGTTATTTTTTCCAGCTTATTATTGCCATCTAAGCCAATAACTTCAGAATCTAACATAAGATTTATTTTCTCTTTTTCTGCCAGATTCATTGCCTGTTGCACAGAATCTAAGTGAGCTCGAAAACTTTGGCTTCTGTGAATTAAGGTTACTTTGCTTGAGAAATTATTTGCAAAAAACAAAGCCCAATCCAAGGCACTATCTCCTCCACCAGAAATCACAACTTTTTTATTTCTATAAATTTCAGGATCTTTTACAATGTAAGCAACTCCTTTGTTTTCATAGTCAAGAAGGTTAGTAATCGGAGGTTTTCTCGGTATAAAAACACCTAATCCTCCAGCAATAGCTACTACAGGAGCCATGTGTTTGGTTCCTAGTTTAGTTGTTACAACAAATTGATTGTCTTCAGATTTTTCAATTTTAGATGCTGCTTCACCTAAAGTAAACCCTGGCTTAAATGGTTTAATTTGTTCCATTAGTTTTTTAACCAAATCTCCTGCTAAAATTGAAGGATGTCCAGGGATATCATAGATCGGTTTTTTAGGGTATATTTCGGAACATTGTCCACCTGGTTCTGCAAGAGAGTCTATTAAGTGGCATTTTAATTTGAGTAACCCCGCTTCAAATACTGTAAAAAGTCCTACAGGACCAGCACCTATGATTATGATATCTGTTTTAATCATTTAATTATGATACTCTAAATTTGAATTGGTGTTGCTTCAAATCTTCATTTGCTTTCACAATTTTACCCTTTAAGTTTTCTTTATATGAGACAGTTTTGTTAAAAATTTCGGCATCATTGGTACCTAACATTTGAGCTGCTAGAACGCCTGCGTTTAATGCACCATTTATTGCAACTGTTGCTACAGGTATTCCTGGAGGCATTTGAACAATAGCTAAGAGGGCATCAAGACCATCTAAAGATGCTTTAATTGGAACCCCGATAACAGGTATTGGTGTCATAGCAGCTACTACACCTGGTAAATGAGCTGCCATTCCAGCACCAGCAATAATGATTTTAATTCCATTGTCATGAGCATTTTTTGCAAATTTTTCAACTTGCTCAGGTGTTCTATGAGCAGAAAGTGCATTTATTTCAAAAGGGATTTCCATTTCATTTAAGAAATTAGCAGCCTTTTCCATAACTGGATAATCTGATGTGCTGCCCATAATTATGCTAACTAGTGGTTTCATTTGGTTGTTTTTTTTTGCAAATGTAATTCACCAAATTGAAGAAACAATTATTTTTCAGTAAAATGAATTAATTAACTTTGAAGCCCTAAACATTCATATGGAAATTGTACAACTACACGACAAAGTTTTTAAAAAATTCATTTCAAATAATGATATTCAATTAAGTATTAATAAAATTGCTGAAAAAATCAATGTTGATTACATTAATAAACAACCAATTTTTATTGGAGTTTTAAATGGATCTTTTCTTTTTAGCGCTGATTTAGTGAAAAAATTTAATTCTTCATGTGAGGTTGCGTTTATTCAATTTTCATCATACAAGGGGATTACGTCTACTGGAAATGTAAAAGAGCTAATGGGTTTAAGTATTGATATTAAAAATAGAGATGTAATTATTTTGGAGGATATTGTTGATACAGGAAATACTTTAGAAAAACTTATGATTACTTTAAAAAAACATGCTCCAAGTTCAATTAAAATAGCAACTTTGCTTTTTAAACCAAACGCATATAAAAAGAACATTCCAATAGATTATGTAGCCATTGAAGTAGGGAATGAATTCCTTGTAGGATATGGTTTGGATTATGATGGAATTGGAAGGAATTTAGAACATATTTATAAAATAGAAGAATAAATTAGTTATGTTAAACATTGTTTTATTTGGCCCTCCTGGAGCTGGAAAAGGTACTCAAGCAGAAAAGTTAACTCTTAAATATGGGCTTGTCCATTTATCAACTGGCGATATTTTTAGATCTAACATCAAAGGTGAAACTGAATTAGGTAATTTGGCTAAAAGTTACATGGATAAAGGTGAGTTAGTTCCTGATTCTGTTACTATTAAAATGCTGGAGCAAGAAGTCGTAAAGTATAAAACCCCTAAAGGGTTTATATTTGATGGGTTTCCAAGAACTACTAACCAGGCAAATGCATTAAGTGTTTTTTTAGAATCTATCAACACAGAAGTTTCCTTAATGTTAGCACTAGATGTTCCTAAAGAAGAGTTGGTGAAAAGACTTTTGCTTAGAGGTGAGAAAAGTCAAAGAGCTGATGATCAAGATGCATCCATTATTGAAAATAGAATAAGAGTGTATTTGGAACAAACGGCTGTTGTTGCTTCTTATTACGAAGAAAAAAACAAATACCAATCAATTCACGGTTTAGGGTCTATAAATGAAATAACTGATAGGCTTTATCGAGTTATTGATTTAATCTAAAGTTGAACTTATGGCTTCTTCTAACTTTGTTGATTACGTTAAAATCTGTTGTAGGTCGGGTAAAGGCGGTGCAGGTTCAACTCATTTCCATAGAGATAGAACTACTGCTAAAGGTGGACCTGATGGTGGCAATGGAGGAAGAGGTGGTCATGTTATTTTAAAAGGAAATAGTCAGATATGGACACTTTTAAATTTAAAGTATCGAAAACATGTAATTGCTGAGCATGGTTTGCCAGGTTCTAGTGGTTTGAAAACAGGAAAAAATGGAAATGATGAGACACTTGATGTTCCTTTAGGTACAGTTGCTAAAGATGCTGAAACAGGAGAAATCCTTTTTGAGATTACAGAAGATGGTCAACAGGAAATATTGGTAAGTGGTGGTAAAGGTGGTTTAGGAAACGATAATTTTAAATCTTCAACTAATAGAACACCTAGATATGCTCAGCCCGGAGAAGATGGGAGAGAAGAATGGAAAATTCTTGAGCTTAAAGTTCTTGCAGATGTTGGATTGGTTGGATTTCCTAATGCTGGAAAATCTACGCTTTTATCTGTAGTTTCTGAAGCAAAGCCAGAAATTGCTAATTACCCTTTTACAACTTTAGTTCCCAATTTGGGTATTGTAGGTTATAGAGACCATCGTTCATTTGTGATGGCAGATATTCCTGGTATTATTGAAGGGGCACATTTAGGAAAGGGATTGGGACACCGTTTTCTAAGACACATTGAAAGAAATTCAGTTTTACTTTTCATGGTACCGGCAGATGCTGATCATATTGATAAAGAGTATCAAATTTTATTGAATGAGCTTAAGCAATATAATCCAGAATTAATGGATAAAGAGCGAATATTGGCCATTACTAAATGTGATATGTTAGATGATGAGTTAATTGGTGAATTGTCAAATGAATTTCCAATTGATGTAAAGGTAGTTTGTATTTCATCTGTTGCTAATATTGGTATCATAGCATTGAAAGATTTAATTTGGTCTAAGATTAATAAATGAACTGGTTAGAGTTAGTTAAACATTGGGATAGCCAAATTTTATTAGCTATTAATGGGTTAAATTCTCCCTCTCTAGACTATTTAATGTGGATGATTAGCTCCCCATATTTTGGTATTCCTTTTTATGTTTTTTTTGTTTTTGTTTTGTTCAAAACTAAAAACTATAAAGAAGTTATTATATGTTTTGTTTTACTTTTAGTTGTGGTTGGATTAGCTGATTTAACAGCAAAATATTGTTTTAAAGAGATTTTTGAAAGGTATCGACCTACTCATAATATGAATCTAAAAGAGCAGCTTCATATAGTTAATAATTATAGCGGTGGTAAATATGGATTTATTTCTAGTCATGCTTGTAACATGTTTGCCTTGTCTTTTCTTTTTTATCAATTCATTAAAATAAAATATCGTTGGTCTATATGGCTTCTTTTTTCTTGGGCTTCTTTAATTGGTTACAGTAGGGTGTATTTAGGAGTTCACTATCCTTCAGATATATTGGTGGGGGGTGTGGTTGGTATTGTCATTGCTCAAATTCTTTATTATCTTTCACAAGAATTTAATTGGGTTAAATGCTAATATATTTATATGTATTTATAGGAGGAGGACTTGGAGCTGTTTCTAGGTTCGGTGTGGGAAAGTTTTCAGCTTTACTTTTAGGAGATAATTTTCCTTTTGGCACTCTTATATCTAACTTTTTAAGCTGTTTAATTGTGGGTGTTTTACTTTACTATTCAATGGGCTTAAAGTGGTTTTCAGATGAAATGAAATTTTTTTTAATTGCTGGATTTTGTGGCGGGTTTAGCACTTTTTCTACATTTAGTTTAGAGACTGTTGAATTAATTAAATCAGGACACAACAGCTTGGCAATTCTAAATGTTTTACTTAGTTTTTGTCTTTGTTTTGGGATAATATTTATTTTGATAAATAAGCAAAGAATCTAATTAGTCTTTATTTTTTTTAATCATACAATCTAGTAATATATCCGCCATTTGTTTTTCATTGTCAGAAATTTCAGCAAAGCTTTTGTATTCTTTTTTTACTTTTTCAATTGCACAATCGCAAAATTCTTTTTCCCATTTTGTTTTTTCACATTGTTCTAAGAATTTGGCAGAATCATCATCAGACCATTGATTGCAAGAAATTAACAGGGTTGAGGCAAGAAGCAGTGATAAATTTTTCATTTGTTAAATATTCTTTTTTTGTTAATAGTTCTCAATGAATCAGAATTCATTTCAGGATCATCAGAGTCTGGTAGTGTGAGCTCAATTGCTAATAGGTTTTCTTTTACCTGTAGATACAATTGGTGGTAATTATCGGGAAAGTTAGAATAGTAATCTAGCGATTGATTGAAATCTTCTTCTCTTACATTGTGCTTCAAAAAGATCATTTCTTTAAACACATTAAGGCTGTCTTTATTTTTTGCTAAATTAATTTCTAATTGATTAATATGCACTTCTATAATGTGTAAATCTGTTAACACTTTTGACAATGTTTTTTCATCTAAGGTAGATTTGTTTTGTTCAAATGAAATTTTATTTGAACAACCAATTAAAAATGATATTAATAATATTGTTAAAACTCTCATCTGTCGAAAAGTAATCTCATACCTTTAGTTTCTTCTTTAAATGCTCCGTTACAATAAACTAATTTGCCATTTACAAGAGTACACTTTATTCTAGAATTAAATTCAAAATCATCAAATGGAGACCAATTGCATTTATAGTATAAACTATCTTTTGTTACTTTTTGTTTGTCATTTAAATCTAATAAAACTAAATCTGCATAGTACCCTTCTCTTATGTATCCTCTTTTGTTAATCTGGTATAAATCGGCTACTGAGTGACTTGTTTTTTCTACTACTTTTTCTAAAGTTAGGTTGCCTTTCTTAACTAATTCTAATAAGGCTAGAATAGCGTGCTGAACCATTGGTCCTCCTGAAGGAGCGTTAAAGTAGGAGTTGTTTTTTTCATCTAATGTATGAGGTGCATGATCTGTAGCAATAACATCTATTTTATTTTCGTTTATGCCATTTATAATTGCAAGTCTATCTATTTCAGTTTTTACGGCAGGGTTCCACTTAATAAATGTGCCTTTTTTATTGTAATCACCTTCATTGAACCATAAATGATGAATACATGCTTCAGCGGTTATTTTTTTTTGAGATAAAGGAATGCTGTTGTCAAAAAGTGCTAATTCTTTTGCAGTTGATATGTGAAGAACATGTAGCTTGGTGTTGTGCTTAGTTGCCAATTCAACAGCCATTGAAGAAGATTTGTAACAAGCTTCCTCACTTCTTATTGATGGATGATATTTTACTGGTAAGTTTTCTCCGTATTGTGCTTTGTAAAATTTAGTGTTATTAATTATAGTTTCTTCATCTTCACAATGAGTAGCTATCAGTAAATTGCAGTTTTTAAAAATAGTCTCTAAAGTAGATTTATTATCAACTAACATATTTCCGGTAGATGATCCCATAAATATTTTAACACCACAAACAGTTTTAGGATCTGTTTTTAAAACTTCATCCAAATTATTATTAGTAGCTCCCATGTAAAAAGAATAATTTGCAAGAGAATTAGCTTTGGCGATATTGTATTTATCTTCGAGTAAATCTTGAGTAATTGTATTTGGAACAGTATTAGGCATTTCCATAAAAGAGGTAATGCCACCAGCAATTGCAGCTTTAGATTCGTTATAAATGTCGGCTTTATGAGTTAATCCAGGTTCTCTAAAATGAACTTGATCATCTATCATTCCTGGAATTAAATGGAATCCTTTGCCATTAATTGTTTGATCAAAATCTCCAGAAATCTCTTCGGAGGATATTTTTTTTATCTGTGAATTTTCGATTAATACATTTCCTGTGAATGAAATACCCTCATTTACAATCTTAGTGTCTTTGATTAAAATAGAACTCATTTAAATTTTTTATTACGCAACTTAAGAACCCCCCAAAATGCTTCCTTAAAAATACTCATGTTCATTTTAGATTCACCAAGCTGTCTATCTTTAAATGTAATCGGAACTTCAGTTAGTTTAAAGCCTAGTTTATAAGCTGAATATTTCATTTCTATTTGAAAAGCATATCCCATGAATCTGATGTTATCTAAATTTATTTTCTCTAAAACACTTCTTCTGTAACATTTGAAACCAGCTGTTGTGTCTTTAATGTTAATGAATAAAACCATTCTAACATATATTGATGCGAAGTATGACATTAGCCACCTTGTTTTAGGCCAATTTTCAACTCTACCACCTTTAACATATCTAGAGCCAATGCTTAAATCAAAACCACCAGTTGAACAGGCGTCTAAAAGTTTTGGTAAATCGTTAGGGTCGTGAGAGAAATCGGCATCCATTTCAAAAATAAATTCATAACCATTTTCAAGAGCCCACTTAAACCCCATAATATACGCAGTCCCAAGGCCTAGCTTAGATTTTCTTTCAATAATGTGAAGACTTCCCTTAAATTCTTTCTGAAGTTGATGAACTATTTTAGCTGTTCCGTCTGGAGATCCGTCATCCACAATTAATACATGAAGCTCAATTTCTAATGAAAAAATAGATCGAATAATATTTTCGATATTTTCTTTTTCATTGTAAGTGGGAATGATGACTAGACTCTTCATTGGCAAACGAAGATAAATTAATATCTTAAATGATTAATCTAATTTTTATTCATTTTATATCACTTAACGAAATCTTAACTTTTTTTAACTAATTAAACATATTAAAAACTCACGATTTCTTTCATAACTTAGTAAAATGAAGTATGTCACTTTCTTTTTTGTTTTTAGTCTTAGTTTTTATTATCCACAATCCGAGAATGTTTCTTATTTAGATTCATGGACAACCACCGGTCTGCCAGTTACAAGTGATGGTGAGTCAGTTTTTAATGAAGTTTGGGGTTTTGTTCAAGGGGGTTTAGAATATGCCGTAATAGGTTCTACAGCTGGCACTCATGTTTTTCTTGTTAATCAAAATGATGAGTTAGACTCTATAGGTTTTGTTCAAGGAAAACATGTTTCAACTGATGCTGTTCATAGAGATTACCATGATCACAAAGGTTATTTATATGCAGTTTGTGATGAAGGTTCAAGCTCATTACAAATTATTGATCTTCAATACTTACCAGATAGCTTGTCTTTAGTTTACGATAATGATTCTTTAATGGTAAGGGTTCATAATATTTTTATAGATAGTAGTAAATCAAAATTGTACGCATGTGGAGTTACAAAACTAAACGGTGGCTTTCCCATGTCTGTTTATGATATTTCTAGTCCTACTGAGCCCAATTTTTTATCTAATTATGAATTTGTTAATTATGTCCATGATGCATATGTAAGAAACGACTCAGCATATCTTAATTGTGGTTCAGAGGGGTTAGTTGTGGCAGATTTTTCTATTCCATCGATGCCTATTCCTTTAGGAAGTTTAGAGTTTTATCCTGATAAAGGTTATAATCATTCAGGTTGGTTAAGTGAAGATGCAAAAACATATGTTTTGTGTGATGAAACAAAATCTATGCGCGTTAAAGTATTAGATGTTTCAGATTTATCAGATATTAAAGTTGCCTCTTTATTTACAACTGGATTTTACGATGAGACTCTTCCTCATAATGTCATTCTCAAGAATGGTATTGCATATGTTAGTTATTACAACGATGGATTGCAAATTTTCGATGTCAGAGATGTAAACCTTCCTAAAAGAGTTGGGTATTACGATAGTTATCAAGGTTCTAATTTAGGATTATACAGAGGAGTTTGGGGGGTGTATTCTAATTTACCTAGCGGCAGATTGTTGATTTCAGATAGAAAAAATGGACTTTTTTTACTTGGGTTTAACCCTCC
>Ga0315321_10003918_pt1 | contig 11487 bp, 10 predicted proteins | sample M180m21515metaG_FD_203464 | JGI IMG/M metagenome (GOLD analysis project Ga0315321, IMG submission 203464) | Ammonia-oxidizing marine archaeal communities from Monterey Bay, California, United States - M1 80m 21515 | ecosystem: Environmental > Aquatic > Marine > Intertidal zone | place: USA... | reverse complement strand
TCCGAGAATATGAAGGTCAGGAAGACCTCCAGGGCGAATAAGAACTGCAGATGCCGCTGGCAGTGCAAGCACCGCTGCGAGCGATCCAACAATAAACTGCCATACGCCATGCTGCGGTCGTTTTGCCCCCAGAAGAGACATGACTGGACAAACTGACAAGGCGGCAATAACGACTCGATGAATTCCCAATGTCGCGATATCCAGATTTTCTGTCGTTTGTTGCAGCGTTGTCAGAGCAAGAAAAAGGGCGGCAGTAGCACTCCATAACGCGGCGGGGACAGCCGTTGACCCTCGCACGAACCATGCAGCGCAACAGGACAGAATGACAAAGATAATCGCTAGTCCACTTGTTATTGCGGCAAGAATCTGCCCGCGATCGAGAAACGAATCAAACTGCACAAATGAAGAAAAGAGTTCGATGAGCATGAAGAGCTTTGGTTGACCTTTCTGGTCGAGCCGGTTGTCCTGACTTTACCGTACGTATTTTAATTGCTTTTTGAAGACATGCAGCGAGTACGACGTCATAATAGAGTGTCTTGCTTACGAACACCCTATCACCCCACGAGACACAGCATGCGACGCTCCACTCTTTCCTGTGAATGTTTTTCATCTATTCCGGGCACGCTCGCTACGACTCCCTTGAAATATCTACTGATTCTGACATTCGCTGTTACTGCAACTTTCATGTGTTCTCGCCCTGCAAATGCCATTGAGATGTTTACTTTCTATGGTGATGGAAGCCGGGTGCCGCTACCAAGTCTTGAAACACCAATCGAAGCCTATCCGGGCATTCCTCTTCGGAGTGACCGACTTCGAGCCCGCCGACAGGCTGCTTACCGAGTTCCTCCACAAACGGGTATGCCCGTCGGAAATGGTCGAATCACCATACGGGCGATGCCCAGTACGGGTACAGCACCGGCATTCGACGAAGGGGTGAGGCCTACACAGGCACCTGAAGCAATTCCAACGCCTGCCCCGACTCAGACCCGCCGTATTCGGTGGCGACGACGCTAACTGAGTAAACCGCTGTGAGATTTCCTTTCGTTACGACACAGATAGTGTTAAGACCCCAATAGGAACGATTGCAAATTTCCTGGAGGGCATCATCTGTTAGATTCTTAGGAGTCCGGATGACCTAATCAAAGGAATCGTACCAATGCTGCTTGGGGCCGTTTTTGAGCGAGAGGTGCGTTTTGCGCCAAAGTCAAAAGGGCTCTTTATTGGCCGTGCAATTTATGCCGGTAGCCTTCTGGCGATTATTGCAACATGCTGGCTTGTTCTGACAGGCACCCAAGCCATTACCTCCGCCGGGGACACGGCCAGATTTGGAGCAACGCTTCTCAGGACACTCGCCCCATTACAGCTTACTCTCGCTGTACTGGCGGCTGCCATGACGGCTGCTGTCGCAGTCAGTGTTGAGAAAGACCGTCGCACGCTTGAACTTTTGCTCCTCAGCCGCCTCAGTGAACGAGAACTTGTACTCGGAAAACTTGCTGCAAGCCTGCTACGCGTCATGCTCATGCTCGTCTCAGCAATTCCTGTCTTCGGTATTGCTGCACTTTTTGGTGGTGTCACAGGCATTCAACTTGGAAGACTCTTTGTCGTCACAGCTGCTGCGGCTCTTTCTGCTGCAAGCATCGCCACAACCGTGGCATTCTGGAAGGACACCACGTTTCAAGCAGTTGCAATCACCGCATTCGCTTTGGTTGCATGGATCGTTACCGGTGAGGCAGTTGCCACGTGGTTTGGACCACGTGTTGGAGAACAGATCTCACCAGCACGGGCGATGTTTGCCGCACTCTCTCCTGCTGGCGGAAATCTTGGTTCATTCCTTAGTCTCTGTGGACTCATCATTGCGGGAACCAACCTTGTAGCAATTCGGCAGGTAAGAAGCTGGAACATGGCCCGAGACGCCCGCCGAGCCGCTCAGGCTCGAGGAACCGGCGGCTCGACAACGCACCGTCCCACAAGAAACATCTGGAAAAACCCCATCCTCTGGCGAGAAATATGTACAAATGCATATGGTCGAACAATTGTTATTGTGAGGCTCGCCTGGATGCTTCTGTTTGCCGCCGCAGTAGCTGGAATTATGTCTGAGGCTCGTGCCGAAAACCCAGATCGTTTTGCTGTTGCTGTTGCTGTTATTCCAATGGCATTAGCGAGCCTTCTCGCTGTCACGGCACTTGCTGTAACCAGCATTACAACCGAACGAGATCGTGGCTCACTCGATCTTTTGCTTGTGAGTGATCTGGAACCCAAAGAATTCATTTGGGGGAAACTGTTTGGGGCACTTGCAGTTGCACGGGAGGTTGTCGTCCTGCCTCTTTTGCTCTGCGTTGCTCTTGTTGCAAGTGGGATCGCCTCACTTGAAAACGGTTGCTACCTCTTGCTTGGTACCGCAATCCTTTTATTTTTTGCCGCTGTTTTGGGAATTCATATTGGCCTCTCTTACCCTTCGTCTCGCCGAGCAATTGCAGTGGGGCTGGGAACCATCGCCTTTCTCTTTATCGGCGTTGCCACTGCAATGCGCATCATGGTCGCATTTGGCTCAAGTTTTGAATTGCAACTAGCTCCGTTCCTTGCTGTCATTGTCGGTGGTGGGATTGGACTGTATGCAGCACTCTCAGCCCGCAATCCATCACCGGCGATTGGCTGGGCATCTGCCATCCTGCCAGCATTGACTTTTGTTGGGATCACAGGCTTTCTCCAAGGCAATACACTTCAGGTTCTCCTCGTTGTGGCTGTTGCGTACGGATTCACAACGGTAGCACTGCTGGTTCCTGCTATTGGCGCGTTCGATCTTCTCACCGGCCGAAGCTCAACTGGCGACGCATAAGCCTCCCCTCCCTGACGGGCATTCTTCGTGCTGTGACTTAGTCGTCACCGTAGCGTGGTCGCTGCCTCTTCTGATTCCAGAGCGGCCAGTCGATCAAGAGTCTCTGGCGGAGCATCGCCTTTGGATATCGCTGCCCGGTAACTTTCAACAGCATCAATGCGACGCCCAAGTGATTCTTGTGCGAAGCCTTCCAATGCAAGCACATCTGCTGGCACCTGATTCGGACCATATGTCTCCTCGAGAATCGCAAGCGTTGCCAACGCACGTTTGGGGCGATCAAGCTGCCGATAAACCTCAGCGGTTTCACGAAGAACTTCTCGATTGTCTGGCTGAAAGGCCAAGGAGTGCTGAAAGTCAGCAAGTGCATCAATCGGCTTACCACGAGCCAGATTCACCTGTCCCTGAAGGTGCCATGCCTCAGAGGATCGTGGAGCCGAAGCGACTGCTTCATTCGCTAATCGTTCAGCATCATCAAGAAGACCAAGCTGAAGATACATCATTCCACCATCAAGGCATAAATCGATATCTCCCGGTGAAAGCGAAAGCGCTTTTCCGATTTGGTGAACAGCCTCCATTTTCTCACCACGGTCCCAGAGAACACCTGCGTAATGCTTCCGAGAATCAACGTCTGTTGGACAGTGATCAACAGCTTGCTCCAGGAGCCCTTCAGCTCGCAAAAGATCGCCGGCATCGCTTGCGGAAAGCCCCAGATTACTGAGACGCCTTGCTTCAGCAACTTGCTCTGGAGCAGGACCATTTCGAGGCACAAGCCGGCAGCCGACAGAAGATGTCGCTACAACCAGCACAACTGGTACGAACCAATTCTTTTTGTGATTCGTTGACACGATTGCCTCAACAAAGCTGCGAAAGTTAGCGTTGATTCAACCAGAGACACGGAGACACCAACTTTCAAACCATTCAGACCTTAGAAGGTTTCCATGCATAGACACAACGTCGCTCGATCTGCTGCAACAACCAAGAGCCTTATGGAACCTTGGCAAAAAGGAGGGTTTGGGACGGTCATCCGTTCCAGGTCAAGGACAACAAACAGATCGTTCGTGCTCTGCCGAAGGAATACAGAGATGAGTGTCATAAAACCCGCATTTCCTGCTGCATTGAGGCAGCTTCGCTCCCGTTCTGGACTGACCACATGGCCCCGTTTTATAACCGTCGCCTCATCCGACTGGCCATGATCGCATTTCTCGTCGTCGGCTGTGACGTTCGCGATGAAGTCGTCCATACAACACAATCGACGCATAACCGTTGGCCAGAACCAGTAACTTACCGTATCGACCAAAATGATACGCAACCTGGCCACTATGATTCAGAACGAATTTCTTTTATTGAAAATTGTGATATCGGCCTGCGTTTAGCTGACTTCGCGAACAAACCATTACTTATTGTATTCCGAGCAGCCTGGTGCCGCTGGTCAATGGCTCTTACACAACAAACTCTTAGCGACCCATCGATCGTCGCTCTCACTGATAGTTTTGTATGTGTGCAGGTTGACGCTGACAGGCATGCCGAAACATGCCGACAGTACAACGTTACACAATTCCCGACAATTCTGATTGTTGACACGGAAGACAATGAAATCATTCGGCGAAGCGGTCACACTATGGTGGCTGATCTCACACCTCTTCTCCAAAACGCTCTTTCTTTGAGCCAGATCACTGAACGTCACCTTCGCACCGACGGAGACAACGACATCGTGGCAAAAAAAGAAGATACCAAGCCCGCCACCACCACAGACACTCTCCACACGGCAACGAGCACAAACAAGAAAAATGCTCGATAACTGGACTCTATTGCACTCCTAAAACTGTTCATGCACTTCGTCTTTCAACCTCACTTGTAGCGCACCCCGATGAATACACCCGCAAAGAAGAAACCATCAAACAAGGACTTTCACAGTTATCCGTGGTGGAGTCCACGATTCTGGCACGGCATGCCAATGCGGGTCTGGTTTGAACTTGTCCGTCAGAATCATTGGAACATTGCACCAAGTCGCCTGGGCCTCCTCGGCACAATTTCAATCGCGTCGTGCTTCAATTCAATCGCTGAGTCACTCTGCAACGCGCGCTATCGAAGGCAGCTGAAATCTCCTCCTGAAACCGACCCGCCTATTTTCATAATCGGACACTGGCGGAGCGGAACAACACTCTTGCATGAAATCCTCATGCTTGATGATCGTTTTTGCTGCCCATCAACGTACCAGTGTTTTGCTCCTGGACACTTCTTGCTGACAGAGACGGTCCTGACAACCATGCTCGCGTGGATTATGCCTTCGAAGCGCCCCATGGATAATGTTGCCGCCGGTTGGCACCGCCCACAGGAAGATGAATTCGCGCTGGTGAACATGGGAGCAGCATCTCCGTATCGCAGAATGGCTTTCCCGAACACCATGCCTGCCGAGCCAACCGCCCTCGACCTCGAAACGCTGCCAGCCGATCAGATCGATCAATGGAAATCCGTACTACGGCGATTTATCGGCACACTCGCAATCCGAGATGCTCGCCGACCTATTTTGAAAAGCCCCACTCACACCGCACGGATGGCGACACTCGCGAAGATGTTCCCGGGAGCCCGGTTCATTCACATTGTCAGAGACCCATTTGTTGTATTCCCTTCAACAAAACGGCTCTGGCATTCACTGCATCATGTTCAGGCAATGCAAATAGACTCTGAAAAGGATGCTGAGGAATATGTCTTTGAATGCTTCGACACGATGTATTCGGCATTCGAACGCGATCGGGCTGAACTCAATGATGACCAGCTCCATGAAATACGCTACGAAGAGCTTGTTAAGGATCCCGTATCGAGCATGGAGAAAGCGTACGAGAAACTCAAACTTGGAGCCTTTGAAAAAGTCCGGCCAGTCTTCGAGAAACAGGCCGAGTCAATGAAAGGGTACACCACGAATACATATCAACATGATCCACGAATCATTTCAGAAATAGCGAAGCGATGGCAACCATTCATCCAACGTTACGGCTATGAGCAGCCAACTACCGATTAAATTAGGTTAATCGAAAGAATGCTCTTCTTCGAACAGCAGGCCAATCATCGCGGCGCTCGAAAGCCCTAGCAAGAGAAAAGCTCTTTGCCTGAAGAAGACCTACACGCGATCTTGGTGACGCGATGTACCTCGTTTGCTACGGCAATCAAAACAGATGCCGGATACAATAAACCGATGACCCTGCGCTCTAAACTGATGTGTCTCCGCTACGGCATTTCGAAGTCTGGTCAATTCTTCACTTGAAAATTCAATGAGCTTTTGACAACTCGTGCAGTAGAGGTGGTCATGCTGCGGATATCCATAGTCATGTTCGTAGACGGCCCGTCCGTCCAGCTCCATCTTCTTGAGAATGCCGGCTTCCACCATTTCGTTAAGCGTTCGATAAATTGTCGGCCGACTGGCTTGTGCCCCGGCAGGCGTTTTTTTCAGGTCAACCAGTAGCTGCTCCGCATCAAAATGTTCATGACGAGTCGTCACGTGATCAACAATGACTTGTCGCTGCCGCGTGATTCGTTTTCCACGCGTCTGCATAAATTCCTCAAACCGTTCTTGCGGTGTAAGGGCGGTATTTGCGCGGCCGAGAGAAAAATTAGCGTCTACTGACATGTGTACAAATGCTTTGTGCTGGTCTGAAAACGTGCCTTAAAGAACTGAATGCCTCCCGTCATCGATGAGACACTTGTTCCACATTTTATGATAGCACAGACATGGAGCGGGGTAATAGCTCGAGAGCGGGAAACAAAAAGGCTCCTCAGGCTACTATTCGGCCTGAGGAGCCTTAATTACTTGTTCTGCGAAAGGACGCCAGAACGCTTATGACAAGCGATCAAGCAGACGATCGATTGCGACGTCGAGTTTTTCGGGAGTCTCATAACTTCCGTCGGCGATGGCAGCACGGATCGAATTCACTCTATCAAGACGCACATCACCCACAGTCTCAACTGCCTGAATGGCATCCACTGAAAGCGAAACATTGTCTCGAACTTCAGAAAGACCCTCGGCCTGAGTCTTTGCTGTTGATTCCGTCGCTTCAATACCCTGAACGCTGTTCACCGATGCTGAACCATGCGTTGAACTTACACCTGAAATATTCATTATTGCACTCCTTGCAGTTCGTGATTCGATTTCCGCTTCCCCAAGAGAAATGTCTTACGTGTTCAACATTCTTTTGGTTCACTGAAATCCGTCGAGTCTGCCCTTTTTCACTTTGTTAATTATTCGAAACTGAATGACATCCCTGACAATTCAGAATTCGAAGGCTTGCACTCTCTCCACACACCAGTTTAGTCATATCGTCGAAAGAAGGACCCAAACTTAAAACTTTTTTTCATTTTTATGAAACTGTTGACGCAGACTACCTAACCCACCTTAAGCCGCAAACTCCTTACGCCTCGGTACCAATTGATGCTGGAGTCGCTCAACAATCGCAGAATGCATCTGGCTCACACGACTTTCCGAAAGATCGAGAGTGAGACCTATTTCTTTCATTGTTAGCTCTTCGTAGTAGTAAAGAATGATAATAAGTCGCTCATTCCGATTGAGACCCTTTGTCACAAGCCGCATGAGATCACCCTTTTGAATTCGACGAGTGGGGTCTTCGCCCTTCTTGTCCTCCAGAATATCGATCTCACGAACGTCTTTGGAACTGTCCGTCTCGCACCACTTTTTGTTCAGACTCACAAGGCTTACGGCATTGGCTTCCACGAGAAGTTTTTCGAACTCTTCGGAAGACAATTCCATATGAGCTGCAACCTCGGCGTCAGCCGGTGCCCGCCCAAACCGTGCCTGAAGCGTCTTGATAGCTTCGTTGAGTTTACTTGCCTTGCTTCGCACAAGACGAGGAACCCAGTCCATCGTCCGCAACTCATCCAGCATTGCGCCACGAATTCGTGGCACACAATAAGTTTCAAATTTTACACCACGTGAAAGATCGTAGGCGTCAATAGCATCCATGAGTCCGAAAGTTCCTGACGATATGAGGTCGTCAAGCTCAACACCATCAGGCAGTCTCGCCCAGATTCGTTCAGCGTTGTATTTCACCAATGGATGAAAGATTTCGATGAAACGATTTCTCAGAGACTGATCAGACTGATCTCGCTTGAATGTCTTCCAGAGCTCAAGCATCTCTTCCGGTGGGGGTTGGCTGAAATCCTTCGCCACAACAGTCCTCCTTGATCGCCTTTCGAGCGGTCTGAACTTCCATGATCAAACCGCTGGCCAGTCTCCTGACCAGATGGGAGGATATGCCTGAACCCGTCCCCAACACAACTTCATTTCATCGGCTTCGTTTCAGGAACTTCAGCAAAACTTCCGTTCTGGTCGACCGTGACCCCCTATACCCCCAGACTTCCCAAGAAATGGGGGCACAGAAATTGTCAGGCTGCTCTACCGCCACCCCGAACTGAACTTCCTGGCGTGCCAATAGTGGCAAAAATTTCGAGACCGGGCTGGCCCTGCAACTCTGTATCAGCAACGACTGCAATCAACACGCCTGCTGCTCGCATGTGTTCAGCGAAAGCCCCACGATTCTTCGGTGCAACGGATATTGCACACCGCCGTCCACGTTCCTGCAAAGGACGCAGCGCTCGTTGCAATTCAGCAAGAAGTCGCTTTTGTTCCAAGCGCAGTGCCACCTCGGATTCTGAAGCGATGAGTGACTCGACTGCTCGTGGGGTTACTTCAATAACAGTAAGATGCCCTTCCTGGTCACGAAGACGACGAACAATCGTGCGATCAATGTGCGACCGCAATCTTTCTGCAAGTTGTTCTGGCGAACACCCTTCCGAAGCATGATCCGCAATGGCTTCGAGAAGTACTGCGAGTGGCTTAATGGGCAGACCTTCTCTCAACAGACATTGTAAAGTCCGTTGTACTGTTGCCACGCTGACTACATCGGGAACCGTTTGTTCGACAGTCGCGGGCTCAGAAGACCGTAGTGATTCAAGCATTCTCGCCATCTGGTCACGGGACAAGAGTCGGTCAACACATCGACGCAGATTTTCCTCAAATACATAAGCAATCGCATCTGCACCGATAAAGGCAAGCCCTCCACGACTCGTAACCTCCTCGGCTTCTGCAGGACTCCCCCACCGCACACACTGGGTAGGCAGAATTTCATCTGTAGCAGCCCGTTTTTCCCGCCAGCGCCGACGAGTCACGTCGTCACCTGCACTGGGGACCAAAAGCCACTGACCTGCTGGCACGACTGGATCGTCAATTGGATCACCGTCCAATTCCATGACCCATTGCCCCTTGGCAAGCGTTGTGTCGTCCCGAAAAAGTACCGCCGGAACAATGACTCCAAGATCTTCGGCTATTCGCTTGCGGACACCCTCGACGGCAGCAGGTAGGCCTGATCTCTCCCCAGCAATGAGACCAATAAGGTCTTTCCCAACCCGCACCACCAAACGGCTCTGACCAAGAATTGTGTCGATTGTCGATTCGACTTTTTGAGTTGGCTTCCCCCCCCTGTTCGACGACTGATTAGAGATTGATTTCAAGGCGGTCGAGCTAAACAGCCACGCAGCAGTTGCCGTCCCAATCGCCATGATTGCCAACGGAACAGTAGGTAAATCCGATAGCGATAGAAGACCGAGAAAAACAGCCGTCACCACGAGCAAAGCCGGTCGTGCAAATAGCTGTCTACCAAGCTCACGCGGCAGATTCTGTCGCATAGTTGATCGAGACAGAAGCAGGCCAGTCGCAACAGAAACAAGAAGCGACGGAACCGCACTCGCAAGGCCATCACCAATCGTGAGTCGGGCATATAAACCAGCGGCTTCGGTAGCAGGCAGACCAAGCTGACCAACGCCGATGGCAAAGCCACCAACGAGATTTACCAAGACGATCACAACACTTGCCACAGCCTCGCCTCGTACAAAACGGCTGGCACCGTCCATACTTGCGTAAAATTCAGCCTGCTGTTGCAGTTCACTCCGAAGCTGTCGCGCATCAGCTCTTGATAAACCACCCGAGGAGACCTCCGCATCGATCGCAGCCTGCCGACCCGGAAGTGCATCGAGCGTAAACCGTGCAGCAACCTCACTCGTTCGGGTGGCACCTGCGGTAAGGACAACAAACTGGATGACTGCAATAATGGCAAACACCACGATTCCAACAACAAGATTGTCGGCTGCAACAAAGCTACTGAAGGCCTCGACAACATCACCAGCAGCTCCGGCCCCAACCGTACCAGCCTGCGAGAGAATAAGACGCGTTGTCGCAATATTGAGTACCAGCCGAACAAGAGTAGCCGTAAGCAAAAAACTGGGGAATACTGCCATTTCGAGCGGCGTGCGGGCAGCCAGTGAACCCAAGAGCGCGAGAACCGCAACCGTCAGATTTGCAGACAACAGCAGATCAACAACTGATGATGGAACAGGGGCCAGAACAACAAGAACGGCCAGAAGCATGACGACAGGAATAGCAAGATCCGCCACATGGCCAGCAGCAATGCGGGAGAATGCCGTCGGGGTACCTGAAGAACGAGCCATAAGAACGAGTCGGCGACTCAGCCGCCGGGTGTGGTAAAATGTTTCGAATCGAGACGATAGCGTGGCATGTCCAAGGACGTCCATACCGCTCCAAATCGAGTTTTTGCAGACTTTTCCGGAAAAACGCATGGAATTCAACCGCAACGGTATTCGCTTTGAATACCCTGAGAACTGGACAATTGAGGAAGACAGCTCTCCAGATGGCGTCTTCAGTATCACGGCATCAGCCCCAGATGGTGCCTTTTGGTCGCTAAGCCGTCAGCCAACAGAGGTCGACTTTGAGCAACTTACCCATGCCACAACAGAGCAATTGCGGGAAGAATACCCTGATCTTGAAGCCTACCCTGCATCAGATGAGATCTTCAGTAGCAGTCTTTCTGGTGCCGATTTTAACTTCTCGTATCTTGATTTGACCAATACGGCGGAAGTCCGCTGTCTTGCGACCGCCACCGCCTGTTACGTATTTTTTTGCCAGGCAGAAGATCATGACTGGAGTCGCCTCCATCACGTTTTCAGGGCGATGACCACAAGCTTTGTTCGCGGGACCATCGGAAATGGCCCCTCATCAGATTAGGGGCGGTCTGATAGGATTCGGATGCCATTCTGCACTCTTCTTTCCCTAGCAATATACAAAGGATCGTACACCAACGTGGTCGCCGCACTTTCCGTCGCTCTGGCAGAACACACCTGGACTGGACTTCACGCACTCCTTGCGATTGCTGAGTCACCAACAGCGAGTGCCGCCCCTGATAGCCCAATCCGAATGATGCACTGGGCAGCCTTCGCCGTTTTTGTTTCAGTTCTGTTGGTACTGGACCTCACCGTCTTCCACAAACACTCCCGTGAACCATCTTTGTCAGAGAGTGCGTTCTGGACGTGTGTCTGGTCCACTCTTGCCCTCACATTCAATGGATTGATCTGGTGGTGGCTGGGAAGCGCCGCAGCAGTGGAATTCCTGACGGGGTATCTCGTCGAGTGGTCGCTTTCGATGGACAATGTCTTTGTATTTGCGGTTGTCTTCGGCTATTTCGGCGTACCTCTAAAATATCAATACCGCGTCCTCTTTTGGGGAATACTCGGTGCTGTTTTAATGCGACTGACTTTTGTTCTTGTGGGTGCAGAACTTGTCGAACGATTCC
>Ga0315321_10003914_pt1 | contig 11493 bp, 5 predicted proteins | sample M180m21515metaG_FD_203464 | JGI IMG/M metagenome (GOLD analysis project Ga0315321, IMG submission 203464) | Ammonia-oxidizing marine archaeal communities from Monterey Bay, California, United States - M1 80m 21515 | ecosystem: Environmental > Aquatic > Marine > Intertidal zone | place: USA... | reverse complement strand
CTTCCACAAAAACTCCGGCTACAAATGGCTTGTCCGGCCCGAGCGCCTCACGGGTCCATGCCAGAACATCCTTTCGCTCCTCCTCGGTGAGATAATTGGCGTAACCTGTGTCCATATTAACGGCGCACTTCAAGCCCGCTTCTTCGGTCCGTCGCACCGCATCCTGAAATGGCTCCCGGGCAATCCGTCCGTCTTCTTCAAATGGAAGGAGACAGGCCGCCATTCCTTCCAACTTCCGCCCAAAGGTTCGCAAATCTGCTCTCGCCTGAATGCTCATGCTGACCGATATGGTTGCATGCAACTTATCGCAAGCGCTTTTTTCAACACTATCCCATCGGATACATGATTTCCTCACTCACTTCATCGATTTTCGCCAGAGTGTCATCATCCAAAACCAAGCCCGCCGCTCTCATGATCGGTGCCATCTGGGAAACCTTGCTCACGCCAACAATCGTCGACGCCACATAGTCGTGCTGCTTGCTCCAGGCAGCTGCCAGAGTGGTCACATCCAGATCCAGTTCCTTCGCAATCTCCCCAAAACGCCGGGTCGAGGCCAATGACTTCTCATTCACAAACCGGCCCGCCATCGCTTTCTGACGAGGCCCGCCGTGGTTCAAATATTCCGCAAAGCGCGCATCATCGGGAACTCCGTCGTTGTATTTCCCCGTCAGTACCCCACCCGCAAGCGGACTGTAGGGAAGCAAACTCACCTGCTCCTGACGAAGACATTCCGCGAGTCGATCTTCGTCCCGACGGTTGTTCAGCGAGAAATTATTCTGAATGGTGTCAATGCGCGTCAGCCCTTCTAGCTCGCTTGTCCAGAGGCTCTTCATCACGCCATAGGCATCGTCGTTGCTCAACCCAATCGCACGAACCTTCCCCTCCTTCACAAACTCGTCAAGCACCTCAAGGGTATCCGCAGCCCGCATGCCGTGATCGGGCCAGTGGATTTGATAGAGGTCAATGTAGTCCGTCTTCAACCTGCGTAAACTTCCCTCAAGCGCTTTCCGAAGATGCACCCGGTCCAAGGCCGCCTTGCCGTGACGAATAGGAGGACAAAACCAACCATGCGCCGCTCCCGCAATCTTCGAGGCAATGATCACCGACTCGCGGGGCACATTCTCCAGCCACTCCCCCATCCAAGTCTCGGTTAATCCGGCCAATTCCTCCGACGGGGGAACGGGATACACCTCCGCAGTGTCAAAAAAATCAATCCCCGCCTCCACCGAGGCATTCATAATACGAAAACTCTCTTCCTTGTCGGCCTGAGTTCCGAAAGTCATCGTCCCCATGCAAATTTCACTGACCACAATGCCGCTCGTTCCCAGTCGTCGTTTTTCCATGTGGAAAATTGTGACGAGTGGAAGCAGCAGGATCAAGAACGGGAAAGAAAAACCTCCTACTCAGTCAAAAGCTCGAGGTGCAAACGAATGAACTTTCGTTCATCGGTGCCGAGGAGAGAGCTCTCACGAATGACGGCCGTCTCTGATTCGTCTCCATTGCTGGTATTAGTCACAAGAACCGACGGCTCCAGTGGCCAAGAGGCCAGCGTTGCACTTTTCTGAAGAGACCAGACAAGATCCGCGCCATTGGAGACTCGACGTACTTCAATGGCGAGGTAGTTGACCCCTTCGACCTCAACTTCCGTCCCTGAAACCTGAGCGGCATCCGCGACAAGAGGATTAGTGGCGTAGGCATACTCTTCCCAGTTCTCGCGACCATCCCCATCAGGGTCGGCATCAAAGGCACCATCGGTAAGCCACTCGGCGCTTGGGAAAAACCCTTCCTGCCAGGCGTTGAAATGAACCTGCCAGGAAGTATCACCGATTCCCGGAGAGCCACCTGCCAATTCACTGGCGGCCCACATCGCAGGATCGCTCAGTTCATTGTAAGCCGTCGCATCATCACGAATCACGAGGGATAAACCACCACCGTCACTCGGCGGATACCAACGATCATTATAAGTGAAAACGAGAATGTTTTCTCCCAATCCATCCACGAGTCGCAAAGTCTCACCGTCATTGTCCAATTGCCCAATGAATGGCCCGGCTACCGGCGAGGAAACCGCAGGATAACGAATCGCAAATGCCGCCGGATTCTTAGCTAGAATGATTCGCCCTCCAGCTGCGAGCGCGAGAGGAGCATCAAAGGTATATTCGACACCTTCGGTAAAGGATGAGTTCCCAAGATCAATGCTGGCCCCGGAAATATTCTTCAATTCCACAAACTCAAAGTCCGAATCAACCACTCCCGGAAGAGCCGCCGATTCCGCAGCAGTCGGATCAGCCGGATGATAATTCACCTCGGTCACCCGAAGCGCAAGTTGGTTCACCGTCGGCGTGCCAGCATAGGTGAAAGAATCGATCAACACGCCGGAATCATTGCGAAGCTCGATGCTCTCTCCGCGTGCCGAAAGCTGCCCTTGATAGCCACCCTGCACATAGCGGAATTCACCACCTTTCGGGCCGGTCGTCCGAGCCCGGAAACTTGCCGAGTCACGCGCCACGTGCAAAAGACCTTGATAACCCGAAGCCGAGGTTCCTGCTCCAGCTAAAATCACCGTCCCCTCAGGGAAAGTATAATCAACCCCACCGCTTAGCGTCCACCCCGAGAGATCAATATCCGCAGATCCCTCACGATTCTTAAGAACAATATATTCCTCATCCTGATTTCCGCTTGGCGGAAGGAAGTCCACGCTTTCGATATCGACAGAAGGAGTTGTCGGTTCGGTCGAAGCAATCTGTGCATTATTGACCTCGAACCCGGTATTGAAGATAAAGCTCCGACGCGCGGGCAGAAATGTGTCGATAATTCGATCCGACCCCTGAAGCATATTGAAGTTGTTTCCCCAGGATCCCCACTTTGCATAGTCCAGGTCGGCGTCGGTTCCAATCTGGTTCCGGATCGCAATGATCGAGTCCTTGATCCAATCGCTATTGGCTGCCGCATTGGCACCCGAAAGGAAGAGGTCATCTCTCAAGGTGTCAATACGCCGAACCATCATCTCCCGAAATTCGGGAGTCGTTTGCATGAGGGCCCATAGCGGATTAATCGTCTCTGGAATCTCAAAATTGGTCACCATATTATCATCGTAGTACTTGAGTGTTCCTGTCCACTTTCGCCCAAAGGACAAATCCACATCCCAGGGAAGCGGCCGCCACTCCCCGGTCCCATGGGTGTCGCGATACATATAGTAATTTTTGTGTCCACTGTCCGTAATTCCTGCCGTCGCGTATGCCGCCAATTGATTGATCGTGGCAGCCACATCGATGTTATCATAGGCGTAGCGACGCTTATTGGCGACCGAAGTCGAAGCCAGAGCTGTAATTAAGACCTGTAGATCAGACTTGTCCCCATCCTTGGGAGTCTTCTTGCTACCGCCACTGGTTGAGGCCAGCCTATCGTACATTTTATAAAGTGTTCCCTCTTCATCCAATCCGACCCGGTCCAAATAGCGCTCATCCCCGTCTTCCACCATATCAGTCGTCGAGAAGAACTCACCATTTCGATCCATCCTCACCGTGAAGGCGTAATGCCCCTTGGCTCCCGTCCGATTCAAATATTCGTAGGTTAGAGTATTCCTTACCTTGCTTTTGTCTGCCCAGTTGGTAAGCAAATTGATGTCCTTGACCCGACGCTCCCCCTCCCGCCACTCAAAGCGATTCCCCTTGTTAAAATCCACATCATAACTCTTCTTGGGGAATCCACCCGTCGATTGACCATGGCGGTCCATTTGAATATTGTCATAAAACTGACCCAGATAATACAACGATGTTCTTGTGCCCGATACGGTATCAACAGCCGCCTGATTCTGAACAAAGGTTTCGATAATCGGGAGCTGGGAGGAATTATGATCAGGGTTAAATGCTACCGTTCCGTAGTATCTGTCGGAATCCAAGGGGTCAGAATACGGTGGAGACAACGCTACCGCATTATCATCGTCTTCAGCCTCAACCCGCCAACGAATCATCTCACCATCATCCAGGGACGTCGTAGCCAGGAGAGCCGAGTAGATTCCGTCTCCGGCAGTCTCATCTCCGGCGGTTCCTCCATCATTCATGAGAATCATATTTTCAGATCCGAACATGATCCGGCTATACAACCTCACTTCATCAACCGAGCCCGTTCCGTCTGAAACTTCCGCGGTGATGAGCAGAGGGGCACTCCCGCCCCCACCCACCGGACGGTCGGGAGTGTCGCTGACATTCTTGATCACTGGAGCCACTTCGTCGGCAATGCCTTCGTTTGCCGATCCAAATGACGGCTCTGAAAAATACCCCGGAGTGTCAGTCACTCCGCCGGTAATCGCGACATCGAGTTCGGGCAGGATGAGCATATCGCTATTACCTAAACTCCGATTCATGCCATGAATCGCGAGAACATTCGTCCCGGTCACCAAATCCACATTTTCGAGATTGATCGCAAAGACCTCCCACTCCGAGTTCAAAGCATCACTCCGCGAGGCCGAAGCAAGAGAATTCCAATTGGGCGTTGCATCTTCTCTATCCGCAGCCACTTGCACACCATTGATGTATGCGATAAATCCATCATCGTATCGCATTCTCAACGTCATCCCATTCACGGCATTGGAATCGGCTAGATCGAAAGGCAGCCGAATAAACACCGAGGGATTCCCCCCGAACATCTCGTTAATAAAATCTCCGCTTTCACTCAGCCATCCGTCGTAGCCAGCTCCATTATCGAAGCCCACTCCAGTCGTCACCGCCCTCCAGGTCGATCCTGTAAAAGTCGATCCAGGTGCGTCATTCCAATTGAGGTAATTCGCATTAAAATCAGCTTGATCAACCGGCACTGCGGCCTGCCCGGAAGCTCCGGTCTCAATCATCGTGGATGCTCCGCTGCCCTGCCCCACGCCGTAACTCGCACCTTCTACCTGCGCCGGATAAGTCGGAGCGAACTCATGCTCCACCGTGCTTCCATCAGCTTTCATCAATCCAAGATACTCGCCTCCGCTGCTCAGTTTAAAATTAGTATGAAATTCATCGCCCACTACGCGACGGTTTTTCCCCGAGGCAAAAACGGTAAGAAACTTCTTCGCGTCCAACGAAGTCCCCGGAGGGAAAATCCACTTTTGCAAATCCGCCGCATCATCACTCAAACTCCAGCCACTCAAATCAACTGTCGCGTTCGAGTCATTATAGATTTCAATCCAATCCTCATCATCCCCGTCCTCGTCCACTACCGACCCATCATTGGCCGCAACAAATTCCAAAATCCAAACTTTCGCCGGGAGCATCGGCGCAGCCAAAATCCCTCCCGCGAGCAAGAGAGCGTTCAACCATTTTGTTGATTGTGTGTGCATGGTTTGAAAAAGTTCCACATTTCCCTCTGCCTGACAACTTTAACAAACCATATTCCCATACAAATTTTCCCGGAACCTGTATCGGACAATGAGATTTTTCCACCTCTACTCATCTCACTCTGATTACTTCAAGTATCGAAACAATTCACGGCCGCAACATCTCCGAACGCCCTGGCATTGCCTGCGGCAACACCAACAAACTGGCCCAGACGTAGCGACGGCCAAAGAGCCCGGGATGCCTATACCAGCCGCCCGGCCGATGCTTTTCTCTCTTCCCCGATCCCGCCACCTTGCCATCCCCTCCCCACTCTGCCATTGTCCCCCCCATGAGATTCGCCTTTGCCCTCTCTCTGCTCACCCTTCCTCTCACTGCCGACGTCACCCTCCCCGCCATCTTCGGAAACGGGATGGTGGTCCAACGTGATGCCCCGCTCCGGGTCTGGGGAACCGCTGATGCCAATGAAGCCATTACCGTTTCATTCAACGGTAAAAAAGCCACTGCCAAAGCCTCTCCGGACGGAACCTGGCTCGCCGAACTTCCCGCTCCAAAACTCGACAACGCATCCCACAAACTTTCCGTCAAGGGAAACAACGAGATCACTCTCACCGAGATCCTCATCGGCGATGTCTGGATCGGATCCGGGCAATCCAACATGGAATGGAACCTCACCCAGTCAGAACGAAAAGAGGAATTCATTAAGAAGGCCAAGCACCCCAAGGTCCGCCTCTTCCACATTCCCAAGGTTCAGCAAAACACCCCGCAGACCAACATCAAGGCGGCCTGGAAAAACTGCACGCCCGAGAACATCCCACGCTTCTCTGCGGTCCTCTACCACTTCGGAAAAGATATTCACAAGAAAACCAAAATCCCCATAGGACTCATCAATAGTTCCTGGGGCGGCTCACCCATCGAACCCTGGATCGTCACCGGCAAAGGCTCCGGAAAAATGTATAATGGCATGATCGCCCCCATCACCAACTTCTCGGTCAAAGGGACGATTTGGTATCAGGGCGAAACCAACGTCATCCAGAAAAACGGCCTCGCCTACACGAATAAAATGAAAGACCTCATCGAAGGGTGGCGCAAGGTCTTCCGCAATCCAACTATGCCCTTCTACTACGTCCAAATCGCCCCTTGGGGAAACAAGCGATACGCAGACGGCCAGCTCCCTGCTCTCTGGGAAGCACAGGTCGCCACGCTCAAACTTCCCCATACCGGCATGGCCGTGACCACGGACATTGTCCACAACATCGGTGACATCCATCCCCGAAACAAACACGACGTGGGCGATCGTCTCGCCCGCTGGGCCCTCGTCAAAAATTATCACGTGAAAGACCTCCCCTTCTCTGGGCCACTCTACAAATCGATGAAGATCGAGGGCTCAAAAATCCGCCTCACCTTCGCCCATGCCAAAGACCTCAAATCCCGCGACGGCAAAGATCTCAACGAATTCAAAATCGCCGGAGCCGACGGAAACTTCGTCGACGCCCAAGCCAAAATCAGCGGCACAAGCATCCTCGTGAGCGCCAAAGAAGTCTCTTCCCCAAAACACGTCCAATTCGGCTGGCACCGCAGCGCCAATCCCAACCTCATCAACAAAGCCGGACTCCCCGCCTCCCCCTTTCAAACCAACAACTGGACCGGCGGCACCGGAGAGTAACCCCTTGGCGGCGGCCAAAGTCCCCAGCCCAGATCCACCCATATCAGCGTGATACGGGCTCGGAAACGCCAGCCCCCAAGCCCTTCAAAGTTCCGCCTTAGATGTTCAGAGTTCAGCCCGCTCAAAGCCTCTCCCGATCGGTAATTCCCCGCCTTTGCTTTCCTCTCTCCCTGCGATAGAGTCTCCTCATGGCTGACACCATCCGAGTAGGCGCAGGCTGCCTGAATCAAATTCCCATGGACTGGTCCGGGAACCGCCGCCGCATTCTGGAGACGATCCAACAGGCCCGCGACGCCGAAGTCTCGATCCTTTGCCTCCCTGAACTCGCCATCACAGGCTATGGGTGCGAGGACCAATTTCTCTCCCACGAAGTCGCCGAGCGCGCCTGGGACAGCCTCCTTCAAATCGTTCCCGAAACCGAAGGCCTCGTCGTCGCCATTGGCCTTCCCGTCTGGGTCAAAAATGCCGTCTATAATGCCGTCGCCCTCATCGCCGACGGACAAATCGCCGGACTTGTCGCCAAGAAAAATCTTGCCGGCGACGGACTCCACTACGAACCCCGCTGGTTCCACGCCTGGCCTGAAGGCGTCATTGTCGAAGACGAGTTCGGCGGCCAATTTCTCCCCATCGGAGATCCCATTTTTAAAATCGGCGGTATTCGTATCGGCCTCGAAGTTTGCGAAGACGCCTGGGTCGCCGACCGCCCCGGCCGCCTCTTCGCCGGCAGCGGAGTCGACGTCATCCTGAACCCAAGCGCCAGCCACTTCGCCTTCGGAAAACAAGAAGTCCGCGAGCAATTCGTCATCGAAGGCTCACGCGCTTTCGGCGCTGTCTACGTCTACGCCAACCTCCTCGGCAACGAAGCCGGCCGCGCCATCTATGACGGCGGCGGACTCATCGCTTCCGCAGGAAAAGTCGTCGCCGAAGGCCCACGTCTTTCTTTCAAGGAAACCACTCTCGCGGTCAGTGCCGTCGACATCGAGCGCAACCGCCTTCACCAGGCCCGTACTGTCAGTCGCCAAATCGACGTGCAGGGGCTCTCCGAAATCGAATACGATTTCATCTGGCCCGAAGTCACGAAGTGGGACGGCCACCAACCCGTCCCGCCCATGTCAAAAGACGAGGAGTTCACTCGCGCGATGGCCTTGGCTTACTTCGACTACCTCCGCAAAAGCTGGTCCGGCGGCTTCGTCGTCTCTCTCAGTGGCGGTGCCGACTCCGCCGCCGTTTCCTGCCTCGCCCGCGTCATGCTCGACCTCGCCCTCGCTGAGCTTGGCGAAGTAAGGCTCCGGGCCCGTCTCCCGCACCTCGACCTCCCCGAGAAAACCGAAGATTGGATGAAGACCCTCCTCTTCTGCGCCTATCAGGGAACCAAGAATAGCGGTGACGTCACCCGCAATGCCGCCCGCGCCGTGGCAGAAGCCATCGGCTGCGACTACGCCGAATGGGAAGTCGATCAATTCGTCGAAGGATACGAAAACACCATCGAAGCCGTCATTGGCCGCTCCCTCAGCTGGGAGCAAGACGACATTACCCGCCAGAACATCCAAGCCCGCGTCCGCGCGCCGGGCATTTGGATGATGGCCAACATCCGAAACTCTCTTCTCCTCGCCACCAGCAACCGCTCGGAAGCCGCCGTCGGCTATGCCACCATGGACGGCGACACCTCCGGCGGCCTCAGCCCGATCGCCGGCATCGACAAACACTACCTCCGCGAATGGCTCCGTTGGATGGAGACCACAGGACTTCCCGAGTCCGGCCCTATCTCCGCACTCTCCCACATAAACGTGCAAAACCCCACCGCCGAACTTCGACCGCAATCGAATAAGCAAACCGACGAGGAAGACCTGATGCCTTATCCCGTTCTCGATACCATGGAGCGGGCCGCCATCCGTGATAAAAAAGGCCCCAAGGATGTCTTAAAAGTCGTCCTGCTTGCCTACCCGGAATTTTCCAACGAAAAGCTCAAGGAATGGACCATCAAGTTCTTCAAACTCTGGTGCCGCAACCAATGGAAACGCGAACGCTACGCCGTCTCCTTTCACGTCGATGACCAAAATCTCGACCCCAAAACCTGGTGTCGTTTTCCCATCCTCTCAGCTGGCTTCAACGAGGAACTCGCCGAACTTTAGCTCAAAGCTATCGTGCCTTGAATGGCAATCCAACGTGGCTCCAGCCCAAGGGGCAAGGACTCTGCCTCGATGCCGTCGTGCCTCAATTCAAATACTAAAAGGGTGAAGGCGACCCGGGCGCCTTTCGCGATAGATAACGGTTACGAACAGTAACAACTCCCAAACCACAGACCGCTGTAAAAAGCTGTAACTCTCAGGGTGACATCAGCGTATCCCCCTACGATGAAATTTCTCTTCTTCCTTCTCGCTCTCCCAATTCTGGCCAAGGAGATTCCAACCGCCAAGCCGGAGGATGTCGGCATGTCCTCTGAAGCGCTGGCTAAGATTGACCCAGCCGTTGAGACGCTCATTAAGCAAAAGAAACTCGCCGGCGGATCAGTCCTCGTCCTTAGACAAGGAAAAATCGTCTACCAAAAGCAATTCGGATTCGCCAGTCGCGCCGCTAAAAAGCCTCTGGTTGAAGACACCATCTTTAGAATTTATTCCATGACCAAAGGGATCACCTCTGCGGCCGCTCTCATGCTCCACGACGAAGGGAAGCTCAAACTTGACGATCCAATTTCCAAACATCTCCCAGAATTCGAAAGCCTCACTGTTTGGAAGGGCGGCGCCGAGCCTATCAAAGCTTCACCCGCTCCCACGGTCCGTGACCTCCTTCGTCATACCGCCGGATTTTCCTACGGCTGGGGAGGAACACCCGTTGATCGACTTTATCAGAAATTCAAACCACTCGACCGTAACAAAACACTCTCCGAAATGACCCAGGCCGTCGCCGACGTGCCACTCCTCTACCAACCCGGAAAGAAGTGGGTCTACGGTATCAACACCGATGTCCTCGCCCGCGTGGTGGAAGCCGCCTCCGGCAAGAAATTCTCCACTTTCCTCGAAGAACGCTTCTTCACCCCACTCGGCATGCCGGACACCGGATTCCATGTTCCTGCCAACAAAGCCGATCGACTCGCCGATGTCTATGCCGGCAAAGCCGGAGTCCTCGTCACTGCCGAACCCGCAAAAGGATCGCCCTTCCTCAAATCCCCTGCCCACCAATCAGGCGGAGGTGGACTCGTCTCCACCATCACCGACTACGGACGATTTCTCCAAATGATCGCCAACGGAGGAAACTTTCAGGGAGAAACATACCTCAAAAAGGACACCGTTAAATTGATGACCACCAACCAACTTCCCAAAGAAATTCCGGCAATCATTCTCGGACAAAAAAGACACGGCACCGGATTCGGTTTGGGCTTCTCGGTCCGCACTGCAATCGACAATCGCTGGGACAAGGACGCCCGCCTCGGGGAGTTTGGCTGGGGAGGCATGGCTTCAACTCATTACTGGGTCTCGCCCAAAGACGAACTGGTCGTCGTCACCATGGAGCAAACCCTTCCCTACAATTCAAACATGGAGAAGACTCTCAAGCCGATCATCTACGAGGCGATCATCAACTAGGTTCCCATGAAGACCTTCCTCTTTCTCGTCCTGCTTCTTCAAGCTCAGGCCTTCAACACCGTCGTTCCCGAAAAATCCTACGCCGATCCTCCCACCGGCGATTTCGTCACCAATGGCATCATTACACCCCTCGACCAGGAGATGCGGAATTTCTACATTCGCAATGCCGACGGAGCGATCGAAGTCCAACTCACTCCCGATGCCAAGGTCGGCCTGCAATCACGGGTTAAACGCAGTGGCTTCGAGGCCCGCATAGTCGAATTTCAATTAGGATCCAAAAAGTTCTCCTACGAACTCCCGAAGGATCTTTATGTCAAGCGCACCTTCAAGGATGCCGAAGCCGTTCAGAAATATCTCAAGAGCTCCTACAAACAAATTTTTGATGGAAAACTCTACCTCGAGCCCATTCCCGATCATCTTCCAACTGAAAAAGAACCCTGGATTTCCGGGAAATTTCTCAAAGAAAACGGTCGCTTCATGGATGTCCAAATTGGTGACAAGATCGTGCAGATCGGCACGCAGGGACACGACGGGCAACACCGTATTATGGGCCTTCTTTCTCAAAAAGACATCAAGCCCTTCGTCCAACAAGCCTTCGTGCATGGACGCCTGAAAGGCTCTGTCTTCCATGCCCACGAAGTCTGCCTCCGCATGCTCGAAAACCCCAACGAACAAGACGACCCGAATCTTGGCCGCTATCTTTTCATCGGCGATTCCATCTCAGGCAACTACGACGCCGCCCTTCGAACAGCCCTCAAAGGCAAGCTCAACATCTACCACCCGCCCACCAATTGCGGACCAGTTTCCAAGGGGCTCGCCAATATCGTGCAATGGCTCGGACCCTACGATCAGCCGAAACATCGATGGGACATCATCTCATTCAACTTCGGCCATTGGGATTCCAGCAACACCAAGGAGAAATACCAGA
>Ga0315321_10003913_pt1 | contig 11495 bp, 6 predicted proteins | sample M180m21515metaG_FD_203464 | JGI IMG/M metagenome (GOLD analysis project Ga0315321, IMG submission 203464) | Ammonia-oxidizing marine archaeal communities from Monterey Bay, California, United States - M1 80m 21515 | ecosystem: Environmental > Aquatic > Marine > Intertidal zone | place: USA... | reverse complement strand
CGATTTGCTGATAGTTGGTGGCAAGACCAAATCAATATGATGCTAGACCTTGGAAAGAAGGCTGAACAGCAATCCTTGGCAAAATATGGTCTTGATTTCGTTACCGATACTTACCTTCCAGAGAAATTGAAGGAGCTTGGATTGGCTTAATTATCTACGCAAGCCTTGAATTGGGAAGAGGTAAGAGGGGATAATATGCAGCAAGCAAGTAGTCGTTGGCCACGACGATTTCTGATTGTTGCATTGTTGATTACATTGATCGGTTCGATTTTACTCGCAAGTAACACCGATGAGTTAGATTCCGTTTTTGACCCCCGCCTGAATAATGAAGTAGAATTTCAGGGTGCGGAAACACAAACTGTCAACATTAGCAGTGGGTGTTTTCGCGCAATATCAATTACTGGAGAAGCCGATTTTGAAGTCACATTGACTAAATTAGATGGTTCAGCAAGAGTCGGTGAAGCGCTTAGCAACAAAAATTGTATGCCCGATTACCAAGCGATGGCAAGCGACCAAACCGATTTCAAGACCCTAGCCTCCTGGCAGGTTGCTGAATCTGCAGAATACGCTCTTGATATCGAATGTAGTGATTCTTCCGATTGTCATCAGCAAGTAGGATGGTTTGTTTCTGTTGATGAAATTCAATTTGGAATGTTTGAATCAAAGAGTCTACTAATTGGCACATCGATGTGTTTTATGGGGCTAATACTACTGCCATTTTCTGCAATTCTAATGGCCGCAAATAAGTCAAAGGGGAAATCTAAATTGATGATGGTCAATCCAGATGGTACGCTGACTCCTGTAACAAATCTAAATGAAGCGATGATTCAGCAAATCAACAATGGTGAGGTTACGCAACAAAATAACAGTCACGTCGCTGGGCCTTTTGCTGATTCACCAATAGTTATGGGAGAGTCTGTCGCTGGGCCTTTTGCTGATTCGGGCATTGGTCAACAGGATGGGTCTTTTGTTGATGGAACCAATGATGTTCAACGCGGTACAATGATGACCACTGACCAAGTATATTCTTTGATGCGCGGTGATGTTGAAGGTGCGAGTGAACTATTCAAGGACCCTTTCTTGACTGCTAAGTTACAACAAACTCCTTCTGAAAAGCAACAACAAATTCAGCAACAAGAAAATGATATTTTGATTTCTTCTTGGGATGAAGGAGATTCGGGTACTGTCAACTCCATACGCCCCTCATCAGCAGTTTCGCGCAATAAGGGAAAGCCTATTTCCTCCAATAAAGATGAAAATAAGCGCGAAGAAGATGCAAACTCTTGGAAACAATGGGATGAAATGTAATTTTGCGACGCATTGAAAGGGGTCGGCCATCTACATAACCATGAGTTGAGCAGTGATGGACGATATTGACCTCGCGTTATACCTACTCCAAAACCGTGTCAGAAGGCAAATTTTAGAGCGCTTGGTCAGAGAGCCACACTATCCAATGCAACTAGCTGACATAATTGGCGTAAGCCAACAAGCCATAATGAAACACTTGAAAGAATTAGAGAAGGGTGATTTTGTAAAGCGAGAAAAAGTTCCTAGTGAAAAGGGTGGACCTCCAAAGACAATTTTCAGCGTTCGTAAGGCTCTATCCTTGCGAATTGACTTGGGTCCTGATTTATTCAATTGCGAACATCGAAAACTACCAAGCGGTGGCCCGATGCGCCTGTCAAATCGATTGCCTGCATCTAGTATGGGGGTTGTAGAATTGGTCAGTGGCAGGAAAAAAATTGCAGTTAGTGAAGGTGTAAGCCATCTTTCTCACCTCAATGAAACACTAGAGCAATTAGACCAGCAAAGAGATGCTGTTATCGCTTTACACCAGCACATCCGCAACCGTATATCGGCCGCTGTTGATAGCGACTTTGACAAATATGAGCAAAGGGCAATGATTCATAGTATCATAGAATCTCCTCAGAAAAGATTGGATCTCGCTAGTTTATCCAAAGAGTTACAACTCGGACAAGCGCAAATGAATGTCTTACTCGAAGAGGTTCAACTCAGGATTGAAAGGCAAATCTCTGAAAGAGCAGGCCACATCATTGCGACTACGAATAATAGTGAATTGCGCTGGTGGCTACCTGTCAAATCAAAAGATAGTGTTTGAAATGAACATAACATGGGCCGCAGCCCATGCTATGCAGCATGCTTATCTTTGCAATAATCAGTTCTCATTATCGTCGCCAAGAACAGAAATCAATGAAGACTGTTCTGCGATTCTCTTGTTAACTTCATCTCTACGTCCCTTACCAACAAGGTAAACAACTCCGAGTAGAGCAAAGGTTAGCAGGATTACCATGAATGGTAGAGCGGTCTTACTGACTACATCACCAGCAACGTCCATGAATGGATTGGAGGAGGATAGTTCCTTTCCTACTCTCTTAACATTGTCACCTTCATTACTCTCAACGATTTCATTAGTTGGATCAACTACCACATATACTCCATGAGAACCTGCAGTAACTGGGTAAAGTAAGAACAGAGTAATATCCTTAGAATCTTCAGAATCATCAGGAGCTAATAGTGCTCCAACGACTTGACGCATTACGATATTCTCTTCTTCGCAACCATTACCCTTTTTGACTTGGTTTGAAATATCTCGCTCGATAGCATTGCTTGATTCATCATATTCGCAAAGAACGATTTCAATGTCAGTAGCATGAACGTTTCCTGTGTTCTGTAAGGTGATTTCAATTGGAATTGTTGAATCTACATCGCCACTATAATCAGACACTATTACGGATTCTATCTTTAAGTTAGGAGCACGTAATTTTAGGGTTAGTATCAATTCGTTACTATCTAGGTCTTCTCCTTCCCATGCAGGTGAGTCATCAAAGTCACCATCTTCACTCATATCGCCAAAGCGTGAATAAACCTTCAGACCAATATGACGAGTGTCCAGTTTAGCATCTGTTGCAATCTTGATAATAGCAACTACAGTATTGGTTGTATAAGGTGCCATCTCAGGTAATCTGAATTCATTGATATCGGTTAGATATACACATTGGTCTTCTGGGAATGCTGAAGCGGTTGAAATTTCATTCAAACATTCTTCCTCAGTAACAACATCTACTCCGATTTGCTTGAGCATCTTCCATTCAACAGACCAACCGCTAAGAACGCCCATTCCAGGAAGTTGTTGCCAAAGTAGAGCATCTCCGTCACGGGTTGCTGTGTGGTTATTCAAAGATGGAACATCAGGTACGTTTCCATTATTGGTGATGTTTACGACATATCTAACGACTCTTCCCGGTGCAGAGGTCTTTACAGCGTTCTCCACTGTATCATCCATTGATATTTGCATATCGTGGAATTCGCTCACTTCTACATTGAGGACCAGTTGGTCGCGAAGTCTTGTTTCGCGTCCTGCAGAATCAGGGTATGATTCTTCAGAGAATGCTTGTAATACAACTGTGTATGTTCCTGCTTGTACTTGATCTGGAACATTCATCAATACATCGAAATTCTGGTAAGTTCCTCTGCTCAACTCTTGTAGATGTTGACGAGGAATAGTGATATCCCACAACACATCTACTCCATAGGCATCGGTTACACGAGCCAAGCGGAAGTCGAATCTATCTGGTCCGTTTCCTTCATTTTCAACTGTAATTGGAAGGATTAACTTTTCACCAGGGTTTACTACAAGGTTTGTTCCTACATCAGGGTCGATGCTTGCATCTAATACCCATTCATGAATTACATTGGTTGAAAGAATCACAGAGTCAGAAATTCTTGGATATCCATCAAGATATGCTTTGATAGTTACCGCGGGCCCTAATCCAGCAGTTGCATTAGTTGGAGCGCATACATCTGCTCTAACTTCGTGAGTAATGAATTCGGCATTACCTGGTATTGTCCAAGTACGTGGCGCGCTCATTGGGATTTCATTACCGCCTGGTGCATCTGAGAAGTCCATGTTGACAACCCAGTTATCCTTGCGCCATGTGTCCATATCAATATCTGTAGGCTTAGCTTCTGGAGCACCTGGTGTCACGAATACAATGTTTCCTGAATCAAAATTCTTTGTAACATCAATTGGATAAGTTGCACACTCTCCTGGCAAGATATACTCATTGGTATCAAATATCTCAAAGACAATGTTTCCTGTAGAGCGGATTGAAACAAACACTCCCAGTTCTAGAACGTCATAAGTTCCTTTTGCGATAGACTTGATCGGCTCTCCTTCACTCCAACCCTTGACAAAGATGACGAATGCACCTGGGTCTTCTGATGTTGGTACGCTGACCTCTAAGTTCTTGGTTACTGATTGGCCTGGTTCTAATTCAACGCGTGTTGGGAAACTGACTTGCCAACCGAATGGAAGTTGCCATTCTTGTTGTCCTTCAAGACTTGCTGGGTCCCAGAAGACGAAGGCATCGTGAACGTTTCCTGTATTGGTAATCGTAATTGAGAAAATTGCCGTTTGCCCTTGTTCGATATCAGCCATGCTGTGAGATGTATCGAGATTGATTCCGTGAACTACATCCATTAGAGTTAGTGTGACTAATTCATTTTGGATTGCAGGGTCCTTGTAGGATTTTGCAATAACTGTAATCTCAGCTAATTCGTCTTCATTGGCTTGGTATACAGATGGCGCTCGAACACGCATATAGAAACGGATTTCTTCTCCGCCTTCTAGGAAGATTGGTGTGTCAGGGAATATTGCTGTGTGGTTTGAAGTGAAATGCAATGTTGCAGTCCAATTTTGTGGCACACCAGTAATATTCAACCCATATGTATCGGCAACCAAGTCTTTCGGACCCGGTGTTGAATTGTTCATAGTAAGGTTATACAGTGTTTGTTGACTTGGTTCAATTACGTGATAGAACGTTTCTCCATCATCAAATTCAACATCAACTTGACCCGTTAGTACGTGTGAGTAACATACAGTAAATCTGTTTTGATTTCCATCATCGCTACATTTGTTAGTATCAGACCAAGCAATATGTGCTCCACTTCCTAAATCGTTAGAAAATGCTGGAGGCATACCAAGGCTTGGTTGTCTTCCAGAATTTGGACCTAGTTTATTTGAGTCCCACTTTGTTACTGGAATAACTTCCCATTCATCTAGCGCTACTAAACCGTCACCGGTTAAATCAGTTGAATTCAATCTAACATAGACTACTTCTTCTTGTGCAGAGGCATTGCCCCAATCGCTCCAAGCGATGTGGATATTGTTTTGATCGTCGGTTAGTAGTGCAGGGAATACAGAGTTACCACCATATGGTGCATTACCTGAGATTCCTGTCTTACCCTCTACATTGGAGATAGGAGTGTCGTCAATCTTCTTGATTGCGTATGTGGATAGCCCTTCGTGAGCACCGTCCCATGCACCTGCGCCTTGTAGGCGTAGTTTGGTGTAGTATATTTCGTAATTAACATCCTTCTCAAATCCATAGTCGCGTCCATCCATCCAAGCGATGTGGGTGTTTCCTTGTTGGTCAACACCGATTGAAGGGTGGAATGAATATGCGTCATCAATAGTAACACGTGTATCATTTACAACGACTAAGTGTCCATCTGCTGCTGGACCTACATCCTCTACATATCCGCCACCGCTAACCGAGTGCCCTGTTGCACCTGGAAGCCATGTTGCATCATTGTTCATCTTTGCATATGGGTCGAGTACCGTCATGTAAATTTCACGAGAGTTGTTTGTTGAAATGTAAACCATTGCTTCAACGAGTAGGCTCATTGCGTTGTTTCCACCACTGCCTGATGGGAATTCATATGCTTGGCCACCTGCATCGGTGCTCGCCAAAGTGTTACCAGGACAGTTTCTTGTTTGAGTTGAAACTACTCCGTTTGGACATTGAACCAGATCTCTAAAGTGAGATTGGACATTGTTTGCTCCACCATATGATTGTCCATATAGACCTACAGGAATTACTCCAGCGTTAATACAACTGTCGTGTGCTTCCTGAATAGAACTGATATCGTCTGCTTGTTGTGATGGATCTCCATCCTTTGGACCTTCATCGGAAACTGGAATTACAATCTTAGTTGCATTCGGGTTCCAGCGGTGGTCATCTGAAGTAGGAGGGTTTCCTGGAACTGCTCCTACTGAATCCTTCCATGATAGACATGCCCAGTTACTTCCTGGACCCCAGTCTTCTCCAGAGTAGCCTGAATAGGTATTTCCATTGTAAACAGTACCCGGTAGCTTGCGCAGTCCACCAGAGTCGTCACCTGGACTTAGTCCCAATGGAGTGCTTCTAATACCGCTTGATGCTTGGTTGTGTGATGCACAGTTACCTGAGCTTGCAGCACCTGGTAAGGTGTTTCCAAGACCGTAAATTGTCTCATATACAGTCATGTTAGCAGTCTCTAGCATAGGCTTCAATCCTTGGAAATTACCACCGCTTGCGAAGTTGCCACCATAGATTACAGTACAAACATCCGCCCATTCTGAATACATAGAACCAGATGTATCAACGATAAATGCCAATTCTACTTTACCGCCACGAGTATCATCCCATGCGATTTGTACGAAATCGTTTGCATCGACTACAATATCTGGGTGTCCTTTGTGACCGATGATTGGAGTTAACAGTGTATCATCGAATAAAGTGATAATGCTACCTGCGCTCATATCTGGCTGAATCATTGAATAGTAGATTTGAGGTTGATTGTAGAATCGCCCAAGTTCATCATAATTGTCTTCCCACGCAATGTGGACATTGTTTTGGCTATCAAGAGCGATTGAAGGCCAATCACGGTTTTGAGAACGCATGGAAATTGTGGTATCATCGATAACGGTTAGTGTTCCGTCATCGCTTGCCTGACCGTCCATTGCAGCGCTCCATGGAGAAAGTGCAGTGTACATGATCTTGTGTTGGCCAGCCCTATCAGCCCATACAATGTGCACCTTGTCATTCGTATCAATGACCATGTCAGGATGCCAAATCTTGTGCAAACCTGCACTAGAAATTTGAGTGGCATCAATTAACGTCTCTCCTCTTGGAGATAGCATTGAATAATACAAATGTAGATTATTTCTTACCCAGATTACGTGAACGTTTCCTTCACTATCCGATGCAACCCCTACTTGGGAATCTGTTGATGTTCCGCCGTCAACGATTTGAACGGCTTCGGTTATTACCACTGTTCCTGCGGAGACAGTGACACTTGCTATTAGCAATGTCGACATTACTGACATTACCATTATTGATGCTAGGCTAATTGATTTTATTTTTTGACGCATTTGGCATACCTCGGGCTTACTACATGAATTGTACCGACTCTTCCTACTTAACCGCGCCTCATTCAGGTCAAAAATGAGGTGTTCAAGGCGAGGTGCTAGACCACCTGTCAATAGGGCCTTAGTGATGCGTTATTGGAGTGAATTAATTTCACTTTTTGTACCTATGCCCATTCTGAAGGGTCGAAGCCGGAGCCGAATGACATTTCGTCATTAAATTCAATCTCTTGAGTTTCATTACTTGCCTGATTAAGATTCGGATTCGCTTGTGATTTTTGTCGGTCTGCCCAATCGTCTACAGGCCCGGATTCTCCTTTACCTGGACCATATGCATATTTTATTTCATGAATAAGACCCAATTTCGCCAGCCATAATTTACGTAGAGTTTGCATTAATTCATTTTTTGTCAATCCATCAAACCAAATTGGTAGACTTACGTTGAACGCTTGCAATGGACCTGGCTTTTTATCTCCTACATGCCCCATGTGCATTCCCCAATCGACTGAAGTTTTGATCAGCTGAAGGCGGCTATCGTGAATCCATTCATCCCATTCAATTCCATCTTCTTCCATGTGTTTTTTCATCTCTTCTTGTTGACCTAAATCCACTCTAGTCATACTGGAACATGCTACTAAATCTCGCCCCTTTGGGATGACTACTGCGAACATATGACCTTGAGGGCCGTGCGGGTATTTTATGAGAAAATGTACATCGGCTCTCTCATCTTTTTGCTCTTTGACGATAAGTCGTTCCGATGATAACCAAGCCTTGACTTTCTGGACGATGTTGGCACTTGACATAGTTAGGCCAAGCACTGCTCATCTTTGAAGCGTACCATTGTCTTCATCGGCGATAATGTTTGAAATTGTTAACAAATATCCACGCAAATTTTGTCGTTTAACTTTAGACATTCGCAGTCTTGTAGCCGCTTTCTTAAGATCGGTCCAGTCATCCCAAGTTCTTGCACATATGTGGCCTGAAATGAAAAATGAAAATATCAACAACAACCAAATTATTACCATTGCAGCGAACTGTTCTAATTGAGTTGTTCCAAGAAGTGTGAAAATATCTAAATCTATCAGTTTGCTAATTGTTGCTGAATTTGAATACATCTGCATCAGTATGGCCGTAGCTACTATTGGCCATGCTAATATTGAGCCGAATAATGCTGCCAAAAATTGGAATGATGTTCTTGCATCAACTCCTTCATCCGTTGAATCACCGAGCAATCTGCCAAGTGCAACTTGGAATCCGAGAGAAACTATTGCTAGGGGCAATATTGCTAAAAATATACATAATCTTGCAAGAGCAAAAGGAATTTTTAGCAGATTGGCTCTTCGTAAATCAAGGCCTTTGTGATTCAAATCTCTTCCATCCAAATTATGTTCTTCAAGAATTTTTCCAGCGTTTACTACTGCTTTATGCTTAATGCTGGATAGTTTTTTGGTGATATATTTGGCTTCATTTTCTTCATCCTCAACCGGTTGGTTGGCTTTGATTGAATTATTGATTGCCCTTGCTGCTACAACTTCTTCTTTCCAACTGTTGAGGGGTTTTCCCGTATGTTTAGATTCTATGTGGGCAAGCAATTTGATGCCTCGGTAATCATCCCAATCGCTGGTGTTCGGAGTCATTTCCATTAATTGTGGACGTAATTTATCGCGCAATGCTATGACTTGTTGTGCAGGCGGTTCAACCCAATTCCCCTGTTTGACTGCATCTACTAATTGTTGAGGAATATCAGATTTTTCGATGCTGATTGGTTTACCGAACTCTATCCATTGATCGGTTCTAAAATGATGTCTAACTCTGAAATGTAAACCTACTGGAATGATGACTGGTAATGGTTTATCCTCTCCTACTGAAATTGCCGCTGCTGCAATTACTGTGCGCATTGGCCCAGTCCTAAAACGAATCATATGGGCTTCATCATGACTTGTTCCCTCAGGGAATAATACGCAACCAAAGCCGCGAGATATTCCCTTTGATAATGAAAGTAAAGTTTTGCCATTGAGATGTGTTGCTTCTTCCTCACTGCATCCGCCACGCAATAATTCTGCCTTGCGGACGACTGGTTGTACGGCTAATTTACGCGTCCACCATCCCAAAATTGGTCGAGTCACTAAGTCATGGCGCCCACCCATGACGAAATTTTTGGGGTTTGGCAACATGATTCCTAGAGCATCGATTAATCCATTTGTATGCCATGCTGAAAATAACGCACCTGAATCTTTTGGAATATTTTCATATCCGGAAATGTGAGTGGTTCTAAATTGAACTGCCCTTACTCTTCTAGCGGTTGTAAAAGCCACCCATGTCCAAAATCTAGAACCTGGTGTTTTGCCCGAAAAAGATGGAGCGGGGGTATTCAACAAACGAATCATCTTCATGTTTTTTGCCGATTTGGAAAGTTCTGGTAGAAGGTCTCCACTAGGATCACGCGCACCATCTGGAGTGGTTTTTGACATAGTTAAATTCCCCCAAGTTGTTTTGCTAATTCTGCTAGTGCGGAGTGGTCTACTTGGCCACCTATTGGGGGAGCATTTGGCCATAGTGCTTGCAAAGTTCCACCGCCATCACCACTTGTTCTCGGAATTACATGAACATGGACATGCGGAACTTCTTGGCCTGCTAAAGGCCCATCGTGAATACATATTGTGAAATCTGAAGTGTTAAATTTTTTAGATAAAATAGACTCGACTTGGCAGACTCCTTCGAACAAAGCGTTTCTTTGAGTGGAAGAAAGATTTGCTAAATGTTGAATGCCTTGCTTTGGAATCACAAGTGTATGGCCGGGTGAACGCGGATAGATGTCCAAGAATGCGAGCCATTGGTCTCCTTCGCAAACGCGATGACAAGGGATTTCGCCGGCTACAATTTTTTCAAACAATGTTGCTCCTCCCATGTATTGGGCTAAACGGTTCATCCTTTTGAGGTTCGCACCATCAAGTGGTTCGGATGCGTTGTTTACATTGGAGGCAATAGCCAATTTCCTGAAGATGTTTTTCGGATTGCTAATTGCCCCATATTTCCTTCGTAGTCTACGGTGATATGGTGTAATAAATCCGCATTGGATTCTGGGAAATCGCTTCTTTGGTGGACTCCTCTACTCTCTTGACGAGAAATTGCTGATTGTATTGATGCTGCTACTAAACGGGCGCAAGCAGCGGTTCTTGCATTTTCTACCAAATTACCATTGGCAATCAATGAAGTTTGATCCACGTGCATTTGGTCAAGTGTGGATAACACTTTGTCCATTTGTTCCAATCCTTCTGTCAGTGAAGTGATGTCGCGTGAAGTTCCCAAAGCTTCAATCGCAGCACTTTGAATATTATTGAAAACTGCTCCAGAGCGAAGAACGTCTTCACCTTGCTTTAGTTCCTTGTCCTGAGTAAGTGTGTTATTGTGTTGCTCAAATGCCTGTTGTAAGGTATTCTTTCCAGTGAAACTTGCGGTTTTTACCCACTCGCCTGCATGTTGTCCTGCTGCTGCTGAAAGGCACATTGCATCTAGTAAACGGTTTCCAACAACACTGCCTGCACCATGTAAACCTGAACAGGCCGCATCTCCAGATGCATATAATCCGGTGAACCAGCGTGACCAACTGCCAACAACTGCGCGTCCATTTTCATCAACTGCAATTCCTCCGACAGTCATATCAGCTCTGCTTTCAATTTCTATTGTTTGCTTGCTCATATCGATTCCAGTACGGCTTTTGACCATGCGTATCGTCGCATCCCACCATGCTGAATTGTCACCGAGTTCTCTAGCATCAAGTACTGGTTGTGAAGCGCCGGATACTGCGGAGCATACGGAGTTTAGGTCTCCCTCTCCAACATCTAATTCACTTCCAGTGGATTCATGAAGAGTTGCTCCTGCGTTTAGAATCCCCATTGGAATTACTAAGTTGGTATCTTTAATGGCTAATGGAGTTGAAGTGATAAATTCCATATTTCGTAGAGGGAGTCCGGCCTGTAAAGCCAAATCTAATCCCAATCCAACAACACCATTGGTAAATGCTCCTTCAAAGCCACCATCTGCGATAATAATCGCCTTTGCTGAAAGTGATAGTGCTCGACCATTGACCATATCGATTGCTATCAATCCATTTATTTTCTGATTTGAATGAACTAGAGATAATGGTAATTGATCGCCGCGACGAGTGACTCCGTATCGCATACATTGTTCTTCCAGAACTTGTTGAACTTCTCTACTTGTGGAGTCGCCGCTATTGACAGTTCGTGGCTTACCATGGCCTGCACTCTTGCTAACCATTGGGATT
>Ga0315321_10003912_pt1 | contig 11498 bp, 5 predicted proteins | sample M180m21515metaG_FD_203464 | JGI IMG/M metagenome (GOLD analysis project Ga0315321, IMG submission 203464) | Ammonia-oxidizing marine archaeal communities from Monterey Bay, California, United States - M1 80m 21515 | ecosystem: Environmental > Aquatic > Marine > Intertidal zone | place: USA... | reverse complement strand
TATCCCCCTTATGATGCTTGGTTCAAAGGCGATGACAAGACGGTCACCGTCGACTGGAGCGCTGGTCCGGAGAGCCTCACTGATGATAAAAAGCGTCTGCTCAAAGAAGGCTTCGTCGCCAAGGGTCAAGACGGTGGCGGATCGCTGTTTGAAAAGACGTACGAACGCAACGGCGAGGAGACGACTTTTCAAGTGCGCTTGCGCTCGTTTCGCTCCGATATGTTCAAACGAGTCGATGATCCTGACACCGATATGGTGATCTACACCGGGCATTCAAACTGGGGTCGCAACATGCGCGACAGCCTCAAAGAGGTCACCCACGATCAAGGCGGGAAAGGTAAGCTTATCCTCGCTGACCTTTGCGTGGGCAAAGGCGAAATGCAGCAGGTCAAAGACAAGTTCCCCGGGGCTGACTTAGTCACCACCCACAACTCAAGTTACTTCATCCCCGGGACCGCAACGCGTGAAGCCGAATCCGAGGGGATCAATACCATTCTGACCACCTTTGAGGGGATCGCTAATCGTGCGCCCTACAGTGAAATTGCTGAAGGCGTACGCCGAAACAACCCGTGGGGCAGCACGCACTCAAGAAACGGTGTGGACAACAACTTTATCTTCCCTGGTGACGAGGTCGTGCGCCGTCGAGTGCTCGATCGTGATCACGACGGTCAAGCCGACATCTTAGATCGAGTGGTCGACTTTAACAGCTTCGCACCCGAGACCGACGCGGCGCGTGACTTTGAGGCGATCAAGGGTCGCCCTGCGGCGATTATGGACGGCACCAAAGCGCACTTTGCCGCAATGACCGTGACGCGCTTAGGTTGTTATTCGGAAGAGCTCGCTAAGGTCACCAAGGACGGCAGAGTCACACCAGACGGTCTCTTTGATCCCAAGCCAGGTGAGACGCAAATGTTCCGCTTCGAGCGCGGTGATATCGAAGGCCGGCCCGGCATCACGATGAAAATGAATGCGCATCATGCGCATGCTTCCGAGGAGGCCTTGCGCGCCGCTGCATCCTACGAGTTCGCCCGCTTTGTTCAGGGCGATCAAGGCGACCCACTTCGCAACCGCCTCAACGCATTGGTCTTCGCGAGCCACAGCCTACACACGGATGCGGGCGGTCGAGACAGCCAAATTTGGGACGCCTTCTTGAAGGCTAAAGGGCTACCACAGATCAATCGCAGCGACGTCGAGTCAGCCAAAAAGGCGGATAAAAACTACTACTCAGGTTCCAGAGCTGCGTCAGCGAAGCTCCTCTCCAAACTAGACGAGGAGACGCTCGCATCGTTGGCGCAGATGCCTTAGCGAGCCGCTCGAGTCCAAATTTGAACGCTCTCAGCTTCGAGCTCGAAGCGGTGCCCAGCTTGCGGGTCCATTTGCGCCTGTGCGCCGCTCAGCGCCTCAACCAAAGCACCGTGCAGCCCCTCTTCGATCAAGGCTAATTGTAGGCTGCGCGCCGGCCCCCGGTTGATGATCACCAACGCATCGTCTGCGCCGCCCGTACGAACGTAAGCTAAGGTCTGCTGGTCGGCGACCGCAGGTGACGGCCAAGAACCGCTGCGCAAACTGTCGACCTGTTGTCGAACGGCGGTGAGTCGAACGACCTGCTCGCGCAACCAGCGCTCATGATCGCTCAACGCGTCATCAAACCGCATCATCCGCCGGTTATCGGGATCACCTCCGCCAGGCATTCCAAACTCATCGCCGTAGTAGATCATCGGCTGACCTGGGATGGTAAAGGCGTAAGTCAAAGCTTGGAGCAAACGCTTGTAGGGATGAGCATCGTTGGGTGCGACAGGAGGTTGGTGCCAACCCAAAGCTTGGTTCGAACCCATATCCCACGCTCCACACAACTGAGCGGAAGCGAGCGAAGTAAACCGAGCGATGTCGTGATTGCCGACAAAGTTAACCATCAGCTCTTGGCTGTAGTTTGCTTTGATCCCGCGGACGTTGGCGTCCATCTCACCTAAACCAAGATGCCCTTGAGCGAAGGTTTCGAGCAGCTGGTAGTTGGTTGGAAAATCAAACTGAGCATGGACCCCCGTCTCACCGACATAAGAAGCGACGGACGCGGCGTCACCAGAGAAGGTCTCGCCGATGGTCCAAAAGGGCTGCCCCGCCAGCTCATGGCGAGCCCGCATTGCATGCCTCAAGTCCGTCAAGAACCGACGATCCAGATGCTTGACCGCGTCGATCCGGAAACCATCGATAGAGAACCGCTCCGCAATCGCCAGAGCTTGATCAACCAGCCACGAACGCGCCTCTACGTTGCCCAAATTCAGATCAGGTAAATACTCCGTGAACCAGCAGGTCTCTGGCGCATCATCCCAAGCGACCTCACGGCCGCAGACCTGGGCTGGATAGTTAAACCAAGAGCGCTTCTGTTCGTCTTGAGCGATCGGGTGATCTTCGTGGAGATGGTTGGCGGGCAGATCCAGCAATACCGCGATCCCGCGCTGATGAGCCGCGTGCACCAAAGCTTCTAGCTCAGCCTCGGTACCAAACCTTGGATCGACACGCTGCAGATCGGTCGGCCAGTATCCATGAAAGCCCGTGTATCGAACATCTCTTCGCGGAAGCGACTGATCATACGGGTTCAGGCCGCAACCGCGTGGTCTTGGGTCAAGCTCTAGGCGCTGCCCCGCCATCGAGCGGTCCGGACCCAGCATCGGCCAGGTCAACCAAATCGCCCGGGCTTGAAGATCGTCCAAGCCACCGCGTTCCAGCAGTTGGGTCACCCCAGCCAAATCACCGCCCTGATAGTTGAGCGCCTCGGGAACGTCTTCAAAGGGTTGTTCATTGTCTAAACGACCATTCACGAAGCGATCGATCATGGCGAAGTAGAGCGTCCCTCGCCGCCAATCCTTGGACGGCGACAGCTCAGGCCCTACCGTCAAGCGTCGCTCTGCGCCATCAGCCCAGCGCAGGGTCAAGGTCGCTAAATGGGTCAAGCCAGCACCGAACTGCAGGCTCAACGTTCGGTCGCCCTCGAGTGACCAGTTGAAGCCGCGCAACGCAGCGCCGTCGAGTTGCACATCAACCAAGCCGCTCGGGAGCAGGTAGCTCTGCTCGATCAAGGCTGAACTCTGCGGATCAAACTGATGAGTCAAACGAACGATGGCGTCGGTGTTGGTACGACACTCATGACGCACCAACGAATTCGTGTTCCCCTCGCCATCGTCTCGCACTCGGGGCTGACCTGGATCCATCATCCACGTCGCCGAATCGATGACTATTTTGTACGCATAGTCACCCTGCTCAAGCTCAGCGTGGGTTGCGAAAACGCCTGACACGAGCTCGACCATGGGCGTCGTATCCGTTGACCAATCGTTAAAAGCACCGGCGACGGCGACTTGAGTCGGTATCGGATCGAGGTGGCGCAGATCGACGACCCAATCCAGCCGACATGAATCAACCCGTCCTGCATCTTGGCTCACGCCCGAGGCGTCTTGGCTCGCGTTGGTATCCAACGTGGCCGCATCGGTCAGTAGACCGGTGTCCGGACGCTGGGCATCCGATGAATTCGGTCGCCCGGCATCAACCAGAACAAAGCCAACATCCGACTCATGAGTAGGTTTCTGAGTGTTGCACGCACTCAGACAGAGCAAAACAGTAAAGAATCGATAAAGCATATCACTCTCCTGCCAGTACATCTTCTTCTAGACAACTCGAAGCGACGCGATCTAAACGCGCCAAACTTTGGAGTCCTTGATGCTACCTATTGTCTATATCACAGCCGAAGTAGGTCTTGATTGTAGCCTTGCGACCTACTCGGGTGGACTCGGCGTTTTATCAGGTGATCATGTGCGCAGCGCCGCCGATCTTGGTCTACCCTTCACCTGCGTGAGTCTCTATTACCGAGAAGGTTATGGTCAGCAGCGCTTTGATGAGTCGGGGCAGCAGCACATGTATTTCCCCAGCACCGATCCGAGCGACGTGCTCGATCCAGCAGGGACCGTGGCGATCAATACCGTCGATGGAGCGATCCAACTGCGCGTCTGGAAACGACGCGTTGAGGGCACGCTCGGTAGCGTTGACGTTCTGTTTCTCGACGCCGACCTTGAAGAGAACCCCGAGGCTTGGCGGCAAGTCAGTCGTAAACTCTATGGCGGTGATCAGGCCCTTCGCCTCCGCCAAGAGCTGGTCTTAGGTCAAGGCGCTATCGCGTTAGGACAAGCCCGGCATGACGACCGGTTCCAGCTGCATCTCAATGAAGGACATTGCGCGATGGCGCCAGTCGCATGGCAGCTCAGTGGGCAAAGCGAAGCCTCCATTCGATCTCGATGCCATTTCACGACGCATACGCCGGTCGCTGCAGGGCATGACCGCTTCAGCGCCGACTTGTGGCAAGAGCTTTGCACCGACTCATTCCAGCAGGTGATTGCATCACATCTAGGTACTGATGAGCTCAATATGAGCCATCTCGCAGCGCATTATGCGCAGCAGATGAACGGCGTCTCAAAGACCAACGCTGAGGTCGCTGAGCCGCTTTTCCCAGGTCGATCGATCGAGGGGCTCACCAACGGGATTCATCACCGTAAATGGTGCCTACCGACCATGGCGGCGCTCTTTGATCGCCATCTCGAAGGCTGGCAAGCCAACCCTGAGCTTTTGGCGCAGGCAGCGCGCATTCCAGACAACGAGTTGTTGGCAGCTCGTCAGCGTTCGAAAGAAGAGCTCTGTGATTACGCCAATGCCACCACTCGCTCGGCGCTGAGAAGTGACCGACTGACGCTTGGGTTTGCTCGGCGCATGACGCCGTACAAACGCGGTAACCTGTTGTTTCACAACCCCGAGCGCTTGCTTGAAGCCGCCGAGAAACTAGGCGGTCTTCAGGTGGTCTTTGCGGGCAAGTCGCATCCGAAAGATCATCAAGGTCAAGCGATCCTTCGATCGATTTACGAGCAAGGTCAGTTGTCGGGCGGCCTTTTGCGCGTCGTTTTAATCCCCGATTATTCGATGTGGCACGGGCGCCTTTTGACTGGAGGCGTGGACCTTTGGCTCAACAACCCGATTCGTCCACTCGAAGCCTCCGGCACCTCAGGGATGAAAGCCTCGATGCAGGGGGTTCCCAACTTGAGTATTCTCGACGGCTGGTGGGTTGAAGGGTGCGAAGATAACGTCAACGGGTTCGCCTTTGGAAGTCGCTTGCCCGAGCGCGATGATGAAGGCGACGCCGAAGCTCTTTACCGGTGCCTGATCGAGCGCGTGGTACCGGTTTGGGCGGATCCAAAGGCACGACTTGAGATGCAAAAGGCGGCGATCGCAACCGCTGCACACTTTACGACCGAGCGCATGGTGTCAGAATACAACGAGCGTTATTATCGTACGGCTCGCTAGCATTGAACGGTGAATAGGCTTTCTCGAAGTGATGAGAGGGGTGGTATCGACGATGAAAAATTTCCTGGTCGTAGCGACTATTATGGTGATCCTAGGTTGCCCCGAAACCGACCCCGTACCTCAGCGGTACGCCTCAAAGTCCCACGCTGAATCGCTGTCCACGGATGCGATTGAAGCCCTTGAACATATGGGACCGGTTCTGTTTGATGACGGGGTCAACTTCGCGATCTATTCAGAACGCGCAGAGCGCATCGATCTTCTGCTGTTTGATGATCCAGAATCCGATCAAGCGACGAAAACCTTTCCGATGCATCGCTTCGGTGACGTGTGGAGCTTATTTGTCGAGGGTATCGGCTTAGGTCAGCACTATGGCTTTCGGGCGTGGGGACCCAACTGGAAGCAACATGAAGACTGGTTTCCTGGCTCAATCCACGGATTCGAGGCTGATGTTGACGCTGAAGGAAACCGCTTTAATCCGAACAAGCTTCTCATCGACCCCTATGCGAAAGCGCTCCATCGCGATCACGACTGGGGTCGCGCTAGCCTGGCATCCGGACCAGCACGCACGGTCAATACCTATGGCGCATCGACGAAGAGCGTCGTGGTGCGCAGTGACTATGAATGGTCGCAAGCCGAGGCAGACTGGCAAGAAAAACGCCGAAGCGGCGCCCACGAAAACCATGGCTCTACGGATCTGATCATCTATGAAGTGCACGCCAAAGGCTTTACCGCTGATCCTGCCAGTGGCGTCGACCACCCCGGCACATTTCGCGGGGTTGGAGAGAAAGCTGCGTACTTAGCGGATCTAGGAATTACCGCTGTTGAGCTGCTCCCGATCCATGAAAAAAGCTTGGACGGTGGGTACTGGGGCTACTGGAACACGAACTTCTTTGCGCCTGAACTGAGCTATGCATCAGACGCTCGCCCGCATCGGGTCCTCGATGAATTCAAGTGGATGGTCGACCAACTCCATCAACACGGTATCGAGGTCATCATTGATGTCGTGTACAACCACACGGGTGAAGGCGGCCTATGGCGCGAGCGGCTCTATCTAGACGATCGAAGTCTTGATCCCGGGACCAGCGCAGCATCCATCAACTTTGATCCTCATGAAACGGCGAGCATCTATTCCTTTCGGGGGCTGGATAATGCCGCCTACTATGCGCTCAACGAAGACAAACGAACCTATTGGAACAACACCGGCGTAGGCAACCAGACGCGTCCAAACCATAAGCCCATGCGGCGGTTGATTATGGACAGTCTTCGCTTCTGCGTCGAAGAGCTCCATATCGATGGCTTCCGATTTGACCTTGCCGGTATTCTTGGTGAACGAGACGGGGACTACAACAACTGGGACGACCCTGCGAACACCGTCTTGCAGGATATTATCGACGACCCGGTCTTACGCGCCACCAATACACGAATCATCGCCGAACCCTGGACCGCTGGAGGGAACTATGGACCCTTGATTGGAGCCTACCCAGCAAGCAGCGACGGAACGACCGGCTGGCTCGAATGGAACGCACGCTTTCGCGACTGGTGGCGAGCCTTCATCAATGTCGATGAGTGGAAGCTGAACAGCCAAGAAGCCGACGCCGACGGCGGCTACGTCATGACCGCCATGCAGCGTAACTATAACCACAACGGGCGAGGCCCAATGACCGCCGTCAATTTCATCACCGCTCATGATGGATTTACGATGTATGATCTGGTGACCTATCAAGACAAACGCAATGGTTGCACGCCCCTGAACCCAGTCTGCTGCGACAGCCCCGCCTCTTCCTGGTGTGAACAAGACAGCGGCGACAGCCACAACCGCAGCCGCGAATGGGGCGCCGAGAACGAGGTCTTTAAGCGGCAGCTGATGCGCAACTTCTTTACCGCCATGATGATCTCTCACGGAACCCCGATGATGCTCGGCGGCGATGAGTGGATGCGTACACAACTCGGAAACAACAACGCCTACAGCACCGGGGCAGACAACGCCTATAACTGGTTTCGCTGGGGGCTTTGGCAAGCCGATGACCACCGCCACCGAATGCATGATTTCGTGCGTCAAATGACCCGCTGGCGGCAGTCCATGACCCACGCGGTGGCGCCTGCAACCTACGGGGGCGGCGCGCCCTTTTCGTGGAAAAGCCCGGCGAACGAAGAGGCGGTCAACTGGGGCGGAAAATCGGTCATGTTGCATTACTATGATGCGTCAGCCGGTCCCGAGCTCGCGGTCCTCATCAACATGGAACGACAGAGTACAACCTTTACCTTACCCGCAGGACGCTCGTGGCATCGGATCGTCGATACGCAAGCCTACTTTGATGACAGCTCTTTTCTCTCCGAAGACGACCGTGACCTTCGGCGAAGCTACAACGTCGACCTAACCGCCGACGTCTCGCTCGGTCCGACCTACGACGCCGCAGGCTCATCGATCGTGATTGTGCAGGCGATTCCATGAAGCCGTTGCTCGCTTGCCTTACGCTGCTTTGTGCTCAACCCGCTGCCGCCTTCGTTGACCACAGCAGCACCAGCTTAGGTGGTTACGCTCGGTTGCTTGCTCGTCCCGACTTAGCCGGCGGACAAGGACAGCTTGGATTTTGGAACCTGTACGGCCGTCTGCTCAACGAGGGTCCATGGATCAGTTTGGATCCCCGTCTTGCCGTTCTGCGTAAGTCGTCCGGTGCATGGTCCGATCTGCACCTCAAGTTCGAGGGTCCGGGCCCACTCGGCGCCGATGGTTCACGCGGCTCGCTCTCTGCGATGAGGCTCACCCAGGCCTATCTACGCGCGGGGACCAGCCAGGGCTCAAAACATACCGTACGTGTAGGCAGCTTGAGCACTTGGTATGGCGATTTAGGGCTCTACGACATGCGCCCAGCGAGGCTCTTTGACGGAGCGCTCGGGGTGGCGGTGGAGGGGCGCAGGGCTAATTGGTCCTACCTTTTAGGTTTGGGCGACGCCGGCTACGGACTCAAAGGGGATGCCTACAACGCCGTTCTCAACGCAGGCGCCTCACTACACTATCGTAACCGACACGTGGTCGCAGGCGTGGGCGGCGAAGTCCGCTTTGAACCCAGCGTCGCGGGCAAGTCGACAGCGCCGCACGCGACACCAGGCGTGGCGATCGAAGACCTGTTACGCGGTGAGGTCGTCGAGCGCTTTCTTGAGGGGCGCCCCGGGCAAGAAGACTTTTTCCCAAAACCCGAGACTCGTGATGCACGATCCTACGCGATCGTTGCTGAGTTGGGTTTTAAGGCGGGTCGGGTCATCAAATGGTGGCAAAACTTTGCTCGTTTCGAGCGCTTACATCCGCAAAGCCCAGTTCAAGAGACCCACAATGGGCGCGAGTTTACCATCTACCTGCATGATCTGAGCGATGAACGCTACCAAGCCACTTTAGGTAGTGAGATTCAGCTGCAATTGATCCCGAAACGTCTGGATCTATGGATCGGCGCTATCGGGCTTTGGTCAAGCGATGAGGACAACACCGTCGCCCCCTCGGACCAATCGATGCAGATGCTCTCGGGCGTCGCCCGAGCCCAGTGGTATCTTGACAGTCAATGGCACCTGCTGGTCGAGGGATCGATCGCTAGCGAGCACAGCGTCCATGGGAACCGGTGGCGAGCCACCCCGCGTTCAATCGAGAGCAACTCCGGCGGTCAAAGTGATCTTAGGGGGCTAGAATACGGTGACCTCGACACCCGAAAAACACGTCAATTCAAGGGTGGCCTGCTCTTTTCGCCCAGAGGAAGAGGGCTCTTCGCACGCCCGGTAATTCGCCTGTTGTATGGCGTCCAGCACAGCAACCAAAACAACGCTTTTGGGAACCAATTCGAACAACGTGAATCCAATGAAAACACCTTCGCCCCGGTGGAGCGGCGCCTACACCACCTCGTGGCACTGGAGGCTGAGACATGGTTCTAAGTCGTGCCCTACCCTTTGTGCTGATCGCCTGTGCGACCGCACCAAACCTGTCCTCGGTCGCCACTCAGCAATCGATCGCTCTGGCATTGATCATCGATGGCCCTGAGCCCAACCAAGCAGCTCAGCGCGTTGCGTCTGCCGATGAGTTGGCTGAGAAGCTGCACAGTAAGAACGGCGCGCTCAAGGTTGTCTCGTCCAAGGGCCTTGATGACGTGCGGTCTCAAACGGAGCGCCTTAATCGACTTCGGCAAAAGGCTGAAACCCGCTGGGTGACCCTAGTCGAAGTCAACCCCCGCTACCTCAACCCAAGCGCCGGCCGTTACCGCTGGGAAGTCGCCGTACAAGTCAGCGTCGCGGATCAGAAATCCGGCGAGGTCATCGCCTCGAGCAACTGGAATCTGGCGGCGCATCTGACTCGAAGCAATCAAGACGCATTGGATGCGCTCCATGCGGTCGTTGATGAGATCGCAGAACGACTAACGATCGTCCTGCGGCAAGTGGCCGACTCACCCAAACCTGCCCGAGCTCAGGCTAAGGCAGCGCCTCGACTTTTCTACTTAGCCTTGGTGGACCGTTTTGATGACGCAGACCCGAGCAACAATCACGGGGTAGAGCGTGAGGATCCCCAGGGATGGCACGGCGGGGACCTCGCTGGAGTCATCAAACGTCTGCCCCACCTCACGGCGCTGGGTGTAACCGATCTATGGCTGACACCGATCTTCGCAAGCCGCTCGGATAAGTTCCATGGACACGGCGCCTTTCACGGCTACTGGACCCATGATTTAGACAAAGTTGATGACCGGTTTGGCGGCTTGAGCGCTGCACAATTATTGCGTCAGGCGACCCAGCGAGCGGGTCTCAAGCTGCATCTGGATTTGGTCACCAACCATGTGGCTTGGGATGCGCCTTTGCGAACGCAGCACCCCGACTGGTTTCACGCCGATCAAGCGATCAGCGACCCCGATGATCAAGCTGAACGCGAGACCGGCTGGGTCCATGGGCTGCCGGATTTAGCTCAAGAAAAACCGGCGGTGCGTGACTACCTAATCGGACAAGCCAAAGCCTGGCAGCGCCGTCTCAAGCCGGACGGTTTCCGCCTCGATGCCCTGACCCACGTGCCGACCGAATTCGTCAATGCGCTCCGGCGTGGCTTGGGTGATGAGATCGACTTGCTGGGTGAAATGTACGACGGTCGGGCCCATGTTTTGGCAGAGCGATGGCGTCAAAGTGGGCTCAAGCACGTCTTTGACTTCCCGACGCACTTCGCCTTGCTTGAGTCGATCTGCGGCGATCAACCCCTCGAAGCCTTAGCGGCGACGATGGCGCTTGATCGCTTATACGATCGCCCTGCGAACTTGCTGACCTTTGTCGACAACCACGACCGACCGCGACTGCTCAGCCAATGCAAGGGGGATCAAACCTTAGCCCATTTGGCGCTGAGCGTGCTCTTCGCGCTGCGCGGTACGCCGGTGATCACCTACGGCACTGAGTCCGGTCTACAAGGTAAAGCAGAGCCCGAAAACCGAGCGGATATGGTCTTTAACAAAGAGCATCCGACCTTTCGACATCTGCAGCGGTTAATGCTTGAGCGCGCTCAATACCCGCTCCTCGCTAACGGGCAAAGCCAGATCCTCAACGTCGACGGCGACCAGCTCGAGCTCTTACGCTACCATCAAGGGCAGGCTTTGATCGCTGTGGTGAACCGTAGCGCTAAGGATCGTCCGCTGCGCATTGCTCAGATCCCACCGGGAACTCGGCTGCTCAGAGCCTCCCATGAAGTTCAGGTGCTGGCACACTCACTGAGCCTTCATCCGCTCGAAATTATCGAGACCTCAGCGTTCAATCAGTGGCTCAGCTCAAGCCGAGCCAAACGTTTGGTTCGTATCGTGACTCCACCAACTCAAGGTCAAATCGTTGCCGTCGGGAGCGCGCCTGAGCTTGGATCATGGGCGCCCGATCAAGCGCTTGCGTTCAAACGCCAAGGCGATGTGCTCGTCGCCACCGTGGAGCTCCCGGCAGCCGGTGTCGTCGGCGTCAAACTCGCTCGACGAGAGGCCGGAAAAATAACCTGGTCGAGTCAGCCCAATCGATACTTTGTCCCCTCTCGAATCAAGGGCGACTTGGAGCTGCAGTGGTGAATGACGCCTCAGCCGTTGAGGTCCATTTATCGGACCTAAGCTTCTCTTACCCTGGCGCAACGACGCCCACGCTGAGCTCGATTAACCTGCACCTCAAGGCGC
>Ga0315321_10003911_pt1 | contig 11503 bp, 5 predicted proteins | sample M180m21515metaG_FD_203464 | JGI IMG/M metagenome (GOLD analysis project Ga0315321, IMG submission 203464) | Ammonia-oxidizing marine archaeal communities from Monterey Bay, California, United States - M1 80m 21515 | ecosystem: Environmental > Aquatic > Marine > Intertidal zone | place: USA... | reverse complement strand
AATAGTTCGCTAAATCATCCACTTCGGTTGGACGCCCTGACTTCTTGCGTACCGGTCGACGGTAGGCTAACTGAAATGACCCCCGATTATGACGAGGTGCATCATACGAATTAATTGACTGGATACCTCCAGTTGTTTCGTTGACAAGCACTTCAAAAAAGTCGTTTTTAAGGACGTTCTTATCCGCGATACCCGGCCCAGATTTTTCACGTTTTTTACCCGACGACAACCATGTAAATCCAAGGGACGGTGTATCAACGACAACCTGTTTTACGTCTTCACTCGAGGCTGCCGCATAAACCGGCTTCTCGAGAGCCGGAATATTCAACAAATCAGCATTGTCAACATCGAGTCGCCGAGTTGAACCATAGGGGTTAAAGACCAAAGTTCCCTGAGTCGCCACTCCATTTCGAGGAACAGCGGCTGCCAAAGCCAGTCCAACCTGAGCTTCAAGCTCGGTCACCGTTTGCTCTAGTGCCTCGAGACTACTCTCCACTCCTTGGTCAGTCAGAATCTGACTTATACCTATCAGTTGCTGTCTTGATGAATTCACACCTTCGAGTGTCTCCGTTCCCATCAGACTTAGCATCAAATTAGCACCTTCGAGTAATTCGAGGCAGTTATTTAGACGCCAGTATCTAACCGACCGCGAAACCGGGTTCGAGATAGATTTGATCATCGCTTGTTTTAGGTAAGGAGCCTGATACTGATCTCCTTCGAAACGTTCATTCATTCCCGGAAGGTCGGTATCTCGGAAATATTCTTCCAGAGTTACAAAGCGTCCCAGTGCATTGGTATACCTGGCCGCTCGACGCATATCTTCATACCATGGCAAAACCTGCCCCGGCCAATGTGCCAGACAAAGTGTGGCGACATGATCCATATCCATGGTTTCGCCGAGCCGGTTCGAAAGCCCAAGAAATGTCTCATGCCGGTTGGCATTAAGAGGGGTACGGGCAATGCAATCAAGTTGAGAATTCTCCACTCCTTCCCAACTAGTTTTGGCTTGCGAGCTTTCCGGATAGCTTCCTTCTCCCAAAAGGAAGTGCAAGGCTGCATCATACCCCAATTGCTTTAGCCATTGAGGATGGTTGGGAGTGATTCCAAAATCTTTGCGGCCATAGACTTTTGGCATATCACCAAAGGCCTGCTGATACGCTACTTGTCCAGCGAGCAATGATTCCCTAACGGTTTCAGCGGGCAGTATTGTATTAGGGATATCCTCAGCTTCACAACACATTACGCTCAAAGTTTGGTCAGCCAGACGTTGACGCACAATATCGGCAGATCCCGCCGTTTCCTGTAACTCCCGATAGAGTGACGGTGGAATTAACAGGTTGGTGGGCGGAGAGTCGGTCAGTTCTTCACGCAGCATCTCTCCTAAGGTGGACCCAGCAATCATGTTAACATCCACGAGATAGGCGTCGACGGAGTAGTAATGGTCACGCTCGGTTGAAAGCAAGTCGAAAGCGGACTGAATCTTTTCCTCAGCCTGTTGGCTTTCTCCAGCAACTGCAAATCTAGCGGCTTCACAAACCGTATTTTCAAAGTGAATTTCATCAAGATTGCTGGCGTACCGCATTTGTCGTGTGAGCAGTTCAATCTGCAGGTAGAAGTAACCAAGAGCCAGAAAGTCATCGACCAATCCCTGCGGAATGACCGGAACTTCCAATCCTTCCAACGCCAGGCGAATAATCTCTTGACGACAAGTCTGACGGCTGATGACTCGTGCTCCGGCATCTTCCGCTCTTTGCAAATAACCTGTTTGCAAGTTATCTGCACTGGCTGCTGGGACGACGATTAATTTATCGAGCAGTTCTTCCGGAGGATCATCAACACGATGCCATTTGATAATCCCTCTGGCTTCATGAATCAAAAAGGGATGCCAAAGGCCTGTCCAGCTAGCGAGTAAACTCGCTGCATCGTCCCCTTCATGGTAGGTCGGAAAATCTTCTAAACTGTGGCAGGACAGCAGAATTGAGAGTTCTTTATAGGGCATCTCTGAGCAACCGTTGCGTGTAGTGTCTAAATGATGATGTCGCTAATTCAATAGCGGAATGAAAAACAAGATATTGAAATCCATTGTCTTCAGATACCCTGTCTATGACATTATTTGCTCATCTTACGTCCACTGCCATACGTTGCCTCATTATTTCAGCGGTTTAGTCACTGAATCAACTACTATCACAAACTCGATTTAGACCAGTATTAACCGGTAAATCAATTGACACTAAAACAGACGCTTAACTAAATTAATAGTAAGGAATATGAGATTTTATTGGAACTATTTATTGGTTACATTTTGTCTAAGTTACTATTGCGGAATCATTCATTTATCAACTTATCTTTAAACCGCTAAAGGCAAAGCCTTTTTTGACCACTACAATGGCGTTGTAATCGGTATAATTACCCTGTTCTGAGTATATTAATAGCCAAAGTTGTGATGGACATAACGACTGTAGGACGTGTAATATCCGAACGATTCTGATATCAGAATCCAAGAGGCTTCTGGCCGATAGAGTTAGTAACGTAGTGCGCGCCCACTATCGAAGTTTGCATGTCCGGCGAGAACTACGGAGAAGTTAATTACATCACTCAAATAACGAACCGGCAACTTGCCGTTCGAATTGATGTTTGGAAAGGGTCCTAATGGCCGCAAAAAAAAACCCGGGAGTCTGGGGAGTTGACATCGGACAATGTGCACTCAAAGCAATGCGTTGCGAGATGCAGGATGGAGAGATCGTCGCCACACAGGTTGACTACATCGAGTATCCAAAGATTCTAAGTCAACCGGATGCTGATCCGCATGCTTTAATTGCAGACGCGTTGGAGCAACTAAGTGAACGCAATGACATCGATGATGAACGTGTAGCCGTATCTGTTTCAGGACAAGCGGGCTTAGCTAAATTCTTCAAGCCGCCGCCAATCGAACAAAAGAAACTCCGTGACATTGTCGAATTCGAAGCTCGTCAGCAAATCCCTTTCGAATTGAGCGAAGTGGTCTGGGATTACCAGCAAATGGGTGGCGGTACCGAACTAGAAGGCCTTATCACCGAAGCCGAAGTTGGCTTATTTGCGATGAAGCGCGACCAAGTGGTTCGCGAAATGCAGCCATTTGATAATGCCGAACTCAAACTAGACACTATTCAACTCGCTCCAATGGCAGTTTACAACAGCGTTACTTATGACCTGTTGGATAACTGTCCCGATCCAGATGCCTTTGACCCGGATTCTCCACCCGCCAGCTACATGGTGCTCTCCATCGGAACCGAAACGACAGATATGATCGTTACCAATGGGTTCCGCGTCTGGCACCGAAGTATTCCGATCGGCGGTAACCACTTCACTCGCCAAATGACTCAACAACTCAAGCTGACATTTGCGAAAGCGGAACATCTCAAACGTAATGCTCGTGATGCACCCGATCCAAAACGCGTTTTCCAGGCGATGCGTAGTGTCTATGACAATCTGGGAACGGAAGTTCAGCGTTCCTTGCGGTTCTTTGAAGGGATCGACCGAAAGGCGACGATCAAGGGCGTCGTGCTTTTAGGAAACACGGCCAAACTTCCTGGCCTGCGCTCCTTTATCGGCAAGAAACTCGAACTCGAACTAGTCGAATTGGAAACATGGAACCGCCTGAAAGGTTCCAGCGTGACTGCCAGCCCAACATTCCGAAACAATGTTTTAGCCTATGGCAACTGTTACGGGCTCTGCCTGCAGGCCTTGGGTATAGCCCAACTACAAACCAACCTGCTCCCACGCGAAATCCTCTTTGACCGGTTGGTCGATTCAAAGAAGCCATGGGTTGTAGCGGCAATCTCTCTGCTACTAATTTCCTTCACCTTCAATTACTTCCTGAACTATGCTCAATGGAATAAAGTGGCGCATGACTCTACCGGTAGCGACCCTATGGGAACATGGGAGAATGCGATCAACAGTGCTGAAAGTACAAAACAACAATCCACCGAGAATAAGAACAATTACGATAAGTCTAAGAAAGAGTTTGAAAATCTCATCCAGTTTGGAAACCAACTGATCGGTAACGGGGACCGACAGGTGATGTGGCTCGAACTTATCGGAGCGATCAACTCAGTCTTGCCCGGCGAACAAACTCAATGGCGTGATCCTGATGTCATCAACTTCAAAGATCGCCCTGACTTCTATATTGAAGCAATCGATAATGCATTTTTCACCGAAGAAGATTTGACTGCCTGGTGGGATCAGCATCAGGAGAAGTATTCTACGAGTCTGACAGAGATTGATGCCGACCGGCAAACTTGGCTGGAAAGTATTTCCCGAGATGCCAACTTCATGCAAAACAATGCCGGCTACGTCAACATCTTAACAAAATATGAAGTCGACCGTCAGCAAGCCGCTGCTAAAAACTCCGATGATAATGGAGGTGGAGGGGGATCCGACAGTGGAAGTGACGCCACCGAATTCGAAGCGCCGGAAGATGGTGCCTGGGTCATTCAGCTTAAAGGCTATCACTACTTCAACAATAACAACGAAACGGGATACAAGAGCCACGTACAATATGCCTTACTTGAAAGACTACGCCACTCCATCCTTGCGATTCCAACCCCCTTTGGTGTAACACCATTCCATATGGAAGAAATGGGCATCAAGCATATTGTGCTTGTGAATTCTAAAGATGAAGGAGAAGTCCGGATTGGCGCCTCCTCCGGAAACAGTGGATTTGGAGGTGAGCCTTCCGGTGGAGCAGGTGGGACGAACCCAACTGGCGGCTTTGGTGGGGCGGCAACAGGTGGTGCTGCTGGTGGAGCAGGAGGAGAAAATCCGGACCTTGCTGAAGAATCAAAAGAATACACTGCGAGGAAGTATTCTTTCACGATTCAATTCGTGTGGGAGCCGAATGAAGTAAGTGGACGATATGAACTTAAAAAACAGGCCGATGAAGCTGCTCGCCTTGAAGCTGAGCAAATTGCCGAAGAAGAAGCACGCAATAATGCAAGTCAAAATGGCGGTCCTAATGGCCCGCCTAACGATGGTCCGGATGGCCTTCCGGCTCCCGGAACCTCCGAGAATCAGGAGCCACCGGGCGAAGCCCCAAACAATCAGGGACCGCCACCGGGCAACTAAATTACTTGCTCGACTTTATCAACAAGAAAACCGGAGTTGCCACTCCAAACCTTTAGAGGTATTAAATAATGGCTGACGCTAAAAAATTCATTTTCTGGATCTTATCAGGCTTAGTCACCGTAACGGTAACCGTAATGTGGTTTCTGGCCATCGGCAAGCTCGACGAAGAACGTGCCCAGCAGACTAACCAACTTAATTCTCAATTCAGTGATATGGACGGAATTAAAACGGTCAATGATTCCAACCATCCCAACTCGCAATTCAAAAAAGGGATGGAAGAAATCATGACCCAAGTCAAAGCAGATATCTACAAGACCTGGGACGCTAAGTACGTAAACCAAAAAACGGCCTTTAGCTGGCCAACCGGGGAGGGAGAACTGGATCAGATCACAGCCAATACCTTCGTCCCTCTGACACCTATCGAAATGAAAGTAGTGGCCACCGGAGTTAAAGTAAACGGAAGTGATGCGGAAGGAGTTGAAGTCAATCGTATTGCTCGTACCAACTACAAAGACTTTGTAGAAAATTACATGCCTACGCTCGCACGTCAGGTTGATGCTGCTTGGGGCGAACCTCAGGTCGAAGATGACGGTTTTGGAGGTGGCGCGGGAGACGCCTTTGGCGGCGATCCAGCTGGCGGCGAGGGGACAGCCGTTACTATAGAAGAAACTCCAAGCTACATGGTTGTCTGGGAAAGCAACAACCAGAAAGCCCTCGATGCGCGTTTCGCCTTCACGGCCCCCCCTACAACACTGCAAATCCTCTATACCCAGGAAGACCTATGGGTATTGCAGCAATGGCTGGCCATTATCAAAGATTTGAATAAAGAAGCGGAGACTGCCTATAACGCCAAGATTACGGAAATCATTGGTATCGATCTCGCCAAAAATGGTGACACGGTCGGACCTAGTGGAGTGGATCTTGCTAAAGAGGCTATTCTCAGTGGTGGTAAAGTTGTTGCCGGCGGCATGGGCGGCATGGGCGGAGACTCGGGCGGCGGTATGGGCGGTATGGGCGGTATGAGTAATATGTCACAAATGGCCGGCACGAACTCCCCTGAAGACAGCAGCGGAGCAAACAATAAAGGCGGAAAAGACGAGCAAGGAAATCTGGTCGCCACGGATGACCCGGGAGATTTACGTTATGTAGATGCACAATACAACCCTCTTCAGGTAGTCGAACTTCGAGATGCTCTTTCCACAGATCCCAAAAAAGCTCAAAAAGCAAAGCCTGAATTAGCAATTTCCAAACGATACCCAACTCGTATTCGCCTCAAACTGGATATGCGATACCTATCTCAATTCCTCGCAGCCTGTGGCAATGCCGAACTCAGCATCGAAGTCCTTCAGGTTCGCATCGGCGGTGAAAGTGGCATCAATAAAGGCGGCGGATCCGGCAGTGGCGGAGCCGCTGGTGGTGGCATGGAAGGTGGCATGGGCGGAGCCATGGGAGGAACCGATGGAGGCATGGGAGGCGCGGATGGCGGTATGGGAGGAGCCATGGGAGGAGCCATGGGAGGAGCCATGGGAGGAGGCGCGGATGGCGGCATGGGAGCGATTACCAAGGCCACCGAGCATCCATACCATCAGGAGGTCGAAGTGTACGGAATCGTACATATTTACAATCCGCCAAATCCAGCTGCTCTGGGAATCGACCCCGACGAGCCAAAAACTGAACAAAACGGTCCGAATGGTGGAGATCCCACCGGACCTGATAATCAAAACGGGCCTGCCGGCATTGGTGCCGAGTAAACAGCTACACTCATAAACGATAACACAATCTAGTAGTCAACAATCTAGCTACAAACATTCCCGGCTTTTGTCGGGTGGAGAAACTCAAAGATGGTATTCGGACGTAAAAATAAAAAAGACGCTGAAGCAGAAGCCATTATGGATGCCATACTAGCCGCAACCGGTGAAGAAGATCTGACTTCTGATCCCGATGCACCTAAGGCTAAGAAGGCCAAGACGAAGAGAACCACCAATCAAAAGAAGGGGAAGCAGGTTACTGACAATCCACTCATTCTTTTTGGAGAAAAGATTGCTCTAACACTAGCCGTCCTGGCATCAGGGTTTCTTATCTACTCAGGCATCAATGCGGGAAAAGACCCGTCGGGACAGACCTTCGAAAAAACATCCGAGCAACTGGAGCAGCAAATCCAAACTGCCAATTCAGCCATCTCTGGTGGTGACTGGGACGATGAAAAAGGAACTTACACTGCCGATACGGAACAGTCATTTGAACAGCGAGCGACTGCTGGGGAAGTCAATATTAGCGTTTCTGATTATCGTATGCCAAATCTTCTCAGCCCACCAGTAAATCGCAACACCAAGAAGCGTGAAGATCCCGAGTTATATGCAGCGTCCGATCTTCGTGCGCATGCTTTGACAGGACCAGTCGCCTATAACTTACCTGAAGGGAGCGCGGATCCCACAGCGGCGGATGAGCCTGCCATCCAGGAAGAGCCCGAGGAAAAGAAAACTCCGACGCGTCCTAAAAGAGGTCGGGACAACGATCCCTTTGCCGGAGGCGGCATTCCCGGCATGGATGGCGGCGATGGTGACATGGCTGGCATGGGCGGGATGATGGGTGGCATGATGGGTGGAGACGCGGCTGGCAGCACAGGTGTAATTCGCCGACTGCGTACAGATCGCGGCCAAATCATAGGTTATCGTCCTGGAAGTAATGCAGGAGGTGGCATGGGAGGAATGGATGGTGGCATGGGCGGAGCCATGGGAGGAATGGATGGCGGCATGGGCGGAGCCATGGGAGGAATGGATGGCGAAAACGATAAAGAAAAAGGGACACCTGTCGCTATAGCCCGCACCGTTGTTGGCGTGACGGCACTAGTTCCATTCAAAAAACAATTTGATGAATACGAACGAGCTCTGGCAATGCGTTCCGGGTACGAAGCTCGACGTGACCGTCCAGACTATATCTTCATGACGATACAACGTGTTGACATCACAGACAATCCACAGCAGGCCGAAGGAGAATATGCCTGGGAAGATCTGCTGAACACGCGCACCCATAACAAGGCGGCTGAAAGTTGGCATGGAACCGCCGGAGAAATCGTCGATAGTACTCACCTTAACGACTACATTTCACTTTCATGCCCTCCGGTCATGCTGCGAAACATCAATGAGTTGCTGCGACACCCGGAAATCCCACTAGCCGGGCAGGCCCCTGTTGAAGATACCGGGATTGAAGAAGCGGAAGACAAACCTGAAGAAGAAGTTGACGGCAATATTCCAGGCAGTGGTCGCAAACCGAAACCCAACAATAGCAATAACAATACCGGTGGTGGTGACATGGGTGACATGGCTGGCATGGGCGGTGCGATGGGTGGCATGGGCGATATGTCAGGTATGGGCATGGGCGGTATGGGTGGAATGATGGGCGGTATGGGGGGAGACATGGGCGCCATGCTTTCGTCAAACATCCCTGACTACAAAATGGTTCGCTTTTTTGATTTTTCTGCTCAGATTGGACGCACCTACCGTTATAGAGTTCAACTTTGGATAGAAGATCCAAACCTACCTAACACAAATCCGGACGATGAATACCCAGATCACCGAGCACCATCCGAACAAACACTGGATGCTGATTCATTAAACCGACTAAAAACATTGAAAGCAAATGCCGGCAACGGACTGGCATGGTTCCGTAAAACTGAATGGAGTACTCCTTGTGAAGCCATTACCATTCCAGACCCAACGATGATCGCTGCAGGTTCAGTGGAAGCGGCTCGTGAAAGCCGTTCTCCAACAGGAGCGACCTATGTGGACTCTGAACCGATCGGAATTATTAAACCGATTGTCTTTGACCGCCAGCGTGCTGTGGACGTACCTTACGATCGCAGTGTTAGTCGTGGAGCCTTACTCAACTTCGTTGCGGATGCAGAGTACGGTCACCCAATCACAGAAGTAATCAACGGCTTGCCGCAGTTCAATTTCCAAACGGACATTCTGGTCGGGGACCTGCGTGGAGGAGACCAACTCTTCAAAGGTACTAACTACGAGAAAATGTTTGAAAAGGACAATATCATTACGGCTCCCGGGGAGTTTGTATTGTTTGATAAAGACGGCAACTTGATTGTGCATTCAGAAATTGATGATATTGATATTTGGGGACGATTTAACTACCAACCCGATGCGCCTGCTGCCAATACAGGAGGTGGTATGGGCGGTATGGACGGAGGCATGGGTGGTATGGATGGAGGCATGGGAGGGGGGATGATGGATCCAGGCGGCGGAGAAGGTGGGATCCCCGGCATGTAGCCCGCTCCTCAGCGACTAACTACAGAAATGCACAGGATCGGACGAACCTGTGCATTTTTTATGCAATATTTTGTTCGACCCAGTGAGTAGTGTCGTTCCTCTACAAAAGCAACACCATAAGGTATTTTGATCCATGGCAAAAACACGACGAGCAAACCAACTCCGAGAGATCTCAGTTCAGCGACACTTTACGAACAAAGCTCCCGGCAGTGTATTGTTTTCTGCCGGCAATACCGTTGTGCTTTGCACCGCCAGTGTTGAAGACTCTGTACCACCATGGATGGAAGGCAAAGGGAAAGGCTGGATCACCGCCGAATACAATATGCTTCCTTCCAGCACCAGTCCTCGTAAACGGCGGGACCGTGGCAAAGTAGATGGACGCACTACGGAAATCCAACGGCTGATTGGACGAAGTATACGAGCTATTGCTGACTTAGAAGCTCTGGGAGAACGTTCAATCGCCATCGACTGTGACGTACTTCAAGCCGATGGGGGTACTAGAACAGCAAGCATCACCGGAGCTTATATCGCTGTCATCGATGCTATTAAAAGTATTCAGGATGAATTACCGAACTCCAAAACTCCCCCGCTTCGTGACAGTTTGGCTGCCGTTAGTGTAGGCATTGTTGCTGGCAAAGCATATCTCGATCTTGACTACCAATTAGATTATGCCGCCGAGGTCGACATGAATGTCGTGATGACAGGCAAAGGACAATTTGTGGAGATACAGGGAACCGGTGAAGAAAGTACGTTTAGTGAAGCTCAACTCGCCGAATTGCTTATGCTCGCTAAGAAAGGAATCCGTCAACTAACGAGAATCCAGAAGAACTCACTACAAACCTAAGCCGAGCGATCGGCAAGTAGCCAAACCAACAAGCCCTTCTGAGCGTGCATACGGTTACCCGCCTGCGGAACGACCCGACTCTGACTTCCATCCATAATTTTATCTGTCACTTCCTGACCTCGTTTCGCTGGTAGGCAATGGAGAAAAATAGCGGATTCCGGAGCGGCTTGCATTAGTGTTTGATTTACCTGAAATGCCGCAAAGTCCTGCTCGCGCTGTTTCTGCTCTTTCTCCTGCCCCATACTAGCCCACACATCCGTATAGATGGCATCTGCGTCTGCTACTGCCTGCACGGCATTCGTGATCTGGGCAAACCGAAACCCTTCACAACCGGCCTCTATCTCTTTTTTTTCCTGCTCGCAAAATTGATAAGCTCCAGGACAAGCCAATGTGAATCGTACTCCAAGCTTTCCGCAAACAATCGCTAAAGAACGCGAAACGTTATTAGCATCTCCCACGAAAACAACATGACGACCTTCCAGATTTCCAAATTCTTCCTGAATCGTCAAAATGTCTGCTAATGCCTGACATGGATGAGAATAGTCTGTCAAAGCGTTGATCACTGGGACACTAGAATATTTCGCCAATTGCTCAACCGTCTCGTGTTTATAACTACGGCAGGCTACAACATCAACATATTCGCTGAGAACCTCACTAAAGTCTTTAATCGATTCCCGTTTTCCCCAACCTACATCTTGGCCAAGATACAGTGCATGACCTCCAAGTTGACTGATACCACACTCGAAGCTCACTCTAGTGCGTAGGGAAGGTTTTTCGAATAACAATGCCAGATTGTGAAATTCCAAGTGAGCCTGACGGTTGCCGGTTGCTAATTCCTGTTTCAATTCCACAGCGGTTGCCAGAATCGAAAGGATTTCTTCACTTGTTAAATCAATTAAGGAAAGTAAATGTCTCATCGTATTACTACTCAAAATCGCCCCCTCATCAACAGGAGTTCATGACGGTACAGAATATTAAATTTAAGAAAGCCTTCACCTACGGAGTGAACTACGCTTGCAGATTGCGCAGTACGTCAGAAAGAATATCTACTCCTTCATTAGCCTGTTCAACGGTCAGGTTCATCGCAGGTAGCAGGCGAATCACATTGCCCTGAGTACAGTTGATGAGTAGATTTCGATCTAGACATTGCTGAACGACCGAAGCCCCTTCCACTTCAAGTTCTAGACCAACCATCATTCCAGCAACACGTACTTCGCGAATCCATTGGCATTCCTGTTGCAACTGTTGAAACCGTGTTTGAAACAATTCCGCCAGA
>Ga0315321_10003905_pt1 | contig 11508 bp, 7 predicted proteins | sample M180m21515metaG_FD_203464 | JGI IMG/M metagenome (GOLD analysis project Ga0315321, IMG submission 203464) | Ammonia-oxidizing marine archaeal communities from Monterey Bay, California, United States - M1 80m 21515 | ecosystem: Environmental > Aquatic > Marine > Intertidal zone | place: USA... | reverse complement strand
TTATTTCTCTACGAAAATTCATCCAAGGCGAGTCTGGCTCACCTTCTACAAGATGAAAAGCCCGTCTTTCTCAAAAGCTATGAACTGGTACCTAATGGGATCAAGATACAGTTGCCCGAGCTGGATTCCATTGGAACTCTGGTGGTTTCATTTTTTTATCGAGACTCTTGGCATGCCTGGGTTGATGGCAAGAAAGCTATCCCTGCGATGAATGCTTTGGGCATGATGCAAATTCCGATTAAACCTGGAGATAGAGCCGTACTTTTCCAGTATCAGGGGCTGAAGGCCTGGAATTTTCTTATTTATTTATTATTTTCTGTCGTTATTCTTTTGATCACTTATTTTGCCCCGCGCTTGCGGAGAGGAAGGTAATAAGCTATGCGTCAACGCGAGAATCGAAATATTTTCATCTTCCTGCTACTCTGGTCATCGCTGGTTATCATGCTATTTTTGCATACCTCGGGGCGGGTAGATATCCCACTGCTTCATTTTCCTCAGGCGAAAGGTAACCTGATGATGATTGAGGAGGGCTACAAGCACTACAACCTAGTTGGACTTAGAGAAAAGGTGTATGCCATCCCGCAAGGTAGTTCGTTTATTCATCCGAGACGGATAGAAAAAATGAAAGAAATTGGAATTTTCGTGGCTCATTCAGCCCAAGAAGTAAAGCGGATGATTGACGCCGAGACAGAAAACATAGAACCAAAAAACATAGAACCAAAACTGATTGAGGAGGGCTACAAGCACTACAATCTGGTTGGACTTAGAGAAAAGGTGTACGCCGTCCCGCAAGGCAAGCCGTTTATTCATACGAGACGGATAGAAGAAATGAAAAAAGATGGAATTTTCGTGGCTCATTCAGCCCAAGAAGCAAAACGGATGATTGACGCCGAGACAGAAAATATAGAACCAAAACTGATCCTGAAGGAAGAAAACTTTCAGGGTCATAACCTCTACAGTTTTGGGCGTCTTATTTACGCAGTTCCGGCAATGGACCCTGCCTTGGGCCCCTATTGGGAGCAGGTTGTTGGCGAAAACCTGAAAGAGGCCAAGCGATTCATCATGCAGAAAGAAACTTTGGTTAAATAATGTTCCTCCGCAAGATTCCTCTACTCATCGCGGCCGTATCGGTAGGAGTTTTAATCCTTGCCAAAGTTTTCTTGTATCCGGATTGTTACTCATTTGACGCCCATGATGAAGCCAACCATGCCTTCCCGGGGTTGCATGTCGCACAGACAGCAATTCGTGCAGGAGAGCTGCCGACAATAAATTACTATAATAATTTTGGCGTGCCGTTGCTCGGGGACGCCCTTACTTATCCTTTTGCGTTACAGGCTGCAACTTACTATTTTCTCGACAGTCACCTTGCAATGACAGTCAACCGTTTTCTCATTGCAGTGGCAACCGTCATCGCAGCATTTGGTTTCTTCCGCATCTATCTTGGCACACTTCCTGCCATAATTTCTGCGGTGTTGATCTCTTTCAATCCGGTCTCGTTCTGGTATCCAGTGCACCAGTATCAGATGGCTGCGCTGTTTTTTTTCGCCAGTTTCTATTTGCTGAATAAATTCAATATCCACAGGTCAGCGACATGTTTCTTCTCGCTATTCGCATTGTTTTGCGCACTGATTCTGAGTGTGAGTATCAATCACGTTGTTTTATTGGTTCCATTTTTGCTGGCTTGGAGTCTCAGTAGGAATGGATTTCGGGTGGATCGGATTTCCATTGCACCCCTTGTTGCATTTATTGGTGCGCTGATTTTTTCCTATCCGCAAACTTTCGATTTTGCGCAGAACTTTCTTACCAGCGGAAGGGCGAGCGAGGGGGTTTATGACAGCGTCCTGACGACCTTCCGCGAGTTGTTTTTTGGTCTTATCATTCCGCCCGGCGAATGGATTGCTTATAACTACGGAGCCCAATTACAGGTCACCACGTACCTATCAATGTCAGTGATGCTAGCTGTATTGTCGGGGGCTTGGCTGATCCGTAAAAAAACAGCATGGAAACAGACAAGTCTGTTTTGTTGCGGGGTTCTACCTACGGTAATCGCCATTGTTCTTTACATGAGCCCCGAACTCAGATTGGCGATCCCTTTAGTAAAGTCGGTGGATATCACCCGCGTATTTTGGTTCTCAATTCCTTTTTGTTACGTCTATGCCGGCTACTTCATTGCATATGCCCGATTCGGGTGGTTGCCACGTGGCGTGGCGGTGTTTTTGCTATTTGTTTCCCTAGCAACGTTAGCAGTCATTCAAATTTCGCCGGAAACCTCGGAGGTAAGCGCGCTACATAGTATTATTCTCCTGTTGGTCGTGGCTGGAGCGCTCACATTATTACTAACATGGCAAAGTGAACAGCCGAAAGGTTATCGTGCGAATCTGGGATACAGCATTGGTGGCGTACTATTAATTGGTAGTTTGATTCTCACACCGATTCCTGTCATGGTGAGAGTACTTGGACTAAATACTGGATCATGCGGAGGGACCCAGTACTCGGACAATCTTGCCGCATCTCGGTTTACGCCTTATTCGTTGCTTAGCCTGATGGAAAAAGGTAGCCGCCTTGCAACAGAAGTACATACGCATAAAGGGCATGATCTGCGGGTGGCCACTCATGAGATTTTGGGCAGCGCCGCTAGGGGAATCGTCGTAGACAGAAAATTTGGCAAATTACTGGAAGAAAAGCGGTTGGTCACTGTAGACCAGATTCCTTACGGATATTATTTTTCACGGCCATGGCAAACTGATGCGCTCAGTTGGCTTGGAATTCGTTACCTACTGGTAAATCGATCCACTGATCTCGAATTGGAGGATAAGGGATGGACGCGTCTGGGTGAAGCGGAGAATCTGAGCCTTTACGAAAATCCGGGGAAACCAACCCCAGTCTATCTGACTCATCATCATTCAAGTGCGCCAGACTTCGTGCGTGATTATAGTTTTTTCGGTAACCATATTCGAATCAACTTGCCTGAAATTTCTTCCGCATCGACACTTGTCGTAACCATTCTCAACAAGACTGGCTTCGAGGCAGAAATTGACGGAAGGACGACGGAAATAGTGACCCAGCAGAACGGATTTATCGGTCTTCACGTGCAAACTGGAGACAAGGTGGTTGAAATCTGGCATCATCCCTATTCTTGGCGTCAAGTTGCCGCCGGAATGGGTATTTCAATTCTGATGTGTGGGTTATACGGATGGTTCTTATCCCGCCGTCGCGCGGAAAATGAGAAGCATAAAAATCTACAAAGTACTCATTGAGATAGGAGAATCAAGTGCGACTGAAAGAGTATGAACTAGTGCGCCAAGTTCAAGGTCGCCACTGGTGGTGGATTGGCCGTGAGAAAATCATTGATACTTTGGTCGATAGGTACCTTGATACGTCCGTCAAATTCGAAATTGCGGATGTCGGTTGTGGTTTTGGCGCCAACATATCTATGCTTCGAAAGTACGGCGATGTAACCGGCCTTGAGCTGAACGAAGAAGCAATCAACACTGTAAAAGTACGATGGGGCGATTCGGTCAATACGGTCAACTGGCAGTCTCCGAATCCGTTGGCGACGAAATTCAATTTTATGCTGCTTGCCGATGTACTGGAACACATACCGGATGATAAAGGTGCGATCGATTGGATTAACGAGCACCTTTTAGAGAATGGCTATGCGCTGATTACAGTGCCGGCGCACAAATTTTTGTGGACTCAAATGGATGATGTGCTCCATCATCATAGGCGTTATACGCAAAAAACGCTGTTGGAGTTATTTGATAATCGATTTGAAATAGTCTATTGCAGCTATTACAATATGTTTCTCTTCCCGGTTAAAGTGTGTTTTGTCCTTTTTGACCGATTGAAAAGTATGCTATTTCCTTCAGCTGCCAAGCGTTCCTACAACGACATGCCGCCATCCATAGTCAACAGTATATTTAAGCAAATCCTGATGCTTGAATCTTCGGTGATTCGTAGAACTACCATTCCGTTTGGTATCAGTCTCGTATGTCTTGTCAGGAAAAGGGCAAGAAAATCCGTCAGTTAATTAAGTGACCCCTGACAAAGCTGTGAGTTTATTGTTCAAAGGCACTTTTAAAAATCCAGATTTTAGTTTCAACATAACCTAAAGGTTGTAGCCTACACAGCAACTTCGTTGTATCCCAACTACTGTGTTTCGGAAAAAATTTCTTGCTAACATATATTCATATGCGGCGCTGCTAAATTTTTGCGCCTTGTATTTGGACGATCTCTTAATTTTTAGAGGTGCCCTCAAGACTCGTGGATTCCACAAGACCTTCATATAGATCAAGCCTTGCGGAGTGCTCTAGCAGAGAGGGGGGGTTACCTCACTACATTAAGACTCAGGGAATTGTATGAATACAGCCGTGATCTTCTGACAAAGCAATTTCATACATTCTCAGAATACCCCCGTCGTTTACGGACAGGAACTCCATTCGATAAGAACGATACGGAGCGGAAGAAGATACTGGATATATACGACGACTGTTGTCAATCCACTCCGATTCACCATCCCTCGTGTCCAATAGGTTCCAATTACGACCGTCATTGGAGCCTAGAAATTTCCATGCTCTGGGCATACGGTCGTTGGCCCTGTCAATGCCAGCTTGAAATGCATAGCACTTGATCTGCTTGCTTTCAAAAAAATTAAAGTCCACATTAATTGGAAAAATTCCCGGGGTTTCCCAAAATGTATAATAAATATTATCGAATGCTCGTTGCAGCCTGAACGGTGGAGCGGACAGTCCCGATTCCTTCACTGTTCCCACTAGTTTGACAGGCATAGTATTAGGTGCTGATGCTAGTGATTTTAGAAGGTTAGTATCCACCATACTTTCTTGGAGAGAATCAGGCTCTTGACAAGCGCTTGCTCGAGTAAATAGCTGCATCTCGGAAATTCTAACGATACCATCCTGATTCGCGGAATTTACCTCGAGGCGATAGTGCTTGTAGTCCCCCGTTTGTGTGGGTGTAAAGAGTTGGCCTTCACCTTCACGCCAGGCAGATAGATTTGACTGGCTGTCAAGAACCGCCCATGTAAGCCTGTCATTCGAGCCGGTAAAACGCCAAGAGAGCGGCGTGCGTGCGGGAGACTCACCAAGTCCCGCATGTATTTTGTAACATGCGACCTTCTCAGGTTTCGTTCCAACGATATCAATTATGGCTGGCATGGGGCCAGGCTTTTCAAAGAATGTATCTACTCGAAGATCAAAGGCCTTGTCGAATGGTTTATTGAGAAGATCAGCAGGGGATCTCGGGAAAAGCAGGTTCGATTTCTCAAGCAATTCTGGCTCTAACAACAAAGAATTCTCATCTTGTTTAACGACAATGCTTTCGATGAGTGGATGAACGCCAAAATCAAAATACTTCTTAAGAATATAAATGCCATGCCCTGGGGTCAGAATATGTATGAATCCCAACTCTCCCCACCTGGCATGCCCAAACAGCAGTGAGTTGGGACGTTTTTCAACTATGACATAGCGTTCCCTGTCAGGAGAGAATTGCGCGCTAATTTGCGCAACAGCATACTCAAACTGCTTGGAGAGGGTGGTTGCTAAGTACATGCTGGAATTAAAAGAGAATGCACAGCCAGCCAACAGGAATGCACAGAGGATAGAATTTTTGAGAACAGCCATGTTAAAAAAATTGATACTGTGGAAAAGAAGAAGTAGTACAGCTGCCGTGCCTGGATGCCATACCCTATAAAAAGTTGGAGGTTGTCCAATTGCCAGGAGACCAGGTGCATTTATGGCAAAGAATAGGGTAAACCAAGAAGCTGTAATGATAGCGGAGCGGGTAAGCACTTCACTGGTGGTAAAGCTTCGGCAATTTCGATAGATCCCCAACGCGGTCGGAGCGATTATCAGGAATAAAACGGATGCCGCGATAACCGGGGAGGGGGCGGGGTTCCAGAGGTTTAGCATTACTGGGATAATTTCATGAAAGAATTTTATGAAATTATCCAATAGTCCGGTTGAGATATCGAAACGATAAAATGCGTCTTCCGGGAAGGTAATGGCAAAGAGTTTCATGTAGACAACTCGATGCATAAAAAAGTAGACCAGACAGACCAGCCCAAAGAAAACGAGGGCGTAAATAGCTTGCAGTTTATTTTCCCGCTTGGCGAACCCAGAGTACATGATCCGGATCATTGCTGGGAGAAGGAAAAAACCTATGGTCGGTGGGTAAATAAAAAGTGTCGCGAGTAAGAGTAAGAAACACACTCCCAATCTGACTCGCGCCATCCTTTCCCGAGTCACTATGGACTGCCACTCTGGAAAAATAGATGCGGCATATAGCACAAGAACTGCATTGAACAGGCCCGGTACAAAATTTGTTATCCAACCGAGATTGACTTGAGCCGGCGGTAATAGAAATACCGTTGCACCAAAGGCTGCGCTGGATAGCTTGCCCATTCCGTTTTTTCTTGCAATTAATGAGAGCAAAATTGCGCCGATACACGCAAACGTAATACCGAGTGCCCTTCCGAAAACCAGGCTTTTGAGATCAGTGAAAAACGAAAGATAAACGTTCTGTAGGAATGCCTGAAGGAAACGACCAATTCGAATCAGGTGATCTGTCTCTGGGAACCCGCTGCAGCAAATACTGTTGTTGTAAGCCCAAATTTCGAAATCGTTATGAAACGCAAAAACAAAGAAGAGATACGGCGAAAAGCTCAGGCAGATCAGAACTGGTATCAGGGCGTTGTAGCGCCATCCGGTCTGATTTTTGAGCAGTTTTGTTGGCATAAATTCTCCTTTCAGCTTTTAGCTATTTCCAGAAATATGTTCTATTCTAACTTCTGCAATTATAGCGCAGGAGCACAGTATATATTCAATGCAGTGTGGCATTGGAAATAAGAAATTCTGGAGCAGGCTAGCACGTTGTTTGAGGGCAGGCGTGGTCTCCGAGGGAAGTGAATGAATACAGCAATCCAGAACGTCTATACGACAAGGTCGACCGATTGAAGATGGAGCTGGGCTGGCTGCAAAATCCTGGGATGAGCCAGTAGAGGCCAGTCGAGCGGGAGCGAAGGGTGCAGCCTTGGGCGGTTGTTAGATTTCTCCTCGGGCTACAGACGTGACGCTGTTGCCAACACTGCTCCTTTTTGCAATAGACTGCCATCTGAAATGATAGCAGTCCGGAAATCAGATATAATTAAAAATAATACAGAAAAAAGCTGCGCAATTTATCTTAATAGGTTGCTTGATTAAAGAGGAAGCTCCGATTCTTATCTGGCGGGTTAAATTATTTCATTAAACAAGGTCTAACACGAAATAAAGAGTTTATATGACAACATCCATAAACCCACAGCCTTTATTCAGAGGCTTGGCTTCAGTAGCGTTTGTGATTGTAGTTACAGTAGTACTCGTAATGGCTGGTTGTTCAGACCAGGAAGGAACGACCGGAGCTTCGTCGGGGGCACGTCTTGTAAAGGAGGTCGGTCACTACAATATAGTCAAATTTAATAAGGTTGTTTACGGTGTTCCTCACGGTATTGCAGTTGACTGGCCGAAAGACGATCTAGAAAAAGTGGCGGGGATGATTACCGGTTCCTCTGTCGACCTTGTGGAAAAATCTATTAGAAATTTGCCACCCCAAGAAGCTTCGCCAGGGGCACGTCTTGTAAAGGAGGTCGGTCACTACAATATAGTCAAATTTAATAAGGTTGTTTACGGTGTTCCTCACGGTATTGCAGTTGACTGGCCGAAAGACGATCTAGAAAAAGTGGTGGGGATAATTACCGGTTCCTCTGTCGACCTTGTGGAAAAATCTATTAGAAGTTTGCCGCCTCCCCAAGAAGCATCTGTTCTAGAAAAAGTGGCGGGGATGATTACCGGTTCCTCTGTCGACCCTGTGGAGAAATCTATTAGAAATTTGCCACCCCAAGAAGCTTCGCCAGGGGCACGTTTTGTAAAGGAGGTCGGCGACTACAATATAGTCAAATTTAATAAGGTTGTTTACGGTGTTCCTCACGGTATTGCAGTTGACTGGCCGAAAGACGATCTAGAAAAAGTGGTGGGGATAATTACCGGTTCCTCTGTCGACCTTGTGGAAAAATCTATTAGAAGTTTGCCGCCTCCCCAAGAAGCATCCATTCTGGAAAAGGTGGTGGCGTTCTTGAAAAGGTGGTGGGGATGATTACCGGGTCCTCTGTCGACCTTGTGGAAAAATCTATTAGAAATTTACTGCCCCAAGAAGCATCCGCCGGAGACTAATCGGGTCAAGAAGCATCCGTTGGAGCTTCGTCGGATGCAGCCTTGAAAAGGCGATCGACCACTATAATAGAGTCAAATTTAATAGGGTTGTTTACGGTGTTCCTCACGGTATTGCAGTTGACTGGCCGAAAGACGGTCTGGAAAAGGTGGGGGGACGATTACCGGTTCCTCTGTCAGAAGTGGTCCCAATTTGATTGGACAGAATTTAAGGAGCGACAAGTGAAGAACTACTTCGTGATCCGGTTATCTACGGCGGTGTGTGCAACTCTCTTATTCCAAAGGGCAATATAATGAAAGATGCTTGCCTGTCCGCTAAGCCTACCCCACCTCACTTGGCTCTAAGAATTCTTTCTAGCAATTTTCTGTTGTTTATCTTGGTTGTAGCAGGATTCTCGCTTTGGAGGCACGGTTATCCCATGGTTTGGGATGACACCAGTATCTACAAAATTGCGGTTCTAGCCTGGAAAGTCGGCGGGAGAGAAGATTTTTTGGAAACTTTTCTTGCTTACATTATACCGGCATTCAGCCAGGTAACCGCGGGCGGTTATCGGCCGATTTCTGGAATTTTAATGAGTCTTTCTATCTTGGAGATTGACTCAATGTATCCAAATTGGGGGCACTTAATTTTTGTCGGGTGTTTGGTTGGTGGCCTTGCGGTTGCATTCAAGAGTGTCGCATCTCGTTTTATCAAGTCAAAGCTGATTGTTTATGTTTGCTTAATATTGTTCATGTTTTCCAGCCCAGTCGCTCAATCCAACTGGATCTTATATAGCGGGATTCCTGTGTTGATCCCATTTTTTACTTGTATTGGCCTCATGGTCTATTTTGAAATCTGTGAGCAGCCAAAAGAGAGGGGGAGTAAATTGTGGCTTCTGGCCCTCATCGTAATCTTCGGTACCTGGTACCGTGAGTTTATGATTGCGTTGCCACTTTTGATATTGGGAATGGAGATAATACGGGCTAGGCGCATAACAAAAGTCGCTCTCTTGGCTGGAGTTCTAATCCTTTTTTGTCTTTTTCCGACCTTTGTTCCCTATCTTATTTTCAAGATTTCTGCATTCATATCTGGTTATGGCCTGGACGATATAGAAAAAGGGGCGTTGAGAAATGGGCTATTGTTGCCATTAAAGCCTATTTTTCAATTGGGTAATGTGGACCATCAGCTGTCTGGTGCTTTGACCATCAGAGGAGAAGTCTCGCGTCACCTCCTAAGCATGCCTTCCCCTTCCCTTCTGATTATGGCTTTTTCTGGATTTGTGAGTCTTGCGCTCATGAAAACCTATCGGCAGATTAATACAGGAAAATTAAATTTCGAAGGAGTTACTAGTGCATCAGCTTCAGTGATCGGCCTGGTTTCGCTTGCTGGAATAGCATCGTCTAGTGCTGGCGCTTTTTGGCCATATCATTTAGGTATCCTAGCTTTCATACTCATCGCATGGACTATTGATTCGCGATTAGCTATATGGACAGTGGTCTTTCTTGCTCCTTTTTATCTTGTGTATACAGAAAGAGTGCATCTGGCATATGTCATGATGCCTGTGGTGATTGTTGTAGCCGCTTTACTGGAGCGGTGTTGGATAGCACAGCAATTTGGCGCAACGCTACGAGTGTTACAGAGATTTGTCGCCAGTATTGCAATGATCATAGGTGTACTGGATGCCAGCGCTAATCCCATTGCTGTTCAGAACGTGATGAGTCGAATTTCAGACGGGATAGAAATTGTCGGACAAGAATTTACCGAGGTACCCTTGGACAGGCCAGTCGCGATCATTGGCAATGCTTTGCATGTGGATGAGTTACGACTATATTTAGACGGTGGTTATCAGATCCTTTGGACAGTTGGAGCTGGGCATGATCGGCCATGGGATACCATTGAAACACCGGAGCAGCTATCGAGATTTTTAAAGGCCAAGCTACCGGTGGGCGATGTCTATTTTTTGGACATCCGTCAAGATTACTTGCCAGGTAAAAAATATTACCATCAACATCGCTTTGTGGCGGGCTGTTCTGTTAGAACTGATGATGTTGGATTATTACACGTGACTCGGGTTGAGTATTTTATGCCTGATCCTTTACGTTGGTTTGGCAGTAGAGAGTTTTTCGCGTTTTTAGGCCCTCCGGACTTGGTGAATGATTTTTATTATGGTCCCTCATCACGCCCTTTTTATGGAAAAGTAGAGGCTGAGTATCATCTATATAAGGTTACTTCAGAAGAAGTAGAGAGTTGGATCCCTTTAGGCCAGGTCAGCCTTATTGATGGGAATTTTCTTGGCTTTTCAATAGTCTCGCAAAACGGACGATTTTTTGCCATCCCTGTCGGAGAAGGGGACTTTTCTTATAAACGCGTTTGTCACAAAAGCTATTCAAAATCCTTCGAAGCTTCAAGTTTTGATGAAATTAAGGAGATGGTTAAGGGCTTTACTGCACGTTAAGTACTGGAGAACCTTGATTTTGTCCGTTTCAAGAGGTCCATTGCTATTTTTACAGAGATGACTTACTTCTTCTTACCCAAATTCTCTAAAGTACCATCACGCCACTCAGGGCCGACCACAAGCCGAATATAAAAGGTGCTAGATTTAAGGTCGTTACTGATGAAGCCGCGGCCAAAAAAGACGTTATACGCATAGCCATGATCGCCCACAAAAGGTGACGACGACCAAAAAAAATCCGACCCCGTATCAGGAAACACTTGTAGGTTGATGGAGGGCTTAGTACAGCGCTTCTCTACAATGCTCATGAGTTCGTCGATGTTGGGTAAACGCCAACCACTGATTCCATTCTCCTCGATTTCGTTCCATTGGTAAATTCCAGTACCCGTGCAGCGGCCATTCGAATACGCCATTCCTTCCGGGCAAATTTTCCACGTCAGGAAGGTCACGGTGTCGAAGACTATTCCTCGTTTCTTTTCGATAACGAAGCGGGCGAGTGGTGTAGTTTCCGGTTTGCTTGCATCACATTTCTGCCCTGCCCACGCACTACCGTTAAGCACCATCAGTAACGCCATGCTCAGTAGAACCGTTTGCCATTTGTTTGCAATAGACATTCTTCTTTCTCCTATATTTATTTCGTCGAAGCTATTGCGACAGGAGTAGGTCAATTTTACTTTTCAGTTCATCAACTGACGAGCCTACTATGATTCCATTATCAGTTTCCGGATTCAGCCTGTTTTCTTCAAGGGGGATATCATCCGAGATAGCCAAGAGCTTATCACGGTAGCCACAGAGTTGGTATCCTCGATAGGCCTCAAGGAATTTAGGGTACAGAAAAGTGTTATTTGGCAAGTAAT
>Ga0315321_10003900_pt1 | contig 11518 bp, 10 predicted proteins | sample M180m21515metaG_FD_203464 | JGI IMG/M metagenome (GOLD analysis project Ga0315321, IMG submission 203464) | Ammonia-oxidizing marine archaeal communities from Monterey Bay, California, United States - M1 80m 21515 | ecosystem: Environmental > Aquatic > Marine > Intertidal zone | place: USA... | reverse complement strand
GTGGTGGTTTCAGTGTTGTTGTCTTGATCTTGATTGTTGGCGTTTGCCATGGTGTCCTCCTGGACGTTGTTGTTGTTGTTGATGAAGGTGTTCAGACGACGTGCCTGTACCTTCAGGGTGATGTACTCAACGGCAAAGATGAGTACGAAGAAGGTGACATTTGCCACCATGATGTAGAAGAGCTCACTATTGAGTCCTTCCACGTTTTGAGCAACCAGATCGATTGCTCCGATTTGAACTTCATGTGTAAACATGTAGTTACTCCTTGTTGTTGTTGTTGTTGTTGCCTCTAGGGCGATGTTGCATCATAATGATGCGAATGTTGCCACATATAGCTCCTCGAAAGAAGCTACTTCTTTGTTCTTGGTGTGGCCAAATACCTTACTGGTTTTTACGCTAACTATCAGCACCAGATCGTCTACCTTAAATACTGAGTTTGAATCAGTACAGGTAGCATTACGTTTCGGTATGTTCCAACAAGCTTAGACTTTAACCTGAGATAGGTTAATAACCTGAGATAGGTGGGGGATACATGGCAGGTACACAATCCCCCTTAATGCCGATAACCATTACTGCTTGTGTGACTTAAGACTCATCACACTTACAATAACCTGCAGTTATCGACACGCCCTCGTCCCCAACACCACTTGAAGGATCTGACTTACGCTATAGAGTCACTAATAGCGCCATTAAAAAAGAAAAGGCACTCACCCGAAGATGAGCACCTTAGTCTTTTTGCTTTCACTCAAGTCGCTTTGAAACTTCTTCTCCGCAGTCAATGCGGATAGGGTAGACCCAATACGTACAATGCACAATCCAGCTACCATTCAGGCTGGCATACCCGCCGAACCAGTGCCCGTTGGTGTGATTGTGAAGAGACATTGAATCTCCAGCCTCCTGAAGAAGGTTAGTCCAACCTTCCACATCGTTCGAATCCAAACTGCATGCAATCTCAAGAAACTTCAGAGAATGAGCATGTGCGTCAGGGCCAGTCATTTTTGACTCCATGTATGGCAAAATTGCCATTAAAAGAAAAAGGTGCCTACCCAGTATTTCTACTGAATAGGACTTACCCTATCTTCTGCTAGTAGCCCATCTCTGCTACTGTTTTGACTGGCATAGGCCACTGCTCGGGTGTGCCACCGATGTGCTCGGCAAGCAATACCTGAAGCTCATAGTCCTTGTCAGAGAGCTCTACTCGCCTGAGCAGGTATGAGTTGGCTGGAAACACCCACTGAGTGAATGCTTCCGTACTCTCATCACAGAGGCTATGGATGCAGCCCTCATCGTGGTTGGCATGAGGACCTTGTGGATGCTGCATCTGACAGCTAGCCAGCTCTTGATGAGCATCAGCTAATCTGTCCTGGTACATCATCCCACACCACTCAGCAGATGAGAATGAGCATGTGCTCTCCTCTTCCGCTCTCATGTTGAAGTCGATGATACCTACCGCCACCAGGGTTAACAGAATGGCTGCGATTGTCTTTACGAATGTGGTCATGACACCTCCAAAGTGTATAGATAGTAGGCTTGATTGCCCGCTATAGACCATTAAAGAAAAAGGTGCCCATCTTGCGATGAGCACCTAATCCTATCTAAAGACCAAGGAAGTCGTCGAAGATGTCTTCGATGCTACCCTTGTTAGCGTCTTGGATTGCCTGCCCGAATGCTGCTTGCATGCAGCTAGGGTTAGGTACAGACAGCATCTCGCTCCCCTCGTTCTTGACGTAGATGTGGAACTTCCGCAGATCGACCCGCAGGCCGTTAAGGAAGAACTGGATCTCGTTAGAGCGGACTTTGACTTTGGTCTCTGGATCAGCGACCATTTTGGTAAGAACCATGTAGACCTTGAGCCAGAAACCCTCGACACTTTCGGGATTGGGAACGAGAGGAAGCTGGATTACGTTATTTGCTTGCATAGCAGTACTCCTGTGTGTTGCTATCAATTACAGCCATCTTATGATGACCATTAAAAAAAGGAGTTAGTCATGCGTAGACCGGGGTGGGCTCGTTAGGACCGTTCAATTCTATTCTATAATATATAATAGGTATAAATAGAGTATATATTTTCATTCTGCCTAATTAGGATTAGTTTTCGGCTTTTTTCGCCGCGCGCCACAAAACCTTTTTGAAAATTTTAGAAATATCTAGTTTTCGCCTTTTTATATAGAGACTTTGATGTTATTTTTTGTTATGTTATACTTTCATGGAGCCAGTATATGAACCACGAAGAATTTTATAAATATTCCAAACTACTCAATGCTTATGTCGACTTTGCTAAGAAGATAGTTGGTACTCACTACTATAGGCATTCAGTTCTTGCCGATTCCTCTGAACGAGGAATTGATTGTGTCTACGCTAGAAAGACTGTTGATTTAGCACTCACCTTTGAGCCAGGCTTCATAGATATGCTTAAAGATAACTCCGAATTAGTCCCAGACATGCTTATCGAGTGCCTTGAAGAGCTTCTCGCGAACCAAACTGAACCTGATACCGACCTAGACTAGCTTTGCGGCCTAACTTTATATTATTATTACAAATATTCACACACTATATGAATAGTTTTTCCGAGATTACCCAATGAGTGATGACAAAAAAGAATTAGAGCCAATTGGTTTAAACTTAGTACGTTCTCAAGAGCAGGCTATTGCTGAGATTCAGCAAGTAGAACCAGAATATATGGAGTATTTCACTTCTCTCGCACCTGAAAAGCAGCAGAAGATAACCAACTCTATCAACCGAATACAGACAGGGCTACATGCAGTAGCCCCAGTGATGTGCTTAGGCCCCAAGAAGTGTCCCTTTGTAGAGCGCTGCCCTATCCCCGAGAGGGGCGCTGATAACAAGCTTGACTATGGACCCGACGCCAATTACCCAATAGGCCGAGAGTGTATCCTCGAAAAGTTCTACATGCAGCAGAAGATCATAGAGTACGTTACCCACCTAAATGTAGACCCTGCTAATCCAGTGGAAATGTCAGTAGTTAATGAACTAGCACTTATTGACCTCTATAAGAATAGAACCTTAATGATAATGGCTGTTGGAGACAAGTCAGGACAAGGTAGAGACTTCATGAGGGTAGATGTTTTAGGATTCAGCGAATCAGGAGAAAAAGCAGAAACTGCAAAACTGCACCCAGCAGTTGATATGCTAGATCGTCTAGAACGTCGTAGAGAAAAGTGGCTTGATAAACTTATGGAAACTCGTAAATCTAAAGCCGACTGGATGCTTAAAGTTGGCGGTGGGAATAATGAGAGTAAGATTTTGACAGAAATTCAAAAACTACGTGAGGCACTGACAGAGTTGGAAGGGGTTGATAAATCTAAAGCTCTTCCTGGCAACCAAGACGATGATGATGAGATATTGTTAGACTAAGGTACTGATTTTGGACTGGAAGCAATTATATAAGCAAGCCGTAATTATGGATATCGAGACCATGGGTCTCGGTAGGGGTGTAGGTATCCATGAAATTGCTTTATATAATACCAGCAACAAAGAGATAAATCAGTTTGTCATAGAACCCAACCTGACTGTAGTGAAGCCAGGTAAGAGAGATCAAGACATACTTAGGCTTGCTACATCAGCTAGCGATGTGCATCAAGCACACCCAGGCCTACAGCAGCTTATAGCGAGGGGAGAGGCAACCTGGAAGGACTCACTGGTCGCTCAAGTCCTCATGGCAAAGGGTTCGGAAGAAGGGAGAACTAGAGGGCTTACAGTAAAAGAAATCCGTAGCATGTCGCTTGCAGACCTGCAAAGCGAACTCTCGGCACGAGAGCCTATTATTCACAAGTGGCTTCAGGAAGGCAAGTACCCTTGGCTTGCAGATTTAGAAGGCAAAGTCAGAGACCAAGCGCTGAGTGACGAAGCGATCAAGCAACGCATGAAGAAGGCTGGATCAGACGTAAGGGTAGCTACAGCACAAAACATTAGTATTGATCAAATATTCGACCCAGAGGGTGCATTCCTTAGAAAAGCAAAAGGAAACGCAATATGGATCGCTAACGCAAATTTCGAATCAAAACAAATCGGCGCGAAACTCGCTGCGCTCGAACAAGGAGCAAGAGACGAATTCTTTGGGCAGAAAATCAGCCAGTCGGAATATATCCAAAAAATAAAAAAAGTTTCCGGCTTCAGAAACGTAATAGCAGAGACCTCTTTAAGTACTAGCGATGTGCTTGCAGTAACTGGTAAAGAAGTCAACCGCGCGCGAGCAGCTGCGCTGATTACAGGGGACTGGACTGGAGTATTTGAAGCCTACCTCAAAAACACTGGTAAAGGTGACGTAAGAGACATTATCGATGTTGTAAAAGCGCAACAATCGCATTCCCAAGGCTTGGGAATAATGAAAGGCAAAAGTCCTTTCTCTCTGGGAATGGATGTTCAGGCAAGGCTCTACGGCTACTCAATAGCTAAAACAAAAGAGGAAGCGTGGAAAGCGCTAACAAGTAAAGAGGTACACGCAGCCTTTATGGATGCAGGCGTTACCGAGAACCTCGTACTTAAACAATCCCTTAGACAGACTTCAGCACTTAGAGAAGTAGCATCAGGAAGCAAAGAAGGACTTAGACTACTACAGCAAGCGCAAGAAGGTAAGGGAGCGTTCCATGCTGCTTTAAGATATGCTTCAGCAGCAGAAGAAATAGGAAAGGTAACTCAAAAAGCAGAATTACAAAAAAGATTTTCTAGAGCTTGGCTAGATATTACTAAAGAAGGTGTAACCCACCAAAGTAATGGCTACAGGCTTGGTCAAGTAAAAAGAATAGATCCGCAAGGCGTTCCAAGAAGTGTTCCCATTGCAATACCGATGAGAACTCCTTTCACCAATATAGGTGAAGTAGTAGAGCATGTGAAATCTCAAGGCAAATATGCTTTGGTAGATGTGGCAAAAGTCGCATCTGACATGGAAGAAGATTTTGTAAGAAAAGGGTTCTTAGATGCTAACAGCAGAACCCACAATCCAGTAAATTCGCGCGAGTTCACAAATGCTTTAACCTCTCTTGTGAATTCAGGAAGCGAATATTTGGACGACCATTTTTCTAAGGTTGCAAACACAGTAAGCGGTCAATCAAAAGCTAAAATGTTTAGCGATATGGAAGCAGCAGCTGAATCAGGCGGAAGAATAGTTGGTGGAGATAAAGCCAAGTGGGCTGGCTGGAAAGCAATGGATGTGAAAGCTGGAAGAGTATTCAGATACGCAGGCATGTTTGCAGGTGGTGTAACACTATTAGGTGCACTTGCTGGGCATAAGCATGACGTAAGAAGACAAAGGCAAGGTCCAGAGACTTTTAGAACTATGAACTACGAGCGTTGGCTTGAAGGTCAAGCTGAATTCTCAAGCATGGAAATGCCACATAAAGGCGAATCTGGCTTCTTAGATAATGGTCTAAATGCACAAAGAAGAAAAAGTATGACTGACTTTGGTTCTCCATATAGAGGGCCAATAGCATCTACGTTTATTTTTGAACACCAAGATATGCTAGCTGAGCGAGAGAAATATATTCGTGAGGTTTATAACGTAAACCACTTCGACGAAAATAGTTCTATTGGACAGTATTGGAAGAAGTTTAGATTAGCTCCAGGAGGCGATGCCCGATCTGTCGGCGCGAGTATCAGAGACATGGTGCGCAGCAGCAGCGTTCACTATACAAGATACCAGCAAGCAGAAGGTACGAATTATGTAGATTTGGCTGGCTATGAAGGTATGGCTAAAGGTAACTTGTTAAAAGTAAATATTAACAACTACAAGCTCTCCGCAGAAGATGCAGATACAATTGTACTTAAACAAAAAGGGACAAATGCACTCTCTGACTTCTTTGGCCTAAATGAATCAATAAAAATTCGTATGGCTGGTATTGATGCTCCAGAAACCGCTCACGCAGGTAGATCTGCAATGCCTTATGCTGACAATGCAACTGCTGCTTTAAGGTCAATGCTTAATGGGGGAGATAACATTGAATTGTTAATTGACCCAAAAAACCAAACGTATGGACGTTCAGTTGGTTTCGTCTTTGCAGATGGCGTGAACTTGAACTTAGAACTCCTAAGAAGAGGTAGCGCTTCTTACCTTCCTTTCCGAAAGAAGGGTAGTAAAGAAATGTACAATTCACAGATTTTTTCTAGAACTGCAGCATTAGCTCAAGGTTCTGAAAGAAATATGTGGGGCATGCCTATGTACAAAGCATATGCAGATGTAGTAGCTGCTTCTGGCAGCACAATAACCTTCAACACATTAGTCAACCCTTCCTCAGTTGCCAAAAATGCAAACCTGATGTCTACTAGAGCATTAATGTGGTCAGCTCAAGAGCAAGGCTTTTACAACAATGCTATGGCTACTGAAGCGGCGTCTATAGGTGAACGATACTCCGAAATGGGTTTTGATGCAGACTATAAGGCTCCAAAGTTATTTAACTGGTCAAACACTCCACATAAAGATTATATGAATCAGTTACTTTTCGAAGGAGGAGAGCTTATGGCTACCAAAGGAGGTAGACATAAGTACAAGTTATCACATAGAATGGGTTATGGCTCTTTAGATAAAGCCTTAACTCTTGATACGCTTGGTACAAGTACTTCAATCTGGAACAAAAGAACTCCAGCTGCTTACTCAATGTATCAGTCAAATCATCGTAGAAGAAGAGAGGAGATGGCCCAACTTCAACGCCATCAAAATCATCAAATGTTCAATAGCCCAATCAACCACCACAGGATGTAGAAATGTTAGATTCCTTATTTAATTATGTAGAGCAAGGAGCTCGATTAAGCGCTGGCTTCTGGCCATTATCCCCTGAAGAGATAGCAAGAGCTGGTCTTGCACCTGCTGGACCCGGAGTCAGATACGAATCTTGGGGTCCTCATATTTTTAGAAATTCCATTGAGGGTGGGGTTGCTAACAGAGTGAAGATGCCAGAAGTAACTGGCCACAAGCTACCTGCAGGAAGGTTGGGTGGCTACGGGATGGCTGGTCTCGGCGTAGCTGGTAGCGCCTATAACGTGTACCTTGGTGCAAAAGAAGGGGGGATGGGTGGTGCAATCAATGCAGCCTACACAGATGTTGCCGTAATGGCAGCATCAAACGCTGTATTGTTTCCAAAGTCTACTCTTCCAAACATTAGTAAAGTTAAGCCACCGGGCATGATTAAGGGCTTTAGTACAATGGGTATGGGCTTCATGGGTGCACAAATGGGTGGAGAAATTGCAGGTATTCCAGGAACTTTTTTTGGAGCTATTGTTGGAGCAAAAATGGGAAGGCACCCAGTGATTACTGCAGCGGCGATTGGTTTAGGCATGGTAGGAAACTCTGTAGTTAAAAATGGTGTTAATTATTTAAAAGCTGGCTACCAAAGAGAAAGAATGAAAAGAAGGATTGATACTGCCGGTAGTACTGCTTCGTTTATGACTGGAAACGCTTTTACGCAAAGACAAAGAGCTGTGTCTGCAATGCAAAACTCACACCTTAACGCAAGAAGTGCTATGGGTATGGAAGCAACTTACATGCACCAGCCTAGAGACTACTTTTCAAACTATAGAAGGATGTAATGGATAAAAGACTTAAAAAACTCTACAGAACTAACGAATACGGGTATACGCATCAAGATCCTTCTGCCTCAATATCAGAAGAATTAGTAGAAGAGTTTGCTGAAAAGTATAACTTGAATACAGACGCACATAGAACTTGTATCAATTGTCAACTAAGACAAGTAGACAAGTATGGAGAATTTAAAGTCAATTGTGGTTTTATCAAAAGAGGACTCCCTAGAGGTTCTGCTGCAAAAGCAAAAGAAATAGCAATGCAGTCAGATATTCCGCTAGATCGAGCTAGAAAGATACTCTTGTCTACGATAGACCCAGTTGCCTGGGCAGAGTTAATGTTTGGCTTTAGCGACGATGACCCAAACTGGCATATTAGAGATTATCAGAAAGAGCAACTTAGATGTTCTTCTAAAAGAACCGTGGTTAGGGAAGGTCGTCGATCTGGAAAGACCTTCATTATTGCACTCAAACTAATTTATTACATATATAACTTAAGGCTTAGAAGAGGTAAGGATTCTGCTGGCAAAGAACTTTTTGCTGGACCAGAAATAATGGTAGTCACTCCCTACCAAGCACAGTTAACAAACATTTTTAACGAAATGGAAAAGCTTTTAAAAAGAAACGAAGAGCTATGCTCTTATGTGTCAACGTCTTCAGCTAATGGACTCTATGTAAAGAGTCCATTTTTTAGAATGGAGTTTAAGCTTAGCGATAATACTAAAGCTAAGATTTCAGGCTTTGTTTCTGGAATGGGTGTGAAAACTGATGGTTCTGGTGGTGGTACGATACGTGGTCAGAGCGCTGACATCATATATCTTGACGAAATGGATATGATTCCAGAAGAGATATTAGAGAAAGTAGTTACACCTATTTTGCTTACTAGATCTGACACAATAATGATTGCTACTTCTACCCCTATCGGAAAGAAAGGAAAGTTTCACGAATGGTGTCTTGAAAGAGCAGACTATAAGGAAGACTATTATCCATCAACAGTGCTTCCGCATTGGAGCGAGATCAAAGAAGAGCTAGAAGCAGAAAGTACTTCAGAAGGTTTTGTAGCTGAGTATATGGCTCAGTTTATTGAAGGTGGGAGCGGTGTATTCAAAATGGACTGGGTTCATAATGCAAGAGCAGATTATGAATACGCAGCTACGATGGATTACTCCTATCTTAGGACTAATTTAGGAATACCAGACCCTGCCAATATGATTAAGTGTATTGGAATCGACTGGAACAAAAACGCAGGAACAGAATTCTTTGTAATTGGATTCTCTGCTTCTGTTGGCAAGTGGGTAGCACTTGAAGCTCACAATGTCGGAGCTTCTGAGTATTCTGCAAAAAGATGGGTAGAGGAAGTCATTAGATTAAACTTTAAGTGGAAGCCAGACTACATCTACGCTGACGAAGGCTACGGTCACACAATTATAGAAGACTTAAAATTATTATCTCATAGAAAAAGAGGGAAAAGTCATAAGTCTGCCATGGACGAAGAAACTTCAAAAATAGTAGATCGTCTAGTATCTTTCAACTTTTCCAAGAACATAAATCTTAAAGACCCTCTTACTGGCCAGACAATAGTTAAGTCGGGAAAGCATTACCTAGTAGAAAATGCTGTACGAGTTCTTGAAGACAATAGATTCCACTTCCCACACAGGGACGAAGTTTTAGCAAAACAATTTCTAAACTATATCGTTCTCAGAAGGCATGCTACAACAAATAAGCCTGTCTATGGAATGGAAAAGAAAAGCATAGGCGATCACAGATTAGATGCAATGATGTTAGCTTTAGCTGGACTCTCTCTAGAAGAGTCCATCTATAGTAAGAATAACCTTCCTTACTCAAAACCAGGCTTAGTTGAAAGACGCAAGAAAAGCGACTGGTATAGTTCTCCTGACGATGATGTAGATCAAAACGCTAGAGCGCTTAAGAAAGCTGGGTTTCCAGGAGCTTTGGAAATCATGAGAATAATGAGAGGCGAAGGAAGTATTGATTCTGATAGATCAGTTAAACAAAAATATAGAACACAAGAAAAAACTAGAGAAAAACGCTCTAGAGGTGATATATTTCATAAAAAGAAAACAGAACCTAGTGTTTTAGAATCAATTCAAAATCAATCAAACCAGTTTAGTTCCCCTCAGCGTTCGGGACCCCGAAGAAGCAAAAGAGGAAGCAGAAGCTGGAAAAAGAAATAGGAGTTTAAAATGAGAGCAGCTACAAACTTAGTAGGCCAGGTTATTGGTGAAGGTGTGTCTACGGCAGGCTTCAAGATGGGCAGTAGTGGTCTTTGGGTGCCAAGCGGACCTACTAGAGCACCTAGAAGTAAAACCGTAATGCCAGAGGCAAAAAAATCGCCAGCAGTAGAAGTTCAAACCATGGGTCCTGCGTCATCTCGTCCAGGAAACAGAATGGCTGACTTCTTTGAAACAATGCAGGCGAATGCAAGCTTTCATCACAAAAGAGATGTCGCTAGTGGAGTAATCCCAAAAAACTCTCCTCCACCATCAGTGGGCCCCAAATTGGCTCCAGGCGTAGCAGCTAATAAGCCTGTTACTCCTCCTCCTGAAGGAGCAGTACACGGATCCTCGTGGTCTGCTGCTGAACATTCCAAGTCTGCTATGGGAATACAATCTGGGATGGGTCAGATTGGATCAGCTTTGGGTATGGGGCTTATTGGCGGTACAACTTCATATGCTACTGGTGGTGAATTTGGACAAGGTTTTGCAGTTGGTGCAGCTGGTGGCTTTGCTGCCAGAGGATTAAAAAGAGCTGCTTTGAACAATCAAGCTAGTCCAAGTGGTGGTTTGACAATGACTAAAAAGTTCGATAATGCAGATGGCGCTCGCGGAGTAATGTCTTCCGTGTTAAATAGTGCAGGCACAGGATTACAAACAATGAAAGCAAGAAATGCAATGATGGGTGGGGCAGGGCTTTCAGGAGTAATGTTTGGTGGACAAAGAGAAGGCAAGAGCCACAGTAGAGGGTTCAATCAAAGTAGAGGTAGTAGATTCTAATGGCTAGTGAAAGATTAATATTTTATAATGAAAACTATGAAGCTTTTGATGAAGATCCACTAAGATCATTTCATAACGGCCATATTGGTAATTCTCACGAACAGGTTTTCTTTTTAAGAAACAGAGATCCTTCAGTTTACTATACAGATATTGTTATAACTCCAGAAATGATTGGTGGCTACAATGATGCAGGTGAGTTCGGATTGACTGGTTGGGGGATTAAATTGATGTATGGGAAAAGAAGACCAACTGAATCAGAGTGGGACTTAGTCAAGTCTGGAGAAAGTATATCTATACCAGATATAGGAACTACAGAAGCTGCAGATACTTTTACAAATCATCCGATATGGGTTAGACTTTATTGCCCTGGTAACGAAAGTGCTCAAATAAGAGAGAACATGCAGTTAAGAGTTTCTTACTTCCTCAGAAAAGTTGGTGCCTAATGAGTAAAGTTGATGATGTTTTTAAAAGAATATATGACCCAACCAAGCCTAATGTACAAGATAAGCTGAAAAGAAATAATGGTGCGTCCCCAACAGACGCTTCTACAACTGCCAAAAGAGTTCTTAACAAAGAGTCACAACCCTTCAATTACAAAGATGATGGGTCTTTCTCTACACAGAAGCCTTTGACTATGGATGAGGCAAAAGTTGTCAACGATAGAATTGATGTTCTTAGAGCTCAAATAGATAGGATTAGATCCAAGACAGAAGCTGTTGAAAAGAAAATTTTAAACCAGCTGGAAGGAAATCCAGACTTGCCAACTTTTAAAATGGATATCTCGAAAAGACCTAAGTTAAGAAAAGCTACTAAAGTTGTCTTTGGATTCAAAGCAGATGAAATTAGCTTTACTATGTATAGACAAGCATTAGAAGAAAAAATTGCCCTAGAGAAAGAAGATTCTGATAGTATGTTTGAAGAAGATTCTGACAGTTCAGGTCAGAATATTACAGACTTACTCAAGGGTGTAATGT
>Ga0315321_10003897_pt1 | contig 11524 bp, 4 predicted proteins | sample M180m21515metaG_FD_203464 | JGI IMG/M metagenome (GOLD analysis project Ga0315321, IMG submission 203464) | Ammonia-oxidizing marine archaeal communities from Monterey Bay, California, United States - M1 80m 21515 | ecosystem: Environmental > Aquatic > Marine > Intertidal zone | place: USA... | reverse complement strand
CACTAAGGGACTTAAAGGTATATACGGTAAACCTATCAGAACATATGACCGAATCAAGGGATTATTTTTGGACAGTTAATGTTACTGCTTATGACGAACACGACATAAATGAAGAAACTGTAGCCGAAGACGACTACTATGAACCTTGGGAACATAACTATACTGTTGAGAATGATGAAATAGTGGATAGAGGTGGTATAGATGTAGATAGTGTTAGAATTGAGAAAATACTCAAGGAACAAGATAATTCACCAAGTTTTACAAAACCTAGAGATAATACCAGTGAGGGTGAAGTTGCTGAAAAAGTTATCGATAAGTTAGATATTATTATTATGGAGAGAATAATAAAGGACTACAGTGTTAGAGAACTAGACAATATGTCTCAAACTCATTGGCAAGAATTACATGATTTAGACAATATACTTAAGTTATTTGGTAAAAGAGGAGAACTAAAACTAGCTAAACAATATATACAATTTATTTGGGACAATTCAGTTTACAATACTGCGAATTCAAACACTGACTTAAAAAAATATATTGGAGATAAATTACCCCCTCTAAAACAGTTTACATTTAAAGTTAAATGGACAAACATAAATACTTATTTTATGAGTGGAGATATTGTGGTATATGATACTGATTATGATGTGGCAGCATGTGATGTCGTTAATTACATATATGATTATCACATATTAAATGAGAAAATTGACTATGAGGATGATGACAGTGAAGGCAGGGTACTTGTAGCAAGTAAAATAGGTAATAAAACGGTGTACGATGAAGATGAGGAATCCAATGAATACGACCCCTATAAAGATTGTTAAAATATAAAAATATGAAGATAATACTAACCGAATCACAATACATTAGATTAAATGAAGCCCCTACTGAGGCCAAGGCATTAATAAACCCAACAAAACCATTTGATATGGGAAGTATGGAGAAATTTAGAAAGTTTGGTCCAAGATGGGGAAGAATGCATAATGGAATTGACATTAAAGCTGTTTACGTACCAGCCTACGCTATTGCTGATGGTAAAGTTAAAACTGCTAAGTTTAAGAGAGGAGCTTGTGGAGGTACCATTGTAATTGCATACGATAATGGATATAGAAGTTCATATTGTCATATGAGTGAAATTAACGTATCCAAAGGACAAAGAGTAACTCAAGGACAAGTTGTGGGTATTACTGGTGGTAAAACAGGTTCTCATGGTGCAGGGAATTCACAAGGTGCACACCTTCATTTTGGTCTTAAATATAAAGGTAGATGGGTTGACCCATTAAAGTATTTAGATACTGCAAATATAGTTTTAGATAAGACAGACGAAGAAATAACAAAAACTTTACCTAATGGAGCTTTAACATCGGGTGACGGATACGTATCAAGACATACCGTTTCATCTAAAGTAGAAGAAATGCAAAGTGACCTAATGAGAAGAAATTATGTGTTACCTAAATTTGGTGTAGACGGTAAGTTTGGTCCAGAGACACTAGCAGCAGTTAATCTATTTCAAAAGGACCATGGTTTTGAAGTTGGTGAAATTGTTACAGTACCAATGTTAACCGCATTGAAGGATGAAAGTAAAGTTAACAAAAAACCAGAATTAAACGATAAAAATAAAGAGAAAGAAGTTGGGAAAGAGATAGAAAAAACAGATGATAATGTAACTTTAAAAGTTTAAAATGGACAACTTAGACAAAATCACCACCTACCTAAAAGATAATCACATATTGTTGGACAACATAACTCCAACGATGGTGCATAATGTCCTATCGGAAAATGAAAGTATTGTCATTAACGAATGGAGAGACCTTAGTGATGAACAATTAGAAAAATTGGACCAACTTGATGATGGTAGATACAATCCTATTGTTAAACGTGGTGATAAGGTTGTAATTATTAGATTTAATCCCAAATTTGAAAATCATAAAGGTGAGAAGGGGTTTCCATTAGGTGGTTATGGTTGGGTAGATAGTATGGAGGCAAGAAAGGCACTGGACTTTACTGAACTAGAGGTAATCACCAACCATACAGATTATAGAACAGAACCATATCCTGGTGATGCTGAAAGAACTTACATGTTATTTGCTAAGGTGAGGGTTACCGACCCAGCAAACAAATTTTATAAAGCTGAATTTAGATTAGACCCAGAATACTTTACTTGGGTTAAAGTTGAGGATGATATAGATAAAGAAATATATCATGATATTGACCTAGATGAAGATTTAATTAATTGGTCTTATAATGGTAACGAAATAGGGGTTATTAAAGAAACCTTAGAAGAGAATAATAAAGATAATATCGATAGAATGAAAAGCGATAATATCAGAAACATGACCATGATACCAACCAGTAAAAGGTTGGCGTCTCAAATAATAAACGGGGTGTTAAAATCACATAATTATGGACCATATACGCCGGGTGATACTATTAATTTAGAACAAGAAACTTTAAACGGTCCTGAAGGTTATGACTTTGAGAATAGATTAAGGTTTGATATACTTCGTGAGAGTTTGATGCTAGATAAGGAAGGCCGTGGATTTTCATTTGAAGGAATTATCGCTGGATTTTTCGGAGGAACCCCAGCTCTCGCAGGAATTAAAGAAGATATTTACATAGATGGTGTACCTGTATCAGTTAAACAATCCAATGCTGTAATGAATGGAACCGCTGATGCTTGGGATACTGGTAGTTTATTAGGTAAAGAATTGGATGGTGATATAGTTAGTGGGTATAATTTAGTTAAAAGAGAAATTGAGAGTGCAGGATTAGAAGTACCTACAGAGTTAGATGAGACTACAGGTGAAACGAAATACGGTGGTAAGATAAAGAAGAATCTAAGTACTTTTGAAACACCATACGCTTTATTAGTAGCTGGTAAAGAATATGATGTATATAAAAGAAAGATGTTAGAGACAGTATTCACATCATCTAAAGGACTTCCACTATACTGGATATTTGCTGGAATCAACCAAAATGGGAACATAAAGTATAGACACATGAGTTCGGAACAACTAATTGATAATATATTAAATGTTCCAAATATACACGAAGTAATTGGCCTTGGAAGAAATAGGGAAAACGGATTCAGAATAAAATCCAAACCGATATTAACACCAGAAGATACCAGTGAAATTATACTCCCAGTAATAACAGAAAAAGAATTAATTGAAGCTACTTACGAAAAAGAAGGTACAAAACTTATAGATAGGATTGCTAACCTATTTGGTGATAAAGCTAGTAGGGTTAATAGAAAAGCAATAGAGTACATTAAAGATAATCCAACAGAATTCTTAGACAAACTTAAGGTTTTAATGCCAGAATTAGAGAGATTGACTAGAGATGATGTTAAGGAAGCCACTAAAAGAGTTAATACATTAATCACGGAGTCGATAGGTCAATCTATAACCTTCCGAAATAATAAAATGAAAGAAAGATTACAGTGGTGGTGGGACAATGAAGGTTTTACTCTGGACGGTAACGTATTAAAAGTGTTGGGGATTGGACCAAATGATTATTATGATGTTAGAATGTTGGCAGTAGAACATCTGGGAGGAGTAGAAGGAGTATCAGAGAAAATATATGATGAACTTACTGCAGACGGAGAAGAATTTAATTATGGTGAACACACTATAAAATATAGAATAAGTGATATTACTTTTTATTTAGGAGTATCAGGACTAATACATGTTGAAGTGGAAGTTATGGTTGACCCAGACGGTAAATTAGATATTATGGGGGTTGGTGGTGATATAGAAACCCATACTATTGAGGAGCTAAGTTGGACTTCAACTACAGATTTGGAAGACTATATAATAAGTGATGAAATGTCCGATGAAATATACGATGATATACACAATTTCATTATATCTGATTTAGAAGGAAAATATTTTCATAAGTTTGGTATTGAAATTGACGTGTTATTATCTTTAGGGAAGGAAGATTTCAAAACAGACCACAAACCTAACCTATCTATATCAGAATCAACAGAATATAATTTACAAGAAGATTCCGATATTTTTGGTCAAGGATTATTAGACCCTATAGAACCAGAAGATTTTGAAGGTGAGGATGAAGAATGGGAGGAATTAGTTGATGATATAGAATATGTGCCAGAAAGACCCCCTGTCTATACTGGAGGTAAGACAGACCCAGAGAAAGGATATGTAGCACCATCAAAAGAAGTAACTAATAATATTTGTGATGTTGAAGGTTTTTGTGATGAACAAGGACCAATTACTTTTGGTCAGTTAAAAGCTTTAGTAGAAGAGGCAACTAAAAAAAGAATTGGTTCAGATATAGCTAGAGGTGGATTTAAGACTATATGGAGGTTAGTACCGTGGTTTATACCACAACTATTGTTAGTTGCTGCTGGAGTTACAATTACCAGAGCAATTAATAAGATAATTACCCCCGCTCTTACTGACACCAAAGGTTATAAATCATGGTGGGGTAAAGCGGTTTTAAAAGCCATGGACGTAGCAGAAGGGGATTATATACCTGATAAAACTCTAGGCGACGACCCTTTAAGTAAAATATTTTTCATATCTGACGGATTATTAAGTATGTTGAAGGATAAGTATAAATTAAAATTTGCCCGATATGTATCTGCGGTTGCAGAGAGTAAACCAGATTCTGAAATTGTGCCACAATGGTTCGTGGATGATTTACTAAGAGATTACTTAAATCAGAAATTTCTATTAGACCCACCCTTACAAACAAGAAAAGAGTTCAATAAAAAAGATACAGTTATAGAGAGTTATGTGGACACACCACCAAAATGGGTTAGTCCAACAACACAATTAACGGAATCAGATAAAAATGATAATAGTCTATTGTCCTCTATTATCCCAGAAAATAAGTATGAGTTATTAAAGATATTAGTGAATGAGAAAGGATGGGACGGAATACAGAGATTAGAACCTACAGCAGAGGAGTTTAAAGATATACTTAGAAATTTTTTAAAGATAAGTGATTTAAAAATACAAGGACTTATATGGTTAACGTTGAGGTGGAATACAACACAGGCAGGTATGGAGTTCAATGACTCAATAATAGAAACATTAAAAAACGTAGACTATAAAGACCTAAAGTTACCACCAAAATTCTATGAAATAGATGTTTATTATGCTGGTGAAGTAATAGATGATGAAGAACAAGAATGGTGTGATGACCATGGGTATGGAGAAGAGACAGGGGACGAATGTGAATGTGAGTATTGGGAGGAAATTGTTGTGTTAGATGAAGATGGTGAAGAGGAAAGGGTCCGTTGTGACGAGGCAGAGGATTTCCTAACACAGAAACAATTAGATAGTATAGATTTTGATGTAGATGATTGTGAATGTGAGAGTTACCATGCCCAATGGTACACTCAACAAAGACAGAGTACAGATACCGCGACCTTTTTAGCCACAGACTTAGACCGTGTCCAATATATACTAGACACTAAGAGTCCACAGTATATGTATGATGAATTTGAATATAGTGATGTAAGTGATAAAGGATATTGGGAAATAGATAGAGATGAACATTATGATACAGACTATTGGGAGCAAACTTTCAGTCCGGAGGAAGATGAGATTACTGAAATATACACTAACGAGATAAATATTGGGGCAGTCCTATTCCCAGGAAAATACAGAGTTAGTGAAAGTCCAATGAGAGTGAGACCTAAGTGGGTCATTATGGAATCAGACGGCAGTTATCCTTTTGATAGAAAAGAGATTACTATAATGAAAATGATTCATGATGAATTTGATTTAGAAACTTTACAAGGAATAGCAAACCTTACAACTGGATACGCTTATAATGAAAAAAGCTATGCAGCTTATATTAACATATTAAGGATATTTGGATTGGCCCAGAAAAGAGCACACTATAGCCCAGAAGAAGAAAAACAGATGACACGTTTTGCTAGGTGGGTAGTGGATAACTGGAATGAAGAAGGTGATTATGCAAACCTTAAAAAACCATTTAAACAAGAATTAAGCTGGTATAAAGGCACTAGGAGGTCTTCAGGTGACCAAACGGAATATAGAAGTGGTGAGGTTGAGGTGTTAGGATGGGACGAACATGATGCTACAGAGGAAATGCAAGATAATTTTTGGGATTGGGGTGGTGAAGAAGAGACTTACGATTGGGGTGATTATAATGAATATGACGCAGAGATAGAGGATGTAGAACTAGTAGATGAGGCAGCTCATAAAATATTAGAACATAAAAAACCATCATCTGATGGGAATGAAGAATTGGAAGTGGGGGATAGAATTATGTTAGTTAAGATGGTAGACCCATGGGGTATAAAACCATATACCAATGGTACAGTTAAAGAGGTACAACCTAATGACCCAGCTACTTCTCCACTGATGAATGGACAGGACACTAAAACATCCTATATTGTTGCTTGGGATGACGCTGGTGGTAACACAATGAAACTTTTAGGTGGTATAGATAGATGGCTTAAGATAGATAGCCATGCATTGAATAATATTAACGAAAATTTTGTTATAGATAAGGATGCTGGACTTAGTCCGGACTTAAAAGCAGGTGATGATATTATTATAGTTAGGAATGGTACTGGAGTAGACATACCACTTTATACGGAATTAGTGGTTAAAAAACAAGACATGGTTCCCGCTTCAAAATTTACTGAATTTAATGTTGATATGTTGTATGTTGAGTTTTCGACACAATATCCTAGTGGTGGTAGAGGTAGTACATTTTTAGCACTAACTAAGTACGATGATTCTCTTGAACCTAAAGACAGGTGGAGAAGAGATAAGATTTCATGGTTAAAAGTTGATAGTGATGATACAATATTAAAAGAACATAGTAATATAGAAGATGGAGACGGTGAAATGAAATCTACTGTACAGGATGTAATAGAAAAAGTATATCCACATATTGTTACTAATTTAGGACCAAGTGAATATAACGAAGAAACTCCTAATGTGGAAGTTTGGAATGATATCTACGCCCGTTATAGTGGAATTCCAGAGATGCGAGGAGAAGACAGTGAGACAACTAAAGCAGAATGGAAAGCTGAGGATAATACCATTTATGTTTACTATCCTAATATGTCAGACACAGAAGACATAATAAGGTCATTACTCCATGAGTATACACATTCATTACAAAACCCTGAGGAACGTGAAGAAAATAGAAAAGATGGGTATGAACTGGACCCAGATGAGATAGCAGCACATGAAGCTGAAGAAAATTGGAAGGACTACTTAGTTTATGTTGAAAATAATTTAAACGAACATGATAAATCAAAAGAAACTAGGTTAAATCCAAAGTTAAAAGTAGGGGATGAGATATTTGTAGTAGCTAACGGAAAACATAGGATAGGCCCTGGACTTAAACCAGATAAATATATACGTTATTTTGTTACAAAGATATATCATGGTGACGAATTTCATAGTTACCCATACAATCAAACATATTATGGAATTAATAGACCTGATGTAGATGTAACTGACCCTGAAAGACCAGGAGTGTATGACCAGTCCTCAGTCCACAAATATATTTTCCCATCAGAAGATAAATGGATATTTAATCCAGAGGGCTCAACAATGAGATTTGAGGACGCCTTTGAACCAGACCAGTCATTTATGAAACAATACCAAGAACTGTATACAGATGACGGAGAAGATATGCCGTATGAAGCAGGTGGTTATCTTAATGAACATAATGAAAATAAACTTAATCCTGAATTAAAAGTAGGTGATGAAATTATAGTGGTTCACCGCAATAAAAATAACTTCAACTTTGACATCACATGGCCAGAATTATATAAACCTTATGTAGTGGTAAAAATTACACACCCTAACAAATATCAACCAAGTAATGCACAAACATTTTATGAGTTAATACCTGCAAATGTTGAAGGTATCGACTATAGTTTTAAGAAAGGAGAAATGACAGTTACAGGAATAGATTTAAGAGGTCCAGGAGTAAAGAGAATGTATCCAACAGATAAATGGATACTCAACCCAGGCTTTTTAAATGAACATAAAGAATCTAGACTTAATCCTGAATTAGAAGAAGGTGATAAAATAATCGTAGTACATTCTAAAGAAACACCAACAGGATATAGAGAACCTTTTAAAGAACATGTACCAGAATTATACACCCCATATATAGTCATAGAGAAAAGATATAGTGGACACAAAGCAAAGCACCCTTATCATTATTTCTTAATACCTGAAGATAAGTATGATATTTTCATAAACGACCCACATACTAAATATGTAGACGACCACACCAAATCATTATTCCCTTGGATATACCAATGGATTCTAGATGATGAAGGTATCATTACAGAACATAAAGAATCTAGACTTAATCCACAGTTAATGATAGGTGATGAAATTTTGGTTGTTTCTAGTACAGGAATTCACGATTTTGGGTCACCAGAATTATATAAACCTTATGTTGTTGTAGGGATTAAACATAGACAAAGAGAGAATTGGCAAGGACCTGAGACGGATACCACTTACTATCAAATAGAACCTATAGGTATGACAGATGAAGAGAGAACAGGGGCTATGTTAGCTGGAGGTGGACGTATGAAACCAATGTATATTTTTACTTCACCTAATGAATATAGAGGAAGTGATAGATGGATACTCAACCCAGGATTTAGAAGAGGAGAATTAAATGAAGATGATGGTTATGTTAATGATATGGTATACATAGATGAGCCTAGAGAGAAACATATTAAAAAAATGAGTAAAGGACTCGGTAAATTTGAGAATTTTCCTATACAAGATTTTATGAATACTCCACCACCACCAAATGAATCTAATACTACCGCAGACGAAATAGAACATATAGAATCAATTCCTGTAGATAAAGAATTTGTAGACACTACAGATGATATAGACCAACATTTTAAAAATTTCCTAAATGAAAAAGGATTAGAATACCCACAAGAAGAGTTAAATAATATAATGAAGGGTGTTAAAAATATAATATTACGACTTAAATATCATTATAATAGACCTCGTCCAGGACAAATTGCTGATGAAAAAGATATAGAACTAAACCCAACCACTTTAGATAGTGCATCAACACCTTCATACCCTTCTGGGCATGCAACACAAGGAAGAGTGATAGGAAAATATTTGGCAGATTTATATCCTGAATATGAACAAGAGTTATTAAAATTAGGACATGATGTAGGTCATGGTAGATTAATGGCAAAAGTACATTATCCTTCAGACCAAAGTTTTGGAATAGAATTAGCAAATGCTTTATACGAATATATAGATAATCACCAAATAGAATTGGACGAATATTGTCCTATGGGTAATCCCAATAAATGTGAGATAGTAGATTATGATACATTACCCGATATGATACACGAACATATTCCTAAACCAGGGTCAAGTAGTGCGAAAGGAATTGAAGATGATAATTTACCATACCAAACAGAATACTTAACTTTAGACGAGATTTTAACTAATATAAAATCTATTCCTTACTATAATGAAGTGTTAACGGATTTGAAGGACGACAAAGAGGATTGGGCAGTTACCCAAACAGTTAAAAGGTATGCGGATTATTGGATGGAACATCCAGAGTCTCTTACAAGTGATGATTTTCCACCTATACAGGTAATTGGTGACGGTTTAAAAGATGGGGCACATCGAATATCTACACTTAATGCATTAGCAAAACATATAGACCCAGATAATCCTTATTGGAAAGAAGTTAAATTAGAAGTTAGATTTTACCAACCAGAGATAGTAAAGGATATTGGTCCTACATGGGTTAATGGTAAGTTAGTTTACAATACCGACGAGGGATTACAATCTAAATCCATAGTAGATACCATACCTTTCTTAAACCTTAATGAACACCAAGAAACACGACTCAATCCAGAATTAGAAGTAGGTGACATTATAAAGGTAATTAGTGTTGACGGAGAACACGCACGTATGCCACAGTTATTTGATGATTATAAAGTAGTAAAGACACGTGATGCTAAAATGGACACGCTGACCAGTGAGTATTATGACATAGTACCTTACCCAAGTCCACATGCTGAAAATTATGATTATAATTCAAGCAGCTATTCCCATACGCGATGGAATGAGCATGTAAAAACTTTATACCGAGGAGATAAGTGGATTCGTATATGGAAAGAAGAAATTCCAGAATATATAGAAGAACAGAAATCATTCATGGATAATTCAGACCAAGCGATGGAAAGAGCAAGAAAAGAAGCTTTACGTAGAGGACTCTTAAACAGTTTAGACATGTTATTCGAGGTACTACCTTACGAAGAGGGTGAAATAGTCCACAACGACGTTAATATGGGTATATACCACAAAGAGACAGGTCAATTCGTTCCAATAGACTATGTTTACGACCCAATAATGGAAAATATGGGAATGGAAGTAACCGAAGCCGATTTGCAATTGTTTATAGACATCATTACGGAATGGGTTAACATGAGTATGGTTCCTGATAGTGCAGAAGAGTACGTTAATTAAGAATACCCTGTATCCGTAATCGATACCTCTGGTCACTACGTGTCCAGGGATTTCACTTCGTTCATCCACGGTCTCAATATACGAATCCACGTTATTCTTTGTGGATATTATAATAAAAATATATTATATTTAAGATATGAAAGAATTAATAATGGAAATACTAACAACATTAATAGTAATAATAGTATTAATAGGTGGTTTAATAGCAACATTAGTAGCGAGTGTAGGAGCGTTCATAATACTATTACCGGTATTAACACTGTATTATACAATGAAAACAATAGAAGACATATGGGATTTAATATCGTAAAAAAACTAATAACACAAGACAATAAAGTACAACACGTATTATTAACAAATGGTGTAAGTGAAATAATGGAAATAGATAATAGAGAAACTGCAGAGAATATGTGCAAGATATTTAACGAAAACTCTGATAGTGGCTGGAAATATACTGTAAGGGAAACTAATACCAGACCTACCCCACGGTAATATCGCTCCGTAGGTTACAATCCCCACACATGGACAGAGAATAATGGACCTAAAGGTGGTGTTGTAACGAAAGTCGTATATATGAACTTGTAAACAAGTAATAATGATAACGACAGAAAAAACAACAATCATAATAGTATAAGTGTAAGGGATATAATATATGTTCATGTAGGAGAGAAGAATAGTACAATGAATATTCATAATCCCATAGTATAATACAATAAGAAATGTCCCTATGACATTGTGTCATCCCCGTAAGGGGATTTATTATTTGTCCCCTAAAGACACACACTGCGAACCCCTTCCAACTAGTCCCTTAGCATATTCACCATGCGGTTAGACACCCCTAAATTTACCACCCAATCTGGGTCTCGTTGGGGTGTTTCTAGGGTCCCTCGAGTACCTAGTTATGTCCCATATATAGAAAGTCTCTTAGAACGTACCGTAGGTACCTTAAGCGCTATTTAAATCCACTACACACTACCCATTTTAACCTATTCCATAATATACCATACTTATCGTATACTAGT
>Ga0315321_10003894_pt1 | contig 11526 bp, 11 predicted proteins | sample M180m21515metaG_FD_203464 | JGI IMG/M metagenome (GOLD analysis project Ga0315321, IMG submission 203464) | Ammonia-oxidizing marine archaeal communities from Monterey Bay, California, United States - M1 80m 21515 | ecosystem: Environmental > Aquatic > Marine > Intertidal zone | place: USA... | reverse complement strand
CTTGCAGAACGTCACTGAAGAAGCCGCCGGTGATCTCATCCGCGCCGCAGAACCCACGAATGATGACAGAGCTGTCATTCACGCCGCTTGCGTCGAACACGTCATCGCCCGCATTGCCATCCGCCCGCTTAACGGTGGATTCCCGCATATCAATATCGACAGCCAGAGACGCCTGGACGCTGACGCGGTCAAAGCCCGTACCGCCGACGACGGAGGTGTCGAAGCCGTCAATGAACAGCCGATCATCACCATCGCCGCCATCCAGCAAGTCTGTGTTTTGACAGCCTGTCAGGATATCATTGCCGTCCTCGCCGAACAGTTGGTCATCGCCAATGCCGCCCGTGACGATGTCATTCCCGGCGCCGCCATGCAGCTCATTCGCCGCGCCGTCGCCGAAGATGCGGTCGTTAAAGTCGGTGCCGATAACGTTTTCGATGGCGTCCAACTCGCCGATGATACGCATGCACCTGTCGTGACGGTGGTTCCGTAGCGGGTATAGGCCTCATGGTTGGCGTCCAGATCGATCTGAACGGCTGAATGGAAGCCAGAATAGTCGACGGTATCCACGCCGTCGCCGCCATCCCAGATTTCCAGGTCAGTGCAGTCGGCCGCGTCTTCCGTGTGGACGAGTTGGTCAGCGCCGTCGCCCGTAAACACCGTAGCCGCAGCATTCTGACATGCAACAGCCTTGATCAGCAGATGCCTCCACGGGCTGCTCAACAGTTTGCACGGGCCAAACTTGCACGAGAATCTGGTCACAATCTCGCATTGGGTGCGGCACGAATCCGGATAGCTGAACACTCTATCGAAGTGTTCAATTATCCGGATGAAGCGGATAGAAAAAGGTGCATGTCCAGTATACAAAATTGATTGAACGCTGGCGTGTCCCAAACAAATCTGGGTTATAGTTTTACACGTTTCGGGACAAAAAAGCCGATGATGATCTCAGCAAACTGTTCTGCTACCGCTTGATCTCTCAGTCCAAGCGCCTTACCGGCCTGTTTCAACTGATCTGTAGATAGCACGTCCTGCCTGAATTCAGGCACGCGTTGCCGACATGGAACCTCAACACCCCTTAAACGCTGGCTTCCGTTTTTCGAAGAAGGCGGCGCGGCCTTCTTGGAGGTCGTCGGTGGAGAAGAGGACGCCTTGAAGCTGGCCTTCCCATGCAAGCTCCTGCACGAGCGTCATCGGCCAGCGCATGGTCATGGCTTTCGTGTAGCCGACGGCGAGCGGGGCCATGGCTGCGAATTCTGCTGCTACTTCCTTTGCGCGAGCGAGCGCTTGGCCGGGTGCGGTTAGCTCATCAACCATACCGTCGGCCAATGCATCTGCGGCGGGCACATCTTCGGCCAGCATACAGATTTCTTTAGCACGGCCAATGCCGACGCGGGCCGTTAGCGTGGCGAGCAAACCAACATCGGGCATCAGGCCGATTTTGGCGAAGGAGGCGCAAAATCGCGCGTTATTCGCCGATATCACTTGATCCGCCAGCAGCGCCACAGACAGCCCACCACCAAAAGCGCCGCCTTCAATGGCAGAAACTACTGGCTTTTCCAAATGCGCAATCTTAGCTGCGAGCCCTTGGAGGCGCGGCATACGGCGCCGCAGCGGCATATCCATATTGTCAAAACCGGAGATATCACCGCCAGCACAGAACGTTCCATTGGCACCAGTCAGAACAACGGCGCGAATGGCATCGTCCGTAATGATGTCTGCTACATGGCGTTCCATATCGGATACGACAGCTTCAGACAGCGCATTCCGCTTCTTCACGTCATCCATGGTGAGGATAGCAATGGCACCGTCTTTCTCTAGCGTAGCGCCTAGATTGTAATCACTCATGGTTCAGGCCCCCTTGAAGACCAGCTTCTGCTTGGCGAAGAAGGCGCGTCTGGCCTCCGTCGCATCCGCAGTGCCCATAAGGGCCTGTTGTGCATCAATCTCCATCGCGAACACGCTTTCAAGATCAAACGGCCAGCGGGCGAATGCGCCCTTGATCGCGCCAATGGCAAGCGGTGCAGCAGCTGCAAACTTTTCCGCCTTCGCCAGTGCAGCATCGAGCGCACTGCCTGATGGTGCTAGCACATCAACCATGCCAAGGCGCTTGGCCTCGACACCATCTGTGACACTGGCCAGCATCAGCATTTCCTTAGCCCGGCCCATGCCGACACGCTGCGGCAGCGTGTAGAGCAGGCCGCCGTCAGGCATCAGGCCAATCTTGTTGAATGCAGCGCAGAACTTCGCATCCTCTGCCGCCACAATGTGATCCGCCGCCATGGCAACGCCGAACCCAGCGCCGTAAGCAAAGCCTTCAACGGCTGCGATGATCGGTGTTTCACCCCGGATCATCGTGTGGAGAAATTCACGCTGGCGATACACGACATGACGGCCTTTAGCCGGCGTCATATCACCGAACAGCGTTATATCCCCACCGGCGGAGAACGTGCCCCCTGCTCCAGTGATAACGATGGCACGCACGTTCGGATCGCGCTCTGCCTCAGCCAATGCTGGACCAAAAACGGCCTTCACATCCATGGTCAATGCATTGCGCTGTTTGACATTGTTGATTGTCAGGATGCGGACCGAACCACGGTCCTCAACAAGTGTTTTGGGTGCGACGTCACTCATCACCTAATTCCCCTGGAATACGGGTTTCCGCTTCTCGAAGAAGGCGTTCAGGCCCTCTGTCGTATCAGCGCTGGTGAAAAGAATGCCCTGGCCCTGGGATTCATAAGCCAACATATCGTCCAACCCTGCCGGGAAATGTGCAAGAGCTTCCCGCGTGAGCCGGTTTGGTAATGGAGCTGCTTCAGCAAACGCCTGAGCCTTCTTAAGTGCAGCCTCTAGCGCTTGGCCTTTAGGGGCGACAGCCTCAACCAGGCCAATCTCCAGCGCTTCTTTAGAGGCCACAACATCTGCCAGCATCAACATGCGTTTGGCTTTCCCGGCTTTGACCCGCTGTGGCAGCGTCCAGAACAGGCCCATATCGCCCATCAGGCCAACCTTCCCAAAGGATGCACAGAACATTGCGTCATCCGCCACAACAATCCAGTCCGCCAATAGTGCCAGGCTAAGCCCTGCCCCAAACGCGAAGCCTTCGACCGCCGCAACAATAGGCTTCTCGCCGCGCGCCATGGTCTCAACAGTTTGGCGACCTGCGCGGATGCGGTCCCGGCCTTCGAATGCCGTCATATCCTGCATGGTGGAGAGATCACCACCAGCAGAAAATGTGCCGCCAGCGCCTGTGATTACGATGGCGCGCGTTGCGTCATCAGTCTCGATATCGTTCAGGTGGCCAACAAGTTCCGCCCGTATTTCGGGCGAAAACGCGTTGCGGCGCTTCACGTTATTCACGGTGAGAACGGCGACCGCCCCCTCCTGGGTGCGGTCCACGCGGGATACGGCGTCCGTTTCACTCATGCTTCGTGCCCTTCAGAAATATTGGATCAGGCAAGGCTCGGTTTTTTTGAGCCAAGCTTGCCGAGGGCCAGTCCTGCGCCAGCGCAGACGACACCGACCAGTGTCAGTTCAGCAAGCTGGAACCCAGCGAACCCATCCGGGGCAGCAATGCAAATGCCGCCGAAGAACAATATTGCCCGCCCAAACAGACCGACAGCACCATTGCCCAAATCACCGAGATACATGATGGCGCCCTGGATCGCGCTGGCGATAAACACGATCCCAATAATCGCCATAACGAAGGAGATTATAACCTCCCCCATCGGACCTTGCCCGATCAGCGCCGGGTTATAGACGAAGAAGAACGGCACGAAGTAGATGACGACGCCGATCTTCATCGCTTCAACGCCAGTCTGCATCGGCGGTGAGCCCGAGAGTTTAGATGCTGCAAAAGCGCCAATCGCAACTGGCGGCGTGATGAAGGAGATCATCGCCCAGTACAACATGAACAGATGAACAGCCATCGGGTTCATGCCGGTTTCCACCAGCGCCGGCGCCAAGATGATCGCCAGGAACATGTAGGCAGCTGTCACTGTTAGGCCAATGCCCAGAATGAAGCTCGTCAAAGCACCCATCATCAATAGCACAAGCGTATTGCTGCCTGCAATATGGACAAGCTCATTGGTAAAGCCGCCCGCCATGCCGGTGAAGGACAATGCACCAATAACAAGCCCAATTGACGCCAGCAGACCACCAAGTTCTGCAAGCAGGAGCCCCATGGAAAGGACAAATTGCTTTAGCTTCGCTAAGTCCCAGCGATGCTTTTTGGAGAAGACTTGGTTAATGACGAGCAGAACAACCGTCGCATAAAACGGTGCCTCTTGCTCACGATGCAGTGCGACCAGCATGTAGACCAGCAGCGCGAAGGAAAAGATATAATACCAGCCCTCTTTGATGGTATCCAAAACCTTCGGCAGCTCCTCACGCGGGATGCCTTTCATATCGTGCTTCTGCGCGTTCGCGTCGATCTGCATGAACAGGCCGAAGTAATACAAGATTGACGGCACAGCAGCGGCCAGTGCGATTTCGATATATGGCAGGTTCAGGAACTCAGCCATAATGAAGGCGGTCGCCCCCATAATCGGCGGCATCAGTGTGCCGCCAGTCGATGCGCAGGCTTCCACACCGCCAGCATAGGCCGGCTTAAATCCAACACGCTTCATTGCAGGGATTGAGAGCGTACCGGTCGTCAACACGTTGGTAACAACACTGCCGCTCATGGAACCCATCAGCCCAGACGCGAAAATCGCGACTTTCGCCGGACCGCCACGCACATGGCCAAGCAATGCGAAGGCGAAGTTGATGAAGAACGCACCAGCGCCCGTGAACTGCAACGCCACACCGAAGATAAGGAAGCCAAACACCAGATATGCGAAGGCGCGCATTGGAATGCCAAGCAGGCCTTCCTCGCTCAAGATCAATAGTGCTGCTGATTCCAAAAGTGTGAAGGTAGCACCGGAAAGCGCATTCGGCAGCCAGGCAGCATCCGCCCAGAGCAGATAGGAAGAAGCAATGCTGGTAACAAAGAAGATTGACCACCCGCCGGTTCGCCGCCCAATTTCAATGGCATAGGCCCAGGCGATCAAGCAAATGATCTGCGTATCTTCGGGCGCGTCGTATTCCCAAGCTTCATCCAGAATCTTCTGCGCCATAAATACGAAGTAGAGCATCAAGGCGACAACGCCGACGCCCAATATCACATCATAAAACGGAACTTTTGACCGATCTTGCGATGCGTATGTCGGGAATAGGATGAAAATCATCGGCCCGAGCGCTGCCAGCAAAATATAATAGTAGCGCGTGTCGATGATGATGAACTTGTTCCATTCCTGATCGATCAGGCCAATGGCTTTCAGGCCCGCCGAAATATCATCAAGGAAAAAGCCCGTATTAAAAATCTGGTTCGTCGCAAGCACGACGATAAAGATGATCGAACATGTAAATAAGAATGACCAAAACGGCGTTAGCGTCCGGTACCGGGCGAGCTCTTGCTCCTGCTCGACCTGCTCAAGCCGACGGTGCACGTCATCCGAAAAACCTTGGCTTTCGTTCGAATCAACCATGAAAATATTCCTTGTCTTGCCAATAGAAAGCGCAATCGTTCTAACTATTGCTGTAAGGGATAACGGGGGACCCCAAACACGTTTCCGCGTCCAGGGTCCTGAGCCGTGTCAAGTCATCGAATTACGCTAACCGTCGCCTCACCAACTAACCGGCGAGACGACGGCCATGCGTATCTCGTCAGATCACTTCGGATCCGGCCATTCGGTCCAAACAGCAGCGAAGCCAGCAGCTTTCAGAGCTTCTGCACGGTTTGTCTTCCATGCAGCGTAGAAAGTTGCGTCGTCATCGCCTTTGTGAGCAGCGCTCGTGGCGTCCCAAGCAGCGCCGACAACGTCCTGGCGACGCAGCATGTTGTCAGTGTTTTCTTGGTCAGCAGCAGTCCACTTGCCGATTTCCTTATAGTAACGAATGGCACCATTGTGGATAGGAACAACCCAGGAAAGCTTCTGGTTATCGATGTTCCAGCCCTTCATGCCAGGAGCCGCGTCTTTCATGGAATCGTAGCTCTCGAACAACGTCTTCGTCATAGAGTAAGCAACGTCGTCAGAGATATTCGGATAGGACATGAAGACTGGATATGGGTACAGAGCGCCTTCAAGTGGCTTGTCCTTGGAGAGGCCAACACCATCGGTGCAAAGCTTCTTGATGTAGTAGGGACCAGCTTCGAAGAAACGCGCCCAACCTGCTTCATCATTATGCGGCGTTGCGGGCCAAGAGAGACCGCGTGGAGTCGCTTCCTGCTTGCGAGGATAGTTAGAAATCGTGGAGGTGAATGCAATGTCAGCTTTGCCGTTCGCAATCGCTTCCTGAGCAGCGCGGCTGCCACCGAATTCTACCCGCTCAACATCGTCCCACGTCAGGCCAGCGAACCGGAGATACGTGTAAACGTTATAGTTCAACGCAGGTGCAGCCTTAATCACGGCTACGCGCTTACCTTTGAGATCATAGGCAGTTTTCACGCCAATATCGCCAGCAACATAAGGAATCAGGCAGTTGTCGCCGAAGTTAAAGGCGAGAACACGGGTCTTTTGTGGGCCCCAAGAGCGCTTGGCGAACACGAATGCCGCTTCCTGGCTCATAAAGGTGCCGAGACCGTTAAAGGAGAATTCAGCCTTGCCGGAACGCACAGGTGCCAGGCGGGACAGATCGTTCTTGCCCGGCAGGACGCGCATCGTCACGCCAGCTTGGTTCTTCAGGGCAGCGCCCAAGGCGACAGCCTGGCTGTAACCGGATGTGCCGACGCCATAAGCCGTCAGCATTACTTTTTTCGGCAATTCCGCCATGCTTGGCACCGCGAGGGCGGCAGCCATAGCGCCTGCGGTAGCCGCAACTGCTAATCTCATAAAGTTTCCTCCCAGGGTTTATTCGCCGAGACAATGCTTGCTGCCTCGATCTTCTGAGAGTGTCGCAAGGCGCGATGCAGTAAGTCAATCCCGCTGAAAACTTCATTTATCTAATAAAATCACGCCGCATCCGCCTCTGGAGCTACCTTCGGATCACCGAACAAATAGCCTTGGCCAAACGCCACATCGAACTCCAGTAGCTCGACAAGCTCACGTTCGCTCTCAACCTTTTCAACGATGAGTTCAATGCCATCAAGCGCCAGCCTGCGATTCATACGATGCGCATCCGGCCCATTCTCCGAAAGGAAAGCCGCAGCAGCACCCTTAACAAATCGGAACCCGCGCCTACTCAGGAGAGCGCCATCGACCTTGAAGTCCTCAACACTATCCATGCTGAACCGGACGCCAATCGCAGTTAAGCCTTCCATGTAGCGTTGCAGTTCCGCATCGCCCGGATCCCAATCACCTTGAGAAATCTCAAAAATCAGGCTCGGTGCCAGTTCAGGATTCTCTTCTAGGAATTCAATGAAGTCTGCAAGGAAGTCACGATCTTTAAACGTGTGCCGGGATACATTGCAGAAGAAACCCACATGCGCATTACGCGCCCGCACCCAGCGTACAAGCTGGACAGCCCGGAACAGTAAGAGGTTATCAATTGGGGCTATCAAGCCCGCCTCCTCCGCCGCTGCCACATATGAGTCTGCTGGTAACAGCCCATTGGCACCGTCTGGCACGCGACTGAAGCACTCATAATAGCGACGCTGGCGTTGCGGTAACGTCACGACCGACTGCAAGAACAGATTAATCCGTCCCTCCGCCAGTGCATCACGTACTTTATCAAGAACCTCTGCGGGCGACATATCCAGCGCTGCCAGTCGTTTCGGGAACGGCGTCACCCGCTGCCCTCGAACGTTCGCCGCCTGCAACTGGCCGAACTGGCGCTGCATGACAGCCATTTCGTCAACCATCGCCTTCATTTGCCGCTTGGCACCGCCGCCATCTGCAAGCGCCTGATGCGCGGCCATCATGCCATCCTTGGCAAGCGCCAGATCTGTATCGGCCTGATCTAACGTACGGCGAACCTGCATGCGCTCGGCCCGCAAACCGGCAATATCTTTGCGCCGGAGCGCCATCTCTAATGCGACACCGCCGAGTGCCGCCACGCCAACGCCAGCGGCGGCGGCAGGGCCAATTGCACCCTCAAGCATCCACACGCCTGCGCCCGCGCCAGCCGCCGCCAGCACCGTTCCGCCTAAAATTGGCCAACGCAAATCCATGAATGCCACATACCCTTCGGCTAAGTTTCAGCCTTAGGAATACAGCCTGCGCTCTTGCGGCATGGTTAACGGAATGCGGTGATAAACCTATGATTCACTGATTAATCTTCTGCCGCCGCCTGTTGCGCACGCCTGATGGCCACGGGAGAGGCATATTCTCTGTCATTAAAGAGCGACGGAACTTTAGCGCGGGCTTCGGCGACTTTGGAGACATCGATCTCTGCCGTAACGAAGCCAACTTCCTCGCCGCCATCTGCCAGAACTTCGCCCCACGGATCAACAATCAGCGAGTGGCCGTAGGACTTGCGTCCCTCTGCATGCTCGCCGACCTGTGCCGGTGCAAACATGAAGCAGCCGTTTTCAATCGCCCGCGCACGAAGCAGCACATGCCAGTGGGCACGGCCTGTCGGAACGGTGAATGCCGAAGGTGCGGCCAGGAAATCAGCGCCCGCTTTCGCAAGTTCCCGGTAGAGATACGGAAAGCGCATGTCGTAGCAAACGGTCATGCCAAGTGCGCCCCATGGCGTCGCGGCTAATGTTGCGTGATCACCGGGCCGGTAGCCCCTTGATTCCCGGTAGCTTTCGCCTTCCGCCACATCTACATCGAACATGTGGATCTTGTCGTATTGGGCCGTGACGTCACCCTCTGGCGTCACCAGGAAAGAGCGATTGGCGAAGCGATCCCCATCACTGAGCTTCACGGCCATGGAGCCGACCAGGATCCAAGCGCCGGTTTCCTTCGCTAAGTCTTTGAACATTGCGAGCGCTGCGTTGCTCTCTTCCAACTCGACCTTTGTCGCGGCCAGTTTGCGGCGCGGTTCCAGCATGGCGCAGACTTCTGGCGTCATGATGAGATCGCCGCCGGCATCACGCGCCCGACGGATCAGATCGCTGAGCGTCGCCATCGTGGGCGTAACATCGCGTTCAGCCGTGTTCTGGACACAGGCAGCCGTGAAAACATCGGTCATGCGGATGCGCCCGATAGCATCCCATCCAGCTTGCCCGATCGATCAAGGGCAGCCAGTTCGTCAGAACCGCCCACACCGACGTCATTGATGAAGATTTGCGGCACGGTATGCCTGCCGTCTGCCCGGTCACGCATTGCATCGCGAATGGCAGGCTTGCCGTCTACGTCAATTTCCGTGAATTCGACGCCCTTTTCCTTCAACAGCTTCTTCGCGCGGAAGCAGAACGGGCACCACATGCTTGAATATACTTCGACCTTGGCTGCCATTGTCCGGCTCCTTATCCATGCTTCATAGTGTGCCATTATGGGGCCAACTGGGCGCGGCACCAATGCGGGGATTGTATCATGGATCACGTTAAGGCTTACGAAAACCTGCGGGGGCTGGTCTACACGCCTTTCTATGTCGGCATCGCTGAGGGTTTATTTGAGGCTGCCGGTGTTAAATTGGAAGCCACACTCTCTCCATCTGGCGAGGAAACCGCTGCTGGCGCTGCCTCAGGCCGGGTTGATCTCGCATGGGGCGGGCCGATGCGCGTTATGGCGGCTTACGACAAAGATCCAGAAGGGGCGGACTTGATCTGTTTTGGCCTCGCCGTTGGCCGCGATCCATTTCTGGTGATTGCACCCACGCCTGATCCTAGCTTTACTCCGGCGAAGCTTACCGGCCGCCGTCTCCTCGTCGCGACACACGCACCAACGCCCTGGATGCTGCTCCAGGAAGATGCGCGCCGAATGGGCCTGGACCCAGCCGAAATCATCCGCGAAGACGGTGTTGATCCAGATGACGCCTTCCGCCGCCTCCGGTCTGGAGACGCAGATTACGTCCTGGCATTTGAACCTTGGGGATCACTGGCGAAACGAGACGGCCTCGGCACTGTCGTATCCGCAGGCGCCAGACGCGGCCCGTTGGCGTTCACAAGCTTTTACGCTAACCGCACATTCATAGAGACACGCCCCGAGAGCGTCGCCCACTTAACAGACGGCCTTCGTCGCGCGCTAGAATATGTTCGTGAATCTGATCCAGCGAAACTTGCCGCAATCATCAAACCCTGGTTCCCAGATTTCGATGAAGCTCTGCTAGCTACCGCAATCACTCGCTACCAGCGCCTCGACCTATGGCCCAGCGATCCGACGATGACCGCCGACGGGTTCACCCGCCTGAAATCATCCCTGCTGTCATCTGGCTATATCAGCAGCGATCCGGCTTTCGAGAGGATATGCCGCTAGATCGCCAGGTATTGCTGGCGGAGGTCTTCGTTTTCCAGGACTTCATTGACCGTGCCGTCGAAGGCGATGGCGTTTCGTTCAACGATGATCATCGTCATGCCAAGCGCCTTAATCTGGATCAGGATCTTTTCAATTTCCTGCACGATTACCGGTGCCAAGCCTTCGTAAGGCTCATCCAGCAGCAGCAATTTAACGTCCCGTGCGAGCGCGCGGGCGACGGCAAGCATTTGCTGCTCACCTCCAGACATGGTGACAGCATCCTGTTTGCGGCGTTCCGCAAGACGCGGGAAATGCTCATACAGACGCTCAATCGACCAGCCCATCGGGGGCGCGATTTGAGCGAGTTGCAAGTTTTCTTCGACCGTCAGACCCTGAATGATGCGACGGTCTTCCGGCACAAGGCCGATGCCAGCTTGCGCTACCTGGTGCGCCTTCATTTCATGCAGCGGCTGGCGATCCAGCCAAATCGCGCCCTTATGCAATTCAGGTGATCCAACGCGCGCAATCGTGCGGAGTGTGGATGTCTTACCAGCGCCATTCCGGCCTAGCAGCGCCACGATTTCACCTTCACGGATGTCAAAACCGACACCCTGAACGATATAGCTCTCACCATAATAAGCATGCATGTTGCGGCAAGAAAAGAATGCGCGTGCAGAGCCGTGCGCTTGGGTTGGCTTGACCTTCGGCGCGTCGAGAGTGCTCATATTTCCGCCCCTCCGGGATAGGCTTCCTGGACACGGGGATCGCCTTTGATGTCATTCGGCGCGCCTTCTGCGATCACTTGACCTTGCGCCAACACGCTGATTTTATCCGCAAGCGAGAACACCACATGCATATCATGTTCAATCACGACCATAGTAATTCCACGGGATGCGATGGTTTTCAGCAGATCAATGGTGTTGTTCGTGTCCGCCCGCGCCATGCAGGCGGTCGGCTCATCCAGCAGCAGCAGTTCGGTTGCTTTACTAGGCACATTGCCAATTCCAGGCGGCGTTTATCACCGCGTGACAGGCTGGTCGCGACCATCGCGTGCTTTTCACCAAGGCCAACGTCGGCCAGCATTGTTCCCCGTCAGGACCTAAGGCCCAGATTTGAGGTTGTGATTTAAGGAGAGATTGGGTCTCGTCGTAGTGACGAAGGAACGAAGATGAGAGCCAATCTCTCCAAATCAAAATCGCCATCCAAG
>Ga0315321_10003891_pt1 | contig 11530 bp, 5 predicted proteins | sample M180m21515metaG_FD_203464 | JGI IMG/M metagenome (GOLD analysis project Ga0315321, IMG submission 203464) | Ammonia-oxidizing marine archaeal communities from Monterey Bay, California, United States - M1 80m 21515 | ecosystem: Environmental > Aquatic > Marine > Intertidal zone | place: USA... | reverse complement strand
GGGTTTGTGATACACAGGTTGATAAACCACGGCCCCGCGAACAGGTTACCGGCCGATGGCCCGGGAATCAAACACCCGGGCCTGTTGCAACCCATTATTACGCAAGTAATCTCTCATGGGTCCGTTGACCTGTTCGTATGATCAGACTGGAACATGTTTCCGGTTATTAAAGTGCAAGATTCTCCGGCGTATACCGGACGGGTCGCGTTTCTCGTAAAGCTTGATTGCAGAATCGTGATAGGTGTCGTCGTAGCCATGATTGACGGTCTATGGTTGCGCATCACTTCCTGCGAGACGCAGCCAGAACAATTGGACGTCAACACGTATGTGTCTGTGCTGGGCCGTACTAGGGCTCAGATTTGCTCTTGTTAAAACAACAAGTGCGTTTACCCCGACCAGCCACTCCAATCTGCTTCCAGATTGTTGAATTTCCCAATTCGTTGCAGGTCCCGTAACAGCTGGCTTGGCGAAGCTTGCCGATCATTCGGGTCTTTCTCCAGCATTTGCATTACGACATCTTGGAACAACTCATCGATGCTGAGCTGAATCTCCTTGGGTTTTTTCGGAGCTTCCTCTCTGATGCTTTTCAACAACTCGATCATCGAATTACCTGAACAGGGTGGACGACCGGTGAGCAACGCATACATGGTGGCACCTAAACCGTAGATATCAGATCTTGTATCTGCATTCTCAACACCTTGGGTTCGCTCCGGAGCCATGTACGGCAGGTCGCCAATCAACTGCCCTGGCTGGGTGATTTGGACGGCGTTTTTTCCATCCAGTGCTTTGGCCAGCATCAAGTCACCAAGCACACATGCTCGATCTTCACTCCGTCGCAGAATGTTGGTTGGAGTTAGATTGCGGTGGATGATATTGTGGTTAGATGCTTCATTGAGTGCTCTACCAATTTGCACGCCGATCCGCCAGACCTCTTCCCAGTCCAGCATGCCGTCGATTCCAATCAGTTCGATGATTTCTGTCAGGGTCGTGCCGGAAACATACTCCATGGCAATCCAACAGAACGGGCCCTTTTTGCCAGCGTTGTAGATTTCAACAATGTGGGGGTGCTTGATTGGCATCATGGTCTTCATGGCACGGATGAAGCGAGCTTTCTGGTCTTCATCTGATGCGAAGGTTGGCGGCATTACCTTGAGTGCAACGGGCTTGTTCTTCTCTGTATCCGTTGCACGATAAACCATCCCATTATTTCCCTTGGCAATGATCTCCTCGATGCGATATTGTTGGATCGTAGAGCCGACCAAATCCTTCAGGGTGGGATATTTTTTCCGGGGTGCTGGTGATTGATTCTTGCCGGGAACAATGGTTGGGCTGTCAGCGGCGACTGCCGCATCCATGTTTTCGAACCGAAGCTGTGTGTTTCCTGCCACAATTACATTGCCCACCTCCAATTCAGCCTCGTCAACTTTTGCGCCGGAAAGAAAAGTTCCTGAGCTACTTTCGGCATCAACAACTTTGGCAGTGCCATTTGCTGTCACAACTTTGCAGTGTATTCGCGACATCCCTGCATCATTGATTTTAGTATCGCTTGCCTTCCCGCGACCAATCAGCAAAACGCCATCCTCTGTGAGGTCAAAATGATCTCCTGCTGCAGGGCCAGAAAGTACGACTAGTCGGAATGTCATCGTTCACCTTGTCAAGTATTCGGAATGCAATCGAGCCTACTATAGCACGAAAGCATTAACGCTGAGGACGACCCAGAAATGGCGAAGTGTAGACGAAAGACAGTGTTTTCTTATTTGAAAGCGATTCTGGTTCGATGCCCGTCATCGAATCTCTAGCGAGGCAGAGGATCGATGCGAACCATCAGCATGTTCGAGATCAGCGGGGAACCAGATACGTTCCGGCCAACACGTCCTGAGGTCCCCGCCGCGGCCAGATCAGGGAGATCAACAGGTAGATTACCGACAGAGTTACCCACGGTACCCATCCCCACGTTCCCTCGAGGCTCAGGCTGCCCAGCCGCTGGACTGGGATCAAGGTCTGCAGAAACAGCAGTACAGCAAACGGAAACCACACCAGCCAGGTCCGCCAGGCAGCCCGCAGGCGGGATACCATCGAACCTGTACGACCCACAATTGCAACTCTGGCCGACCGCCAGACAAAGCCACGAGGAAAGCAGAACGACCAGAGTGAAAACGGGAACGGCGATAGCAGGAAAAGGAAAGGGTAAATGTAAGATTCGTATTCGGGTGGAATTGCGAGTGCCAGAGACTGTTGAACGGAGGTCTCGAACCGCTCTAGGAAATCATGATAATCCAAGGAGATGACGAACAATCCCAAACCCAGAATGAGCGCGACAAAGAAAGCAAAGACGGGTTGCAGCAGTGACAACTGTGCTCGGACTTTCCATTCAATTTCCTGCACTGAACGCAGCGAGTTTTCGGCCAAGGTGTTCGTGAATTCGGAGACCTGCTCGTAGCGTTTGTCTCCCGGGAACAGACGCGACAATGCATCTCGGGCAAATACCGGAATGATGGCATTGGCAACCTGTTCCGTTTCGTGCCGCCTTTCGGCAGGGTCGACTGGACCGCCTTCCAATGCCCGAACGGCTGTTGCAGCGGCCAGAGCAAAGCACCGGTCAAGCTGTGAGGATGCTGTGATTTCGCGAGAGTCACTTGTCGTCGGAAAGTCCATCAGCAGTGCGGATCCGTCGCGTTGCAGCCACACCTGATGGGTAGAAAGCGTTTCGGGCAGCGTCCCGTCATCAATGGTGTGCTCGAGTTCCTTTGCCAGACTTGACAGAAGCGGTTGCACCGTGCCCCAGCCCAAGGGACCGTGTTCCTCGATGATGGAATCCAGAGGTCGGCCCGACGGGGCCAGAAAAACATCGAAGTGTTCGTCCTGGTGCTTTCCACTGGCAACCCAACGCAGGCGGGACTTGCGATCGAGTTGCCGGCGTGATCGGGACACGGGCTGATCATCGGCTCCCCGAAATCGAAGCCAGACTGAACGATTCAACTCCTGATCAATGCAAGCGAGAACTCGTCCATTTGAATCCCAACGTACAGCGTGGGAGACCTGAAATGCACCGACAACAAGCGGCCAGTCGCCCTCGGTGTCAACGTTTTGGATTACCTCAGTGGACAACCAGTTCGAGGCTGGGACCGCTGATTCAGATTCAGCCTTTATCTTCTTTTTGCGAATCAGGCAGGTGCCGCTCACCAGTTCGTGAACTCCACGGTAACCAGTCCTGACACGCATGGTCGATATGAGCAGAATCCACGCGGGGTACTTGGCGAAGTTCCGTGACATCGACCATTGAACTAGGTTCTTTTCCGGATCAGGCTCCAACAGAAACGAGATGCCCCAGGCAAACAGATTCGGTAAACCGTCAACGATGAGAACGAGGGCACTGACTCTCACAAATGCGAGGCGAAACGACGGAGGGATTCCCTGACCATGAACCCGAACGCGAAATCCGACCATTCGCTTTCCTGGTGTGGTCCCCCAGTAACCTTCCCATAAGGTGAAATAGGCGACGAATGTGCCGACGACGACCAAAGTGGGCCAGAACGGGCTGTTCGCATATCCAGCGCCAAACACCAGCCCGAGAACAAGACTGATGGGCAGAACGATAACCGTACAAAAGAGGATATCGATCCAGTAACTACCAAGCCGTCCACCCTGTTCCCGGCCGGACAACTGGCCCGGGAGAAAATCCGTTAACGCTATATTGAGTTCCTGCATGGACTGCCAGCGACGTTTCGGGTCACGTTCCAGTCCTTTGGCGATCACTTTTTCCAAGCCGCGAGGAAGGTCGGGACGCAGTTTGCGGATCGGGGGAGCCGGGGCCGACACCACCCGCGCCATTGTCGCCAGCGAATCGCTGCCGTGAAACGGAGCCTGACCGGTCAACGTGAAGTACAGTGTCGCCACGACCGAATAAACATCGCACTGGTCGTCCAGTGGGTCGTTCCGAATCTGCTCCGGAGCACAATACTGAGGTGTCCCCAGAAACGCGCCTGGCCGAGTCAGCTGAGCATCCGACGTCAGCGTCCGCGACAGACCGAAATCGCCCACCTTTACCCGACCCGCTGCATCTACAAAACAGTTGGCTGGTTTGATGTCCCGGTGGATCACTCCCAGTTCATGCGCCGCCGACAGGCCGTCGATCACATCAATGATTTTTCGGATCGCGTCTTCCTGTTCCAGTGGACCTTTCGACACCACGTAGTCATGCAGGTTCGTCCCCGGAACGAATTCCATCGCAATGTAGGGAAACCGACCGTCCTGATCCGCGGCGAGCACAAAGACGCACCGAGGATGGGTGATTCGGCCTGCAAGACGACCTTCCTGCCGGAACCGGTCCATCGATTCCTCTGATGTCACCAGTTGCGGCAGCACCAGTTTCAGTGCCACTTCCTGTCCGGAATTCAGGTCCGTCGCCCGATAAACACGACCCATCCCACCCGCACCCAGCTCACGGTCCAGCCTGTAATTGCCAACCGTGTCAGGAATGTCGTCAAAGTCCGATTGGACAGCACCTGCCGGTGGAGGCATCGTCATCGCCTCGGTCGCCGGCAGAACTGTCATTGCTTCCAATAATCCGGATTGCGGAATCGTCTCTACCGCAGCAGGGTCCGTGTTACCGGCAAGAAACGCTGAAAGAATTGCCTGAGCATCCTGCGTCACCGCCAGGCTCACCGTCGGGGAACGCAGCGAATAACCCGTCGCCGCCAGGCGGCTGAGCAGTTCACGCTCTGATTCAAACAGACCCGGATGTGCCTGCAGACACGTTCGCACATCCGGATGATCTCCCATCTGCTGTCGCAGACACAACGCCCGGACCACTAGATCGCTGAGAACCTCACGGTCCTGCAGAGCTGTGAATCGATCGACGTAGCCCTGCAGTGACACCGCTGAATGCCGACCGCCACCACCACCGAATTTTTCCAGCTGCGCTTTCCAGCCGAATTCCAGATCGATCAGTATCAGTTCGACCAGAGTCACCGAATACTCCGCCGTATCCTGCGCCGGCAGACACGATTCAATCGACGCGGGAGACTCACCATCACGTGCCTGCTCAAACCGAGCTACCGCGGCAGTGTCTACGGATATGTCCAATCGTTGTTGCGGGGACATCGGTCACTCACCTGTCTCAACGGGTCCGGAAGTACGTCGTGGACGACCGGGCAGTCGAACCGTCCAGTACGCCCACGCGTGGGAAGACGGCCGGAACCGGTTCGGACGTGGAATCCAAATCACGGTGTTTCGCCCGGAAGGGTCCGTATCCCGCGAAAGTCCAGTTCGATATGCATCATCTCTTCGAGGGTTGCCCGGTCGTTTTCGCAAGTTGGCTCACCAACGTGCGCTTCGATTGGCTGCGGATTGCCGGCAGCCCAGCCAGTCTCCAGTTGCTGGCGGATCGTGTCATCGATGATGCGGAAACTGCTCCTGTCGTCCATACCACGCTATTCGGAAGAGGGCGATTGCAGTTGCAGCGTGGTCTCATGCGTGGTTTCTACGACCACTAGGGTACCATTCACTTCCATCTCCATCTCCAGGACGGACGTCTCAGTTTCTTCAACCACCCAGCCTAGTTTGAGATCAAACCATTCCGTGCCGCGGGTGGCGTCGGCCTTATATTGCAGCTTTTTATACATCGCGTCAGACCCAAGTTCCGTTATCACTCTCTGCGTGTTATCCAGGCGAACAAGATCCTTGCCATCGTGTCGCTCCTCACCACGGTAGGTCCGAATGATCTCTTGCTCAACTTTAATGCCTGCTTGCAACTCGAGATCGGTAACTGCGTTCCACGTTTCATTTCGCTTGACCGGATTTTCCGGAAGGGGGTGGAACAGCGTCTTGGCAACGGTTTCAAGCTGTCCCGATGTCGCGATGGCAGCCATGGTTGGGTCCTTCGCGAGTCGTGCGGCTAGTTCTTTGGTTGGCTTGAAATCACTGACGACTCCCAGTGGGCTCACACGAAAGTTGCCTTGACCGTTTTGCATGGCCCGAACCATAGGTTTCATCCCTTGCCACAGGGGGCTGTCGGGCTCTTCACCATCGGCCGAGTCAAACTTGAGTGTGCCACCCGATCCCTGGACTTTAAATATCACGCGATCATTGATCCAGGTAGCGGTCGCCGTCCCATCGGATTCGACGGTTTCGATGGTAATGTGGTAATAGATGTCGATGGCGGTCTCTGTTGTTTGGCCCACGGAGATGATGTTATTGGCGAGCCGAGTTTGCGACAGGAAGTCGATTCGCTGTCCCTGCTCAAAGCGATATCGGAGTGCAACCGCTTCTTCAGCGGTTCCTGCGGGATCAGTTTGCGCATCCGTGCTGGCGGTGTTCTGTTGGGCTGCGTTGAAGCCACTGTCGTTATCACTGCCACAGCCGAACAGGAGTGTGATAGCCGACAGCGGGATGAGCAAGAGCGACGTTTGTTTCACGGTAGTTTTCCTTGGGCCTCGGGTGCGTTACCTGTCAGGGCGTTATTGGTTTGGTCTCTTCGCGACTCGTTTCGGAGTCCGGGATTGGCTGGGGAGAAGGCACGAGCCGCAATTCCATTTTTACAGTCTGTTCTATTTCCAGGGTGATATCCCCCTGCTTAGTCACCGTTGTCATGACCATGGTGTCATCCGTTTTTACGTACCAGCCAAGCTTTGGGTCAAACCACTCGGAACCGCGCGTTAAGTCGTCGTTATAACTCATCGTTGCGAAAGTTTCAGGCCCAAACTCGGTTTTAAAATTGGAAGTCTGATTCAAGAGGGCCAACTGCTGTCCATCGACGTTTTCCATGCCCTGATAGGTGTTGGTCACGTCGACGTCAACTTTTGCGCCGGGAAGTGAATCTGATGAAACGACGTGTTTCCAAGTGTCAGCTGGGTTGACTGGTTTGGCAGGGAGTGGATGAAAAAGTTTTCTCGGATTTTCCCGCAAACTTGAGTCCGAAAACATAAAGGCCAAGGTCGGGTCTTTCTCCAGTCGGGCAGCAGCGGCTTCGCTTAGTTTGACATCACTGACAATTCCGTCCGTTGTGGCGTGGAAAGTAAACTCAACGTATTGAAGCGGGAAGAAGATGCCACGCATTTGCTGCCAATCGGGATGGTCTGGTTCTTCTCCGTCGGCCGAGTCAAAGCGGACGGTCCCTCCGCTGCCTTGTATTTTCATTTTCAATCGATCGGTCGTCCAGGCCATGCTGGCACTTCCGTCCTCCTCCACCGCATCGACGATGACATGGAAGGAGGTTTCCATCTCAAAGCTGGTTTCCTGGCCAAACGTGAGAATCCTGTTAGCGGAGTTCATGGTCTCCACGTAGTCCATCCGCTGCCCCTCCGTAAAGCGATGACGGAGTGTTGTCGCGATTTCAGGCGTTGTTGCGAGATCGGTTTGGCCATCCGTGCTGGCGGTGTTTTGTTGAGTTGCATCGGGGCTAGTGTCATTACCACTGCCGCAACCGATCAACAGGCAGACGAACAAGAGGATACCCGGCAGAAGTAACTTGATGATTGGTGATTTCCTAGTGAGATGGATCGAAAACATTGTTTCTGAGACGTTACTTAAGGAGAGTCTGCCGGACTGTTGCGTATGAGACTGATCGCTTCGGATTCAATGATGTCACACCTGAGCCAGTCGTAAATGTCACCGAAACTTCTCTTGATTTCACCCCGGGCGCGATTGTATTTGAGGGCGATTTGCAAGGCTCGTTCGGCTTCCTGGTGATGGCCCAGTTGGTGTTCGCTCATGGCCTCGAAGAACTTGGCCAGTACTTTGCCGGGCATCGTGAAGTTAGGTGGAAGTGGTTGCGTCATGTCGCCCAGCGGTTTGAGCTGTTCCAGTGCTAGCTCAAATTGACCGCTGCGATAACCGGCCATGCCGTACGCCAAGTGAGAAAAATCGTTAAAAGGATTCGATTCGCCTACGGCTGCGGCTCGTCCGGCTAATTGGATACGGATGTCATCGACCGGGAATGGCACCGGTTCCAGGCAGCATGTTTTCGCCACCCGTTCGGCGATCATAGCATCCGTCGTATCGTTGTACCGTTTGAGTAAACTCTCGCATTCGCGTCGAAATCCCGCCGTATCGCCTTGTCGCAGCAGCAGCATGACGTAATTAGCGCTGAAACCACAGTTGTCGTCCGGTACCAGGGTTGTCAGTTTCTTTAGATCGGTGACAGCCGTCTCAAGATCCCCGAGGCTGGCAGAGGTTAGCGATCGCCGCCACAATAAGTTGGTCGACTTTGGCTCTGCTTGAAGCAAGATGTCCTGGTGATGACGCATGGCCACGAGATCATCTTCTCGGATGGCCAACTCGTAAAGATCATGTTGCCGCTGCGTTGCCTGTTGGTCAGTCCCAATGGAACGGATGGAACGGTTTTCTTTGACAGCCTGCCAACTCGTCCGTTGTTCCTCGGTGGTTAACGGTTGCAGGGTAGCAGTCTCATCAAGTCGAGCGCTGCTTAGGAATTGTGCGATCGAGGTGAGCTCATCAAGTGACTGCGGCGTTGGTCCAATCTGCCAGAGACGAACCGCATCGGCTCGTGTCAGGAGCTGGTTGGAATCTGTCGAGAAATCGATCGCCGAGGGAGCCTTATTGTGGACTAACCCGGTTGTCAGGGGCTGACCACTCCGAGCATCCCAGACGCAGACAGTCCCCCAAGTTGAGCCTTGGGAGTTTGTTAATTGACTGGCCGTACCGACCATTAATCCGTTGGGACTGAAGATGGCATGACGGATACGGCCCCCGGTTCGTATCCAGGGGGAAACAGGCTGGCCGTTGTTGGCATTCCAGACGCGAGCCTTTTTCTGGTCGTAAATAAGCAGCAGTTTTCCGTTGTTGCTGAAGGAAACGCCGTAAAAATCCCCATAGGGAATTTCGTAAATCCTGCTGGCCGTTGCGCGGTCGTAAATACCGGCCGTGAAACTTTTATCGTAGATGCTTTGTCGTGTAGTAATGAACAACAACTGGTCGCCCCGGGGGTTCACGGCAGCTTGGGAAAGCTCCTTGAAATCAAGCGCGCGAGTATCCAGTTTCAAGTTGCCAGGCTTGAACATTCCTGATTCACCGATTGTCCAGGATTGTACCGGCAAGAAGCTGTTGAAAACCTCGTGAGGTCTTCGGAACGTGATGAGTTGTCCATCCGGATGAAAAACCGCGTCAAGCGATTCGTAGGGCCCCGTGCCGTCAAAAAGTTCTGCCAACTGTGTGCCACTGTTAGCATTCCAGACACGGACCGCATCATCCGTTGTGATTGTTACCAGTTGTTTGCCGTCATGATTGAAATGCGCGAAATTGACCGGCGAGTTGTTTTGCATTGCTGGGGTGAGCGGCTTGAGTGACCCGGCATCCCAAACCCGGGCAATGCCGGCCGCAGTTGCCGTGATCAGTTTTGTCCCCTCGTCGTTAAACTCAAAATGACGAATGTCACCAGAGGTCTTGACCGGTTCGATCGCCAGCGATCCGGTTTTGGTGTCGTGAACACGCAGTCGATGCTCCTGGTCCGCAACCAGGACATGCGTACTGTGAGGGATGAACTGGGCGTGCCGCGCGTCGGTCCCTTCTATCATCAGGGACCTTGGCTTGTTGGCAGCCAGATCCCAAATTCTTGCTTCGGTACCATCAGCTCCCGCGGAAGGACGGCTGGTCGTGAGCAGGTGCCGACCGTCCGGGTGAAATTCAACGAATTGTATTGCCCCAGGGTGCGGCATTAACGGTCCGTACAATTGGCCGCTGCCGACACTCCAGAGACGCACCTTGCCATCATTGCAGCCGGTTGCCACGAACTGGCCCTCAGCACTGAAGCTAATCGTGGTCACTTGATTATGGTGCTTCAGGTAACCGGTCAGGGGCTCTCCGGTGATCGCGTCCCAGACTCGCGCATCCTGGTTTTCACTGATGGTCGCAACCCGACGACCGTCGGTACTGAAAACCACCTGAAGGACATCGCCTGCATGCTGCAGCGGTGGTGTGATTGGCAAACCTGTCTCGACGTCCCAGAGGCGTGCGGTATTGTCGTTACTGGCCGTCGCAACGCGTTTTCCATCCGGACTGAAATGGGCCTGGTTCACTCGGTCAGCATGAAACAGAGGACGAGAGGTCTGCAAACCACTGCTGGTGTCCCATAGCCGAACCGTAGAATCGGTACTGGCAGTCAATAACAGCGAACCATCGGGACTGAACTCATTGCGTTGGATGTCAAAGGGATCGGATGGACGCTCACGCGGATGTTCGATCGTCTCGATGACAGGCTTTCCCGTTTCCGTATCCCAGATCACCACGTTGCCGAAACCACTGGCAGTCATCAGTTGCTTCTTGTGGGGATGAAAGGCAACTTGTTCTGTACCGTATTCCTGCCGGTACCGTTCCGTGAGCCGCTTGCGGGTGCTTAAATCCCAGATGCGGGTAATGCTGAATTCCTGTTGACCTGGGTATAGAACCGCGGTCGCCAGTAAATTTCCCGTCTTGTCAAAGGCAACATCCAGAACCGCGCCGTCGTTTTCGATTGGCTCACCGATCGACTCACCTGTCTTCAAATCCCAAAGCTGAATCGTCCCATTGAGATGGACGGTGAATACCTTTTGGTAGTCTGGGGAAAAACCGGCACGAAACAAACGAGGAGTTTTCTGGATCCAGACATGCTTTGGTTTCGGACAAGCAGCCAGTACCCTCGCCAGTCGTTGTCGGTGGACTTGTTCACGCTCGGGAATTCCCTCATCTAACCGGAGAGCTTCGGTGAACCAGGACAGAGCGCCCGCAAGGTTCCCTTCTTCAACCAATTGGGTACCATTAATGACATTCGCATGAGCCATGCGGCGCCGTGTTTCCAGACGTGCTTCTTCCGCGAGCTGCGTTTGCTTTTCAGACTCCTCTTGCGCTGTCTCGGCTAGCTGCCGTTCTTCGTCCGCTTCGGTCCGCAGGGCAGACTGCTGCATTGCGACCAGGGGTCCACCGATGCCAAAGGTCAACAACATCACCGCCGCCAGCGCGCCCAGGCCAGCCAGCGCGGGTTTGCGCTTGCACCACCGCCACGTGCGTTCCAGCTTGCCGATCGGCCGCGCGTGGATTGGTTCGCCATTGAGATAACGGCCCAGTTCTGCCACCACTTCATCCGTCGTCGCATAACGACGCTTGATGTCCTTCTGCAGACACTTCAGACAGATCGTTTCCAGGTCCTGGTCCAGCGCCGGATTCAACTGACGCGGTGCCACCGGTTCCTGTTCCAGCACCGCCAACAACGTGTCCATCACATTCGCCGACTGAAACGGCGGACGACCCGTCAGCAATGCGTACAGGATTGCACCCAGCGAATAGATGTCCGCCGCCGGCCCGATCGTGTCGGTTTCTCCGGACGCCTGTTCCGGGGGCATGTAGCCGGGAGTGCCCAGGATCTGACCGGTCCCTGTCAAATCGCTGTCACCGTCCGTCTTCTTCGCCAACCCGAAATCGGTCACTTTCGCCTGACCCGTCCCGTCGATCAGCACATTGGCCGGTTTCAGGTCCCGGTGGATCACATTCTGTGAATGCGCATAAGCGATCGCTTCGCACACCTGCTGTGTGAGGGCAG
>Ga0315321_10003890_pt1 | contig 11532 bp, 16 predicted proteins | sample M180m21515metaG_FD_203464 | JGI IMG/M metagenome (GOLD analysis project Ga0315321, IMG submission 203464) | Ammonia-oxidizing marine archaeal communities from Monterey Bay, California, United States - M1 80m 21515 | ecosystem: Environmental > Aquatic > Marine > Intertidal zone | place: USA... | reverse complement strand
GCTACAGCCGTGCGATGGACTGGTTAGGCCAGAGCGTTGCGAAAGAGAAGTGCGACATCGCGATTGAGCTGCACTTCAACAGCTACTCAAGCACGAAAGCAGAGGGCTACGAATACCTGCATTACCACACCAGCAACAACGGTCGCCGTTTAGCTGAGTGTTTCCGCAAGTCCCAATCTGAAACCTTTAAGGTGCAGAAGGACAGGGGCGTAAAGGCGATTGAGCCAGACGGTCGCGGAGCCGGATTCTTGCGGAGCGTGCCACCACCTGCCGTGATCTGCGAGCCTTTCTTCGGCAGTTCCCCGAAGGAATGGATACTAATGGATAACAAGCACTCACTACTAGCCGACGTATACGCGCAAGCGATTGTCGAATACTTTAAGGACGAATGAAAAAAGCGGACATACTCAAAAAACAGCGGAAAAGGGATTATCGTAAAGAATATGATGATTATCACGGCACCCCGAAACAAAGGAAGAATAGGTCAAGTAGGGTCTTGGCCCGCCGTAAAATGATTAAGAAAGTAGGGGAGGGAGCCGTGAACGGCAAAGACGTAGACCACAAAGACGGGAACCCCCGCAACAACTCAGACCAGAATCTCCGAATACTAGCCATTAAGAAGAACAGGGCTAGTAAGAAAAAGAAACGGGCATGAAATCACTAAAGTCAGTCATGATCGCTGGTCAGCGGATCAAGATCCAAAAGACTGAGTTAGATGATTGTTACGGACAGTATTTACACGAGAAACGAATAATCCAGTTACACAACAAACTACCGGAACACGAAATTATACCGACCTTACGTCATGAAATGTTACACGCCGCCTTCCATATCTCAGGCATCTCGTTCTGCGAGAGCTTTCAGGAAGAAGCCTGTATCCGTTGCATCGACGAAGTTTTCTTTCCAGCCTACGAACGAATCCTTAAACGCTTAAAATAATGCCAGACCCAATATTAGTAAAACCAAACAAACGCCCTGTCGATCTAGGTAAAGCCGCCAAAGTAATTATGGGGCATGAGGGCTACGTAAAACAACCCTACTTAGATTCCAAAAACAAATGGACGATTGGTTACGGTAATTTAATCGGGGATGGGAGCCTAGAGGATTATAAAGCATCACCTTATTATAAAGGAAATATTATAATGGGTCGTAGCGGAATAGCAGGACGCGCTGATTTATCGGGGGCGAGTATAGACCAAGAGACTGCACGAGGGATGATGGTAAACTCACTGGACGAGAAAGCGAAGATAGCTTTAAAAGAAGATATGATCGGGGACAAGTTTTTTGATCTTTCTCCTGACCTTCAAAGTGAGATCCTGTCTTCTTTTTATCGGGGGATGATGCCCGACTCCAAAAAGACGATGGCGTTCATACGCGAGGGTGATTTTAAAAAGGCGCAACCAGAGTTCCTCGATAGTAAAGATTATCGGGAAGGCGCTACGGGGGTTAAAAAGCGTATGGAAAAGCTCTCCCAACTCTTAGGGGAGGAGACGAAAAAACAGTCGTTTTACGAGGCCGCGTCAGGGGCTTCGCGAAACTCATTTATGGAGGGAGTAGAGAAAGGATTTAAAAATGAAGAAATCGAGAGTCAACGAAGCAGGTAACTACACGAAGCCGGAGCTTAGAAAGCGTTTGTTTAGACAAATCAAAGCCGGAACAAAAGGCGGTAAAGCTGGCCAGTGGTCAGCCCGCAAAGCGCAGCTACTAGCAGCACGATACAAGAAAAACGGAGGAGGATACAGAGACTAATGAAACAGTTCAAACCACACATGATGTATGATAAGTCTGGCAAAGGCTACAAGGCTAACACCTACGAGCAGCACCTTGCCATGAAGAAGAAGGGCTACGGCCACACTAAGCCGTCTACTAAGAAGAAGGTCAAGAAGATCATCCGTAAACGCTCCGGTTACTAATGCCTAAGAAAGCTTCACAGAGATCTCTCGACAACTGGACACGAGAGAAATGGGGAACCAAATCCGGTAAGCCTTCACTGAAGACGGGCGAGCGGTATTTGCCGAAGGCTGCGCGGGAGGCTCTGACTGACGAAGAGTATGCCCGAACTAGCCGCAAGAAGCGGAAGGGTATGAAGTCTGGAAAGCAGTTCGTCAAACAGCCTAAAAAGATTGCGGAGAAGACCGCAAAGTATAGGTCGCGTAAGTCTGCTTTAAGAAAAGCACGTAAGAAAAAACCCAGTAAGAAATGAGTCGGTTTATTATTTATGAGCCGACTAAAGAAGACGTCGCGGAGGCCTTTCGACGTTCACAACAACTAGGAGTGCTAGACAACTCTTTCACTAGAGGAAGAGGCCGAATGACTGGTTTTTTAGGGGAAGTTGCCTTCGGGAACACCTTCCCTGAGGCCGTATACGTGGGGGACAGGTCGTTCACGCACGACTATGAACTCACAGGTTACAATATAGATGTAAAGGCTAAGACCTGTAGTGGTCGCCCTATGATCCATTATTCGGCCTCCGTCGCTAAATCAAAGAACCAAGAACTTAAGGCGGATATTTATTTTTTCATGCGCGTCCACCAAGATCTGTCTAAAGTATGGTTTTGTGGGTGGTCTAGCGCAAAAGGGGTTGGTAAAAACAAATACTACAAAAAAAGAGGTGAAGCCGACGAATACGGCTTCACCTATATGAGCAACGGCTACCACTTACCTATACGGTCAACACGACGTCCCGATTCTCTTGAGAGTCAATGTCGTAAGAAGAAGAAAGGCTGATAGTCCATAGCTTACCACCGCCTTGGCCTTTAGACTTTATCGGTCTGATCTTTTTGTTAACCCGACCTGCATCTTCTAAGGTGCACATTCCTCGCCGGACGAACTCTAGGTTGTTTGACATTCCTACACTCCGACCATTATTGAAATCGTGTAGCGAGACCTGAAACTCAGTAAGGGTCCCTTTCCACTCTTTCATATCGGTATTGATCTCACGACAACGCTTAGTGAAGAACTCAACTAGCTCTGCAATAGCTGAACGGTAACTATTATCATAAGCGGCGTCAGCAATAGAGGGATCGATAAAGCTTTTGACTCCGAACCGACCCGTCCCTTCAACTTTAGGTGAAAGTTTAAGGTCTATTAAATACTTAGCTAGGTAAGGCAGCTCGCTGTTGATAACCGCCTCTAGTTTATCGTTAGGTGGGAATTCACTTACGGCCTTATCCCGAATACGGAGAGCAATGATCTTATCTCGGTTACTACTATCTAAAGAGGGTATAACAGAGAGGGAGTTCGCGTCCATGTTAAGGGAAAGGATGACCCTTCCCGTCCACGGAACACTCATCGCATCGGCATACTTAGCTTGGTATTCCACTCGCGGGTTGGCGACGGACCGTTTAAGGATCTCAGTAGCCTTCCTCTGGTCTTGGAAAGATGCTGCGGATGTCGTGTCATCAATGACCCACGCCGCTACTCGGCCAAGGTCTTTATTGAACCTTGTCTGGCCACTGATGTAATCACTCGCATCAGAGAAGCCACCTACTAACGTCCCGATAACTCGGTTAGACAAAAGAGACTTACCCCTACCCGTCGGACCTACTAACACCAACGCTTGGCCTTGATCGAACCGCCGCTCGTAGGCCGCCCGATAGAATCTTTTAAGCCACGCATAGAAATAGTCTACCGCCTTTACATCCCCACTGTCTTTAAACAGTTGCCCAATCCACTTATGTAAAAAGGGCCAATTAGTAGGGTCACCGTCAACTTCAGGTTCTACAGGTGAGTTATTCGCGCAGTTCAGTATACGACTCCCGTTATAGGATACTATTCTTTCGTTACTGAAAACAACGGGGGCGATCTCATCGATCCTGTTGTGGTTAGATATAGTAAGTATAGCTGACTCAACCTCAGACAACGGCTGGCCTTTTTTAGTCTTAATACTGAACCCTGCTTGCCGTAGCTCTAACAAGAGCTGATCTTTCGGAATAGAAATAGCACTGTCATATAACGACAACTTGTAAAAGTTACGCCCATTAAACCAATACTCGTCAAGTAGGGTCGCTAGCTTCTTAGACTCATAGTCTTTTGTGAAAGAGGACCCGAATATATCGGCCCAGCTCATGAAACCTCGACCTGCTCTGTCGCTATAACAGACCACGCCATCCTCGACTACCTGACAACCATCACGTTCAATACCGTCATCGATCCAGAACAGGGGCCCCCGCGAACCTACCTCAAAGTCCCCGATCCAACGGTTCGGGAAACGGGATTCAACTTCTTTGGCGACCACCTCGATGGGGATCGAAGTCTCGGTAGATTGCGGCGGTTTATCAGCGGCAGCTTTCGCGAGGATTGTCTGGACAAAGTTTGCGTCTAGTTGACCCCCTACATTGACCCAATCTTCACCTAGCTCGAAATACTGGCTCGCCCTAAGGGAACTGCTATCGAAACCAGCAAACGCCTGACTCATCTTGAGTGATTTGCTGATGTGCCGCATGAAGGTGTCAAATAACTCAGGTGCGATGGGGAGGGGTTCAGCGAACTCCCACACTAACCTCATATACCCTGACTTAGTTTTAGACCTCCATGTGGGTTGGTTCTGCCCAAATCGAGCGGAGATGTCATCGTCAATGTTCTTCCAGTCAACGGAAGCATCATAGTCAGCAACTAGACCATTAAGCATGTTAACGGGGTTGTCATTGCTAATACGCTTTGAAGGGGTCCTCCCTTCACATGACGTGTAAAAGACGTGTTTGGTTTTCGCGTCGGCGCACCACTGTCTATACTTCTGTTTTGAGGTGAACTGAGGGGCTTTGCTTTTTAGTTTTGAGACGTCGCTAGAGGAGTGAGCGACGTTATGTCTTAGGTTTTCAATGTATCGATACTTCATTTTTTATAGTGTTTAGAGATATATCCTTCGGAGGCTAGGGGGAGGTCACTACACCATTCTGGTGGAGTTGACATGATTTTATTTAAGGTGTCCAGAACTTCTTCAGCCTTGTCCTCATCACACTCCACAACTACTTCATCGTGAACGTGTAATATGATTTCAAGGCCCGCTTTTTCGATTTCTAGCATCATGTAGCAGAGGACGTCACGGGCCATTGCTTGGGACAGGTTCTCGGCTAACACACCTCCCCAAAGCTTCATAGACATCCTTTGTCCATTTCGGTTCATGAGGGCAGAATACTGGGTCCTCCCCATATCATCTTTAGATGGCTTTAGCATGCCGTAGTTGAGGCTGCGCCCAGAAGGTAGGTCGAGAATGTAAGGGGAACTTATCCCGTGAGCGGCTTTCAACCCACTAGATAAATCACGCCAGAATTTAGGGATATGCGATAACCTTGATCGGTATGTCTCCACAGCTTGTTCTGCTTCTTCAATCGGCATATCATACATTTGGGCAAATCTATTTGCACCTGCCCCATACCCACACCCTAATACCAAAGCCTTAACTTTGTGGCGTAGTTTAATATCTTCTTTTTTCAGGACCCCCTTGTCTTTAGACCACAGACCAAAACGAATAGCGAAGGCCTCGTAAATGTCCTCAGTCTTCTCGATCTCGCGGAGGGTCTCTTTATCCTCCGCTAACCAGCACAATGTGCGGACTTCAATGTTGGATAGGTCCGATGCAACTAAGGTCCGCCCTTCAGGTGCCGCAATCATGTGTCGTATGTTAGCACCAAACATAGGGTCTCTGGGCATGTTCTGTAAGTTTAGGTTCCCACCACTCCCACTGAAGCGTCCGGTATGTCCGCCGAAATACATGATACCCCCGTAATACCTATTGTCAGGCATAGTGGCGACATCGAAGCTTTCGATTTTTTTGATTAGAGAGTTAACTCTCCGGTAATTGGACACGGCCTCAATCCATTTATATTTATGTCCATGCCTCCTAATCCATTCTTGAGCACCTTGATCTGTCTGAGCGAGGGATACAGGTGGCTCAATACCAATCCTCATGCACTCGTGGTCGAAAGCTTTACGGCTCAGGAGTGGCTTCTCGTCCGCCCAAGGGATAGCTTTTTCGGTTTCAAATAGTTTTTGCCGGACCGTCTGTAGATTCTTTTCCATTAAGTCTACGTCAATAGGTAGGCCTCTTTGGACGACGTTCCGGTTCATCCGGCTAATATCGCGCTCAAACTGAGGCCACTTAGGTTCGTATTCCTGCCAAAGTCGGAGGCAAAGAACGGAGTCCTTAAGGGCATATTCCTCTACTTCCTTTCGGAAATCTTCAGTCATGGTTTCCCATCTCTTGCCCGACATAGTGTTTCGTGTCTCCTTAGACACTTTTATATCGAAGGCTTGGGCAGTCGCGTTTTTAAGTGAACGGGGTAATCCACAAGCGACGGCCATATCAGCGGTGCAATACCACGCGTGTGGTTTAATCTCAGGCCACCAGTCTTGGGTGACTCCGTAAAGGTAAAGCGTCTCATCGAAGCTAGCGTTGTGGCTAAGGACTATTGACCCCTCTAATATAGACCAATCTAGGTCGCGAGGGTGTCCTACGAATTCATAACCGTTGTCTCCAACGATTGATACCATATAGGCGTCGAACTCGGGGTGGGCAAAGTAACCTAAAGGGCCTAAGCTCTTTATACTACATTGCTTGTCGTAATATGTTTCAAAATCAAGGGCATACGTTTCCATAATATATGTAGGCAAAAAAAGACCGCCCCGCCGGAAAATGAAGCGGAGCGGTCTTTGGTTATACTAGTCGTTGGTGGTTGAATCGATCTTGTCCCGAAGAGCGTCCCTAACAACGGTAAGCTTTTCAATAGCTTGGGCACCCTCCTCGTGTTTGGCTACAAGGTCTGAGATCATACCATCAAGCATATCGCACTCGGTTGTAAGGATCTCTTCTGTCTTAGAGGTCTCGTTTTGGTCAGACATAATATTAAATACCAAAGTCTGCGAGAAACTCAGTTACAGCAGAGTCAACCTCTTCAGCAGAAGCTGTAAGGGAAGGGTTATGCCATGAATACTTACCCTTACTGAGGACCTCACTAGTGAAGGTCCACACTTTGCTATTTAGCGGGATGCTCTTATTGAAGGCCGCGAACGTAGCCAACCTCTTAAAGGTGGAACGGTAAGCGTTCTTACTCACATTAATACGACCGATAGCGTAATTGCTACCACCAATAGGGAACCCAAATGCCTCTGAGTCTTTATTTCCTTTTGGCTCCTTAAGTAGGAGGGTTATTTCTGCGAACTCCACCATATCCCATTCGGAGTCAGCCGCGATACTATCGGACTGTTCACGGGACCACGCCATACGTGGTATCCCATCCTCGTCAAAGGGAATGTCTTCACGCCACCCTTTTTGGGTCGCTACTACAATCGCCTCAACAGGGGAACCTGCTTCAGCTACGACATGAGCCTTGTTCAAAACAATGGCACCTACAGGGGCATCGATTTGGCTCATTTTCTGGACGATGTTGATGCGAGGGATATCAATATCCTCTACATCAATCTGGATACTACCTACACTAGTTGAGGCTAGGTTGGTGTTTTCGGCTTCCGCAACAGCGGTATCATTTTCTTTACTCATAGGATTCTATAATTATAATGTTCTAATTGGTTTGAGTCGCGACACTGTGTCGTTCGTCGGATGTTTCTACGATTCCTGCATCTTCGCATTCGTCGAGGAAAGGTTGTTTGCTATCGGCTCCCGCTTTCTTGGCAACCTTGGCGAGCGGGATATTAACTTGATCGAGTAACGTGTCTAGATCTATTCCATGTTTTTTTGCAATTTTTACAAAAGTGGCATTGTCAGAGATCTTTCGGGTCCGCCCCATCGAGCGGAGTTTAAGTCCATCAAGCTGCTCGCCGTCTTTCAAAGCAGCTAACGTCTTCTTCTTAATAGACATAGACCAGTTCTCAACAATCTTCGCAATGTTGAATAGCTCAGAGAGTCTAGCTGGGTTGTCTACGTCAGTCGGGTCAATGTCCGGCAACGTGGTATCTAGTTTCTTAGCTACGCTGATAACGAGTCCGCCTAACGCAGGGCAAGTATCTTCGTGTTTACAGAAACGGCAATACTGAGTCGGGGTGCATTCATTTAGCTCAGGTGTGCCAGACTCCCACTTAGGTCTAGTGGACTCACCCGCTTTAATGACACGGCTAAGGTCTTCGACCAGAGTAGGGAGATCGCCTCGCGTAAACGTGTGATGAAGGGTCGCATTGTGTTGCGGCACGTAGAACGCGAAGACGATCTCCTGAATGTCGGGATACTTCTGGAAGGCTCCGCATGTATATGCTTTGGCCTGCCAGTTCTTATCGGGTGGATCGATGATACTGATTCCGGTTTTGTAGTCAGCCATGACCGCTCGGTCCCCGCCTTTAAGGATCAGGAATCGGTCGCAGGTTCCCCATGTCTCAGTGCCGTCTAGGGCAACCTCAACTTGGATCTCGTTTAGCTCCTCAGCGACGTCGCCGAAGTTAGCCATGAAGTCCTGCTCCATCTTAACGATATGCTCGTAGATCTCATGCTCCTGTTCAGTGTGGAGAGCAGAAGGGTCAAAGACTTCAAGAGCCTCGTGGATTCTGGTCCCCATCTCAGCGGCGGCGGATGTGCCGTCACGTCCTTGATAAGCAGCACAGGCGGCTACGTATTTCAGACTCGATGGAGAAAACTCCGCGTGGCCTCTATCGCTATGGTTGGGTTGTTCGCTCATGGGTCGATTCGTTTATGTCCTTCACCTCACGCTGGAGGCGGTCTCGTTTCTTGAGTGTGCGCTCAACTTTGTGGTTTAGCATGTAGATCTCGTCCTCAAGTAACTTGAGTCTAATCTTCTCTGCGTCTGACAGGTATTTAGTGTTGGAGTTCATTTATCGGGTAGTTTCTCTTTACCATTTCCGATAGGAGTTTCCAGTCGTATCTGGTCGTTGATCCGAATTTAATATGCGGTAGGTGGCCGTTATACGTGTGCCTTTTGATCGTCGTAGCTGAGGTATTCCACCGTTCAGCTAGCTCAGATGTTCCGATCCATTCTTCTTCCATTTGTTTTTCTTTCATTTGTTTTTCTTTCTGAATTTACTAATAATACTGTTAACCGCGTCTCCGCCGATGTTGAAGGATCTACCGACTAGCCCTCTGGGATAACCCATATCTGCTAGCTCAGTTATCACCCTATGGCGGGCGTGTGAGGATACCTGTCTTGTGTGCAGGGTCCGGCCTTCAGGTCCGTCGTTATAACGTGACATGACCCACTTCTGGGGGATGTCATACTCCTTTGCATATTTCTTTATCAAGCGTGTCGCGTCGATGACGAGGCACTCCTGCATAAACTTAGGGTCGTCTTTAATTTCAGTTTTCATGGTTTAGTATAAGAGGTTTAATTTGCTGTAAGATATAAGATACGGAGTCCGCTATATAAGGGTCTTTCTTTACGAAGCGGTCGAGATCAGCGCGGGTTACCGAAGAGTGGTCGCGGTAACCAAAGTAATCAGCGAGCATTTGGTGTGGGAACTTAAAGACATCTCGGAGTATGCTGATGGCCACTATTCTAGGTGTGGAGTAAATAATAGCCCTCGATCTCTTAATTATATCGTCGTGCCCGATAGCAAACTCGTCACAAGTTAGGGTAACGACTTTTTGTAAAATATCATTTCGTCGTCTTGTCAGTCCTTTTACTTCTGTCTTCATGCGTGTAGTGTGTTGATGTTCTCGGACTTCTGCTCAACAACGCGCATAACGTGTTCTTCTATCGAATCGCTGGCAACAAGAATCTTCTGGATGGCATCACTTTTTGCTCCGTTGCGGTGGATGCGTCCTAACGCTTGCAAGTGATCCTTGACGTTAAAGGTCGGTGAAATCAAGGAGATCCGTTGGCGGTCGCCGTTGATGTCGTGTAGAGAGATTCCGGTTCCTCCGGCAGCAGTGTTGATTACTAGAACGTGTTCTTCATCTCGTTGGAAAGCATCGATGATGTCCTGCCTGTCCTCAACTTTCTGGCCTCCTTTAATGCACATACATTCTAGTAGCTCACAGAGGGTATCTACGGTATCTGTAAAATTCACGAACAACACAACGCTGTGGCCTTGCTCGACGTAGTCCTTAGCCATGTCCGCCATGTCTTTAGCCTTGAGGGACTCAGCTAGCTGGCGTGCGCGTAGTAGGTTAACGAGAACCCAGTCGCTATCTTCTACAGTTCCGTTCTCTATGAGGTTGGTTATGATCTCTGGAGTGATGCCTAACTCTTTATAGACTTTAGCAATCTTGGTAGCGGAACCGAAGGCGACGGGCTCTATGAAAACCCTGTTCTCTTTAAAGGAATCAGGGAAGTCCTCTACCGTTAGTTTTTTGACGTTCTTGTTATACATGACCTTATTAAGGTCCTTAAGTTTAGCCCCCCTCTTTAGCTCCCATGCGTTCCACTCGTTTTGGAAGCAGCCGTATTGCATCATCCAACTGAACCAGCTCTTCAAGCCTTTGTCAGATTTATTTAGGTTGTGTAAGCCTAACGCGAATCCAATCGGCCGCATCTCAGTAGGGTCTTCAGCGGCGGTCGCGCTCATTGCGTGGACTGAGTAGCCTTGCGTAACCAGTGAAACTAGCAACTGCGCGTTCTGTGTGTAAGGCCCTTTGCATTTGTGGACCTCATCTACGAAGACAATAGTGTCCTTAGGTATCTTCCACTGCATGATCTTCTTGCCGCGTTTGGACATGAAGTCTGTTTTGCCCGTCCGTATCTTCTCATAATTGAGAACGAACAGAGGATCGATACCTATTTCAGCTAACTCACGTTGCCATGAAGGTATCACCGCTTTAGGACACAGGACCGCAACGGGTCTATTAAGCTCCTTAGCGAGGTGGGCAGCTACCACCGTCTTGCCAGTTCCGACGTGACTTGAGTCTAGTGTATTGCTGCCTGACTTCTGACAGTTAACGAAGAAGTCGAAAGCTTCTCGCTGCTTGGGGTATAGTGTTTTCATTGATCATTGCTATTGTTTTATTGTTCTATTTCTATAGTAGACCGCTACCAAATAACTGTCGATCATACCATCGTGTGGTGTTCGGCATCTTTTGTTAGCGAGCCAATTCTCGCTCGGGGCGAGTTGCGTTGCAAGTTCTAATGCAACTTTTTTTGTCTGTCCTTTGGGGACCCTCCCCAGAAGTTCTTTCTGCCATTTATGAACAGAGATTCGGGATACAGGATACCCTTTACATTCAGCCATTCCAATTAGCTTACCGAAGCTTATTGCCATCGACCTCATCGCTTGAGAGCTTCTAGCGTGGGCAAGGGGTTCCTCGATTGCTAACTCAAAGTCGGTGTTAAAGTCTAGTAGCCATTGGTTGACAATTTTAACGTCGATCTCTTTCTTTTTAGAAAGCTGACGATTAGGCATCCTAATCTTATCGATGATGCTACCATCATGTTTAGATATTGCACAAAGTCCGCCATCTAATCCATTGTCTATACCGACGATCATATTTCAAGGGCCTCTAAAGCGTCTTGTTCTTTTTTGGCCTCCTCTATTATTTCTTTAGAGAACTCATATAGCTCAATAAGGGGCCTGTCGTGGCCCTCCCATTCTCCCCCTTTTTCAAGACGCTTTTTATAAATAGCGCACATTTCAAGG
>Ga0315321_10003889_pt1 | contig 11536 bp, 8 predicted proteins | sample M180m21515metaG_FD_203464 | JGI IMG/M metagenome (GOLD analysis project Ga0315321, IMG submission 203464) | Ammonia-oxidizing marine archaeal communities from Monterey Bay, California, United States - M1 80m 21515 | ecosystem: Environmental > Aquatic > Marine > Intertidal zone | place: USA... | reverse complement strand
GTCAGTGGCCTCCCCCGTCGCCCCCTCCGGTGAGATGTATCGTGCGGTCCCAAAGACCAACCCACTCTTCGTTCGAACCGTCTCCTTATCCCAAAGAAGTCTCGCGATACCGAAGTCGAGGACCTTGACGAAGTTGTCGTCATGGTTCCGAGAACCGATGATGATATTCTCCGGCTTGACGTCCCGATGAACAATGCCGGACTCGTGAGCCTTGCCCACTCCGTCCGCTACCTGAATGCCGATATGCATCGCTCTGCGGAGCGAAACTCTGCCCTCCTGCGCCATTAAATGATGAAGCGGTACCCCGTCCAAGTACTCCATCACCATATAGGGACTGCCGTCCGGCATCTCTCCGTAGAGCATGACGTCCACTACGTTAGGATGTTGCAGCGAGGTGGTTACCCGGGCCTCACGCCTGAAGCGGCGGATCGCATCGGGGTTCGACTCGGCCAGCTCCCGGTGCAGGATTTTGACCGCGACATGACGACCCAGAGACGGTTGCTCAGCGCGATAAACCCGCCCCATTCCCCCCTGTCCAAGGAGTTTTTCAATGCGAAACTGTCCGAGAAGCTCGACCCCGACGTAGGGATCTGTCTCCTGTGCCTCAGGCTCCAAACGAGCGCCATCGACCTGACAAAAGACGGCATCTTCATGATACCGCGCATCACACTTCGGACACCTAAGGGGCACGTCTGAGACTATCGCATACCTTCCCGAAAATCGCGTCCGTTTCGTCCCCTCCCTTTGGATCTCGACTGTTTGCATAGCCATGATGAAGATTGGACGGTGAAGGAGTCCAAAACATTTATTTGAGCCAAAGATACCTTGCGAGGGCGCGCCGACGAGAGATACCTTTACATTCCAACAAGAAAGTCTCGTGAACTACATGAACAAGTCGATTCACATCGCGCTGGCAGTCTCCCTCATGCTGATGGGCTCCATGCTGAGCGCCAACACCGCATCAGCCCAAGAACGTGTCGTGGTCCTAACCCTGGGATCGCCCGTCGCCGACGAATCGTTTGCAACCACGTTTAGCGGCACTCTTCGCTACGCGGCAAGCCAGGTTCGAGGCTGGCGCGTGAGCGACGCGGATGTCTCCGTGGATCAGGTAGTGATGGCCCTTGGGTGCGAAAACCCTGACGACGCGTGCTGGCGCGCCGCAGCTACGGAACTTGAGGCCGACGTGGTGATTCACGGACGAGTTCGCCGCGCAGGCCGGGTGTACCGGGTTGATGTTGGCATGTTTCGGGTTGCCGCCGGAGAGTCTGTCGTTTCGCTAGAGGACGAAATCAGCGTGCGGCGGAGCGATATCGATGATTTGCGTCCGCGCATTGAAGGCTACATGGCTCAACTCGTCGGAGAGCGCCCGGCCGTCCTCGTCGTCATGACTGATGTCCCCGGAGCCGAAGTCCTGATCGACGGTGAGTCTGTCGGCCGCACCAACGCGAGAGGCCGTCTGCGCCTTGAGTCCATCTCAGCGGGAGAGCGCCAGCTCACCATTCAGGCTGATGGTCATCCGCCGTATGAGGCCACAGTCCGGATGACCGCGGGCGAGATCGTGGATCACGCGGCCGACCTCGGGCCAGGCACCTCTTCCGAAAGCGACGACGTGGACGCCCTAATTGTAGAGGAGGCAGAAGAGCCTTCCACCCCCCGCAACTGGAGACGGATCGCGGGCTGGAGCCTGATCGGCGGTGCGGTGCTCAGTGGGGCGCTTGGCATGCGGAGCCATATGATGACCTACGATCTCTGGACGCAAGAACAGGATCTCGACAGCAGGTACAACGGCTACCGCAACGACATCGGTGGAGAGTATGGCCAAAGCTCCCACGTTTGCTCCAGCCCCTTCTATGCCGAGAACTCTACCGGAGCCTCTAGAGGCGAGTGGCAGGAATGGTGTGACTCTCTTTCTCAAGAGGTCTGGCAGGTCGTATTCTACGCCGCCGGAGGAGCCGCACTCGGTGCTGGCCTCTACCTGCTGCTCACCGACGATGACGACGCGTCCGACGAGCCCCCCGCAGTGCTCACATTGCATCCCAACCTCTCCCCAGAGGGCGGAAGCCTAACGGCTCGCCTGCGCTACTGAACGAGCCTGGGTGCGTATTATCGCCGGACGATGGGGTGGGCGTCGCCTGCCGGCCGTTCGTGAAACGGGAGTGCGTCCCACTACAGACCGAGTCCGAGAGGCGCTGATGTCCGCCTTGGGCGCGCGCGGGCTTATCGAAGGCGCTAACGTTTTGGACCTCTTCTGTGGAAGTGGCGCCCTTGGACTTGAAGCTCTCTCTCGTGGAGCCACCGGTGCGCGTTTCGTCGACAAGCAACGCAGCCTCTTGCGAACAATCACAGATTTTTCCCGCGAGCTCGATCCCGACATAAGCGTGGAAACTCAGAGCCTGGATCTTCTCTCAAATCCGGCCAAAGCGGCCTCAGCCATCGCAGCGCAAACAAGACTGGAATTGGGCTACTCCCTGGTCTTTGCCGATCCACCCTATGCGGATGTGGCAAAGCTCCCCTCCCTACTTGCGGCCCTGCGAACCCAAGGCCTACTCGCCCCAGAGAGCGCGGTCATCGTGGAGCACTCCTCACGTGACGCGGCCATCGAGGTTTCGGGTTTTCGCTCTCTGGCAACCTATCAGTATGGTGACACGGGCGTGATTCTGTTCGAGAATGAGAACGAGGCATATTCATGAAGACCGCAATCTACCCAGGCTCGTTTGACCCTCTGACCAACGGACATATCAGTATTATCCGTGGAGGTCTTATCGCCTTCGATCATCTTATCGTCGCCGTCCTAAACAACCCACAGAAGACGTCGCTCTTCAGCGTCGAAGAGCGTCTGCAAATGATCCGCGAAAGCTGTGACGAAGCCGGCTTTGGCGATCGTGTGAGTATCGATTCGTTCGAGGGCCTCCTTGTCGACTATGCGCAGCAGCGGAGCGTCAACGTGCTTCTCCGTGGCCTACGCGCGGTCAAGGACTACGAATACGAGCTGCAGATGGCGAGCATGAACCGGCATCTCGATCCACAAATCGAGACGGTATTCATTATGGCCAACGAGACTTACTTTTACGTGGCTTCCAACCTCGTCAAAGAGGTTAGAAAGCTCGGAGGGGACGTCTCGGAGTTGGTCCCAGAGCCCGTGGCTCGAAGACTCGCGACCAAGCTCGGCCGATAAGGCGAATCCCGAAGAATCCCTCTCGACTTAAGGTCACGAAGCCAAGGCAAATCGGCGACGCCCACGCGACCGGCCTGCAATAAGCGAGCGGCATCCGGCTCCGCTTGTACGGCGGCGCGAACACGTAGCCATCCCCTGAGGTAGCAGACATCGCGAGCCACACCTCCGCCTCGGTAAGTGCGCTCCGCGACCACCACCGCCGTTGTGGGTGCCGCTCCGAACTCACGCATCAGTCTCGCGACCGACTCCGGGTAGCTCGCTCCCTCATGGAGCCAGCGAGCCGCCAGAACGCGCATGGCGAGAATCCGAAGCCTCGTTCCATCCAAGAGACCCGCTCGCTCCTCCCAGAGCAACGAGACCCCCTCTTGGTCTCCGAAGCTGCGCGCAGTGCCATGGTCCAAAAGCCCCAAAGACTGAGAGCGACCATTGGCTGCGGATGTCAGGTGACCGAGCACTTCATGAATCGCGAAGCGGGCGATCTCCCTGCGACCAAAGCGACGATCTGCCAAAAACACCATTCGATCCCCGGTCGCGGCACCCGCCGCCAAACGAGCATCGATTTTCACATCACCGGGGACGCCAGACGCGTTCAAGACGGCCTGCACCACGTCGCGACCCGAGATCTCTCCATCTCTCGAACTCTCCGCCGGCACGACCGGTTCATCTGGCAAATCATCCACCTCTTCGAGAACCCACTGTGCCACTTCATCAACGCGTGCCTCCCGATCATCGCCGATCGGAACTGACTCCCGTCCATCACCAAATCGCCTTCGCGCCAAAGCCTGAACTCTCGCCGACTGCCCCACATGAGACGCGATAAGCAATTCCATTTCCAGCTCATCTGCGCGGGCAATGTAGTGCTCACCGGTCGGAACATTCTCCGCCAAAGAACGAAGCCGCTCTAGCGCCCAATAATGCCTCGGGGTCACGGTGCCCGAACGCCAGACCCAAGCTGGCATGACGTCATCACCTCTCTCAGCCGCCCGGAGCAAGCGAGCTCGCTCCGACCTGGCGTTCGTTGGCGTCAGAGCCGCGAGAAGCCGAAATGACCGACTCAGCTGACCCAAGTACGAATCCAGCTCTCGTATCACTCCCCATTGTCGTTCGGTCAAAGACATTCCCCTAGTGGGTGGCATATCCAGTAACCCCCATGCAAGTCGTCACTGCTTGCTTCGACAGATCCGCTGAACCACACTTTGCCACGGTGCTTATTCGTTGGACGTTCTTCCCGCTTCTCGTCGGGAGCATTCTCGCTGGCTGTCCATCAGAGCCAAGCGCCCCGTCGGCCGATGCCGGCAGTCTCGACGCTCCGAGTCGTGACAGCGCTCTCGACGCACCGGCTCCGGACGCAAGCGAAGAGCCCTGCCTCGGCTATGAGACCCCTGAGCGCGTCGGTCAGGTAATCTCGCCCCTTATCGTCGAGTGTTCTGGGCTCGTGGCAAGTGGGGATTACCCCGAGGTCCTCTGGTTGCATAACGATTCTGGAGATGAACCTCGCGTCTTCGCGATCAGCCGTGAGGGTGACCTTCTCGCGGTCGTGGATATCGAGGGAGCGGCGCACCGCGATTGGGAGGATATCGCTATCGAACGACGTGATGGCGTCGATTACCTCTGGGTCGGCGACATTGGCGACAACGCCCGCTCACGACCGGCTATCGATATCTATCGCTTCCCAGAGCCCGACATCTCGGGTCTGTCCTCAACCTCCGTTCGGGCGGAGCAACTGACGCTCACCTATCCAGAGGGAAGCTCTTACGACGCGGAGTCCCTCGCCTGGGATCCCCCAAGCGGCTCCTTGATGATCGTCACGAAGGATCATGGCGGAGAGAGTCTGGTCTTTGATACCGGTGGTCCTCCGCGCTGGAGCGAGGGCGAGCAAGCCCTGACGCAAGTCGCGGAGATTCGGATCAATCGGGATGGCGCCCGATCATCCTACGCAACCGCGATGGATATCTCTCCCTCCGGTGAACGGATGATCATTCGAACCTATTCCGAGGTGATGGAGTGGACCCGGCAAACATCCGAACCTTGGTCCGACGTCCTCATCAGACCTCGCCAAGTGATCCGCGCCGCGTCCGAAGATCAAGGCGAGTCGATTGGCTTTTATCCCAACGGTCTTGGGTACTTAACGCTAAGTGAAGGAAGCGACCAGTTCGTGTACGCAGCGGGTCCACTCGCGATGTGTCCTTGAGCTTCACCCACCGTCGTTGACCAGGCCTGTAGCTTTGGTACGTTAGTAATCGTGCCAAAGACATACGTACTGGACACCAACGTCCTGCTCCACGATCCCCAAGCCATTCATAAATTCGATGAACACGACTTGGCGATTCCCATCTATGTGATCGAGGAGATCGATACGTTCAAGAAGGATCTGAGCGAACTCGGTCGAAACGCCAGAGCGATCGCCCGAACGCTCGATGATCTGCGAGAGCAAAGCCACTCGTCGCTTCAACACGGGGTCACCCTACCCAGTGGCGGAACGCTCCGAGTCATTGTGCCTCCCGATCGAGACCAAGTCTCCCCCAAGGGTAGCAGCGGGATGGATCTCGCGATCCTCAAGACCGCGATGAGCCTCGACGAAGAGAACGAAGACGATCCCGTCATCCTCGTGACCATGGACACCAACCTGCGGATCCGAGCCGACGCTTCCGGCCTTCGCGCAGAAAACTATGAGGGTGGTCGAGTCGTTATCGACCAGCTCTACTCAGGGGTCGTGCGGATCGGGACCTCGAAAGAGAACGTCGATCTCCTAGCCCGTCGAGAGACCATCGATCTCGATTCGCTTGAGCTCGAAGAAGGACAAGAACTCTTCCCAAATGCATGCGTCGTTCTCTGTGACCGGATGCATGAGCGACACACTGCGCTCGGTCGCGTCGATAGCCGAAAAGGCGAGTTGGTTCCTCTGATCGTCGGGCGCGAAGGGGCGTGGGGAGTTCGACCGCGCAATATGGAGCAGTATTTCGCCCTGGATATGCTGCTCAATCCCGATGTCCACCTGGTGACCCTCGTCGGCAAAGCGGGGACGGGAAAAACCCTCCTCGCGATCGCCGCAGGCTTGCGCGCTGTCATGGATGAAGGCGTATGCTCGCGACTCCTCGTGTCCAGACCCATCTTCCCGATGGGTCGAGACGTCGGGTTCTTACCCGGCACGATCGAAGAGAAGCTGAACCCTTGGATGCAACCGATCTTTGATAACCTCGAATATATTTTCAGTCATGGCCGCAAGCGCATGGCGGACGTACGCGAATACTCTGAACTCGTGACCTCTGGCGTGATCGAGGTAGAGCCTCTGACCTATATCCGAGGCCGCTCCCTTCCGAACCAGTTTTTGATCGTCGATGAGGCACAAAACCTAACGCCGCATGAAGTCAAAACGGTGATTACTCGATGCGGTGCGGAGACCAAAATCGTGCTCACCGGCGACCCCCACCAGATCGACAACCCGTACGTCGATGCCGCGAGTAACGGTCTCACGACCGTGGCCCAACGCTTCCGGACTGAGCGCATCTCAGGACATATCACCCTGACCAAGGGCGAGCGCTCCGAGTTGGCAGAGCGAGCGACACAGCTACTCTAGGACGACTGTCGCCTGTCGCCATCGATGGATTGCCCGTATGCTTAGCGTATGGCCATTGTGCGAAGAGAGTTCATCAAGGGTGGAGCAATCATCACGGCCGGGGTGTCTCTCGCGCTCAGCCGCGTGTTTCGAAGTCGAGTCCGTGCTGATATCTACGGACCTCTGCAAGCCGATCCGGCTGGGATCCTCGACCTTCCAGAAGGATTCAGCTATCGAATTTTGGAGACCGCACTCACCGATCGCATGAGCGATGGGTACCGCGTGCCGGGCCGGCCCGATGGGATGGCATGTATGGTGACCTCCGACGGCAACTGGGCCCTGATGAGAAATCACGAGATCAGTTTAGGTGATTTCGCGAACGGCCCCTTTGACTTTGGTGTCAGTCCTCCGGACGAGTCGTATCACGCCGCCGCACCAGGGGGAGTGACCCGCCTCGTTGTCGACCCCGCCACCGGCGAGCGCATCTCAAGCAATCTCGTGCTCGTGGGTACCGTGCGCAACTGCGCCGGAGGCCCGAGTCCATGGGGATGGATGAGCTGTGAGGAGAATGTCAGTCGACGTCATGGCTACGTATTCCTCTGCGATCCAAACGCCGAGACCGTTCAAATGCCTGAGCCCATCCCGAGTTTTGGTCGCTGCTATCGCGAAGCGGTCGCGGTCGATCCCCGAGATGCCGTCACCTACATGACCGAGGATCGATCGGATAGCTGCGTGTATCGCTTCGTTCCCACATCCATGGCGAGACCTTTCGAAGGGCAGCTACAAGCGATGCGGGTGACCAGTGGCGAGCGCTTCAATCTCGCGAGCGGAGTCAGTGTAGGCGATCGACTGAGCATCGATTGGGTCGACATCAATATCCCCGAGTCTCCAGAGCCCGGAGATATTCTGCGTGATACCGCGCAGGCTTTGGGAGCCGCAGTCCTGCGCAGAGGTGAGGGCATCTGGTTCCATGATGGGAGCGTCTACATCTGCTCCACCACCGGAGGCCCCATCAGCAGAGGTCAGGTTTTCCGGATCGACGTGGATACCGACGAGATTGTATTGCTCACGCAATCGACTAACGCTGACCGTCTCGATATGCCGGACAACATCACGGTGGCCTGGAATGGCGATGTGTATATGTCGGAGGACGGGGGGGGCATCAACCTCGTCCGTGTCCTGACCGCCGATGGAGAGGTCTGTGACTTTGCGCGCGAATCCGGAATCAGTGAGATCTGTGGCATTTGCTTCTCACCTGATCATCGCTTCCTCTTTATGAACCTGCAGGAGCAAGGCCTGACCGTGGTAGTGAGCGGCCCCTTCGAGCGGCCAGAGATGCCCATCGGACCCGATGCAGGGCTCACCGATGCAGCCGTCGCCGACGCGAGCATCAACGATGCGGCAGCTCTAGACGGGAGCCTGATGCTGGATGGATCCGGAGCCGCAGACGCAAGCGTCGCGGTCCCCGCTGCAGATGGATGCGGCTGCTCCGTGCCTGGCGCTCCCGCTGATAATGATGCGCTTCTTGTCGCCGCGGGGGTCGGCGCTGCAGCGTATCTCACCTCGAGAGGATCGCGCTCTGCGTCCCTTCGAGACGACGATCGGCCAAGCGAAAACGAATCTGAATCTAGCCTCCAGCAACACAAAGAGACTCAACTCGAAGACCCGAATACAGGAGGCGACTGAATGTCCGATATGGTTTCGCGGATTGCCGCGCTACAGGATTACGACCAATACCGCGACCTTCACTGGGACGGATCTTTCGAAGATTATCTCGAGATCATTCGTGAACGGCCCGAGGTCACCCGAAACGCATACCAACGCGTCTACGATATGATCGTTAGTTACGGCGAAGAGGAATACGTCGATAACAAAAAGAAGCTGGTTCGCTATCCGTTCTTCACGGACCCGATCGATGGCGGAAAAGACGGCGTCTTCGGTTTGGATATCCCGTTGATGCGCCTGGTGCATGTGCTGCACGCTGCCGCTCAAGGTTACGGCCCCGAGAAGCGGATCATCCTACTGCACGGTCCAGTCGGCTCTTCCAAGAGCACGATCGCTCGAATGCTCAAGAAAGGTACGGAGCGATATTCGCTGAGCAACGAAGGAGCACTCTACACTTACCGGTGGGTAGACCTCGCCGAAACCGGTTTGGCAGGCGAGGAAGACGAGCTCGATTGCCCCATGCATCAAGAGCCTCTGCTCCTCATCCCGGAGGAGTGGCGCGCTAACGCCATCACCGAGTTGGGACTTGGTAACGACCAATGCCGCATTAAGGTGAAAGGCGACCTCAACCCTGCCTGCCGCTTCATCTTTCGGCGCCTCATGGAGCGCTACGATGGAGACTGGGGCAAGGTTGTCGCGAAGCATATTCGGGTCAAACGACTCTTACTCAGCGAGCGCGACCGGCGCGGGATTGGAACCTTCCAGCCCAAGGACGAAAAGAATCAGGACTCGACCGAACTGACGGGCGATATCAACTACCGCAAGATTGCGGAGTACGGCTCCGACTCGGATCCCCGGGCGTTCAACTTTGATGGTGAGTTCAATATCGCCAACCGCGGGATCGTGGAGTTCGTCGAGGTGCTCAAGCTCGATGTGGCTTTCCTCTACGACCTACTCGGCGCCACGCAGGAGCATAAGGTAAAGCCAAAGAAGTTCGCCCAAACCGATATCGATGAAGTCATCATCGGCCATACGAACGAAGCTGAGTACCGTAAACTCCTGAATAATGAGTTCATGGAAGCTCTTCGCGATCGCACGATCAAGATTGATATTCCGTACATCACGAAGCTCTCGGAAGAGGTGAAGATCTACCAGAAAGACTTCAGCGCTGAACGACTTCGGGGAAAGCATGTTGCCCCCCACACCCTGGATGTCGCCGCCATGTGGGCAGTTCTCACGCGCCTTGAGGATCCGAAGAAGCACCAGCTCTCACGCCTTCAGAAGATGAAGCTCTACGACGGGAAGATGCTGCCGGGCTACACCCAAGATAATGTGAAGGAGTTGCGCAAGGAGACCGAACGAGAAGGTCTCGATGGAATGTCTCCTCGCTATGTCCAAGACAAGATCTCGAACGCTCTCGTCCGCGAAGGAACCGAGGGTTATATCAATCCGTTCATGGTGATGAACGAGCTCGAGAAGGGTCTGAACCACCACTCTCTGGTCGGCAACGATGAGCTCAGGAAAACCTATCGGGACCTCATCGGCGTCGTGAAGGGTGAATACGAAGAGATCGTCAAGAACGAGGTTCAGCGTGCGATCAGTGCCGACGACGATGCCATCGCACGCTTATGCGCCAACTATATCGACAACGTTCGCGCGTACACTCTCAAGGAGAAGGTCAAGAACCGGTACACCGGAAGAGACGAAGAGCCGGATGAGAGACTCATGCGCTCCATCGAGGAGAAGATCGATATCGCGGAGGGACGGAAAGAAGACTTCCGGCGCGAGATCATGAATTTCATCGGGGCGTTGGCTCTCCGGAACGAGAAGTTCACGTACGAGACGAACGATCGCCTTCGGCGGGCTCTCGAGATGAAGCTCTTCGAAGATCAGAAAGACTCGATCAAACTTTCCACCTTCGTCTCAAACGTCATCGACAAGGAAACGCAGGACAAGATCGACATTATCCAAAACCGACTCATCAAGTACTACGGGTACAATGAGGCCTCAGCGCGCGACGTTCTGTCGTTCGTGGCGAGTATCTTCGCTCGCGGCGACATCAAGAGCTAGCGGCGGGGCAACGCGTTGTCGCTCAAAATCGATCAGGACCACAGCCGCTTCCGCAAGATTGTACGGGGTAAGATCCGTAAGAATCTGAAGAAGTATATCTCCCAAGGAGAGATTCTGGGCCGGCAGGGTGGAGAGACGGTTTCAATACCGATTCCGCAGATCGACATTCCCAAGTTCCGTTTCGCGGACAAGGAGCAAGGCGGCGTCGGTCAAGGCGAGGGAGAAGCAGGCGATCCGGTCGGCGGAGACCCACAAGAGGGCGACGGCCAAGGCGAAGCTGGCTCGGAGGAAGGTAAGCACGCTCTCGAGGTGGACATTACACTCGACGAGTTAGCCGACATCCTTGGCGACGAGCTTGAACTGCCGCGCATCGAACCCAAGGGGGAAGACGCGATTCAGCAGCGGACCCAGCGCTATACGGGCATCCGCAATGTGGGACCGAACTCACTTCGGCATTTTAAGCGCACCTACCGTACGGCTCTTAAGCGACAAATCTCGATGGGTACCTATAACCCGAAGCGACCCATCGTGATCCCGACCAAAGACGATATGCGCTACAAGTCCTGGAAGGACGAACAAGATCCCGTAGCGAACGCAGCCATCATCTACATGATGGATGTTTCGGGCTCGATGGGTGACGCCCAGAAGGAGATCGTCCGCATTGAGTCCTTCTGGATCGACACCTGGCTCACTCGGAACTACGAGGGTGTGGAGACTCGGTTCATTATTCATGACGCCTCAGCTCGTGAAGTCGACAGAGACACCTTCTTCCGAACACGAGAGTCCGGAGGAACCATGATCTCCTCAGCCTACCAGCTGAGCGCCGATATCATCGAACGCGATTACCCGGCGAGTCAGTGGAATATCTACCCCTTCCACTTCTCCGACGGAGACAACTGGAGCGCCGACGACACCCTTCTGAGCGTGAAGCTGCTGAAGGAGAGAATCATCCCAGCGAGTAATATCTTCGGATACGGACAGGTCGAAAGCCCGTACGGCTCTGGCCAGTTCATCAAGGATCTTCGGCAAAGCTTCGGTGATGAGGAGAAAGTGATCACCAGCGAGATCAA
>Ga0315321_10003886_pt1 | contig 11538 bp, 7 predicted proteins | sample M180m21515metaG_FD_203464 | JGI IMG/M metagenome (GOLD analysis project Ga0315321, IMG submission 203464) | Ammonia-oxidizing marine archaeal communities from Monterey Bay, California, United States - M1 80m 21515 | ecosystem: Environmental > Aquatic > Marine > Intertidal zone | place: USA... | reverse complement strand
TGGTACCGATGATTGAAGGTCGTAGTTCGATTGGCCGGTTGGGGTTATTCGTGCATGTGACTGCTGGATTTGGTGACGTGGGCTTCAAAGGGTTTTGGACTTTGGAGATGTTTGCAGTGCAACCCGTAAAAATATATCCCGGCGTACAAATCTGTCAGATCTTCTATCATGAGGTTGCGGGAGATATTAAGGAGTATGAGAGCTCTAAATATCAAAATAACCGTGATATTCAACCCAGTCTGCTCTATCGCGAGTTAAATCCTGATGCGGAGTCGGAGTCCCCTCAAATGACGTTAAAATTTAAAAAAACGTCAAACGGTGATGATTCTTAGGCTTCCCGCGGCCGGTCTCTACTTTTGAGGGGCCTATTCATCCGATAAACTGGGTGTTTGGTGCTGCGCGTGTCATAATGCATAGAACGCAGCCTTATCTGCCGTATAAAAACAACTAACTAAGAAGAAATGGTTGACTCAATGAGCGATTCGACTCCTTTTGATCCATTTAATACCCGTGACACTTTTGACAGTGGTAGTGGCGAAGTAGGTATCTACCGTTTATCCCGACTGCAAGAACAGGGGATTGGTGATATCAGTCAACTTCCTTACTCAATTCGAGTACTACTCGAATCTGTACTACGTAACTGCGATGGTTATGTCGTCGAGCAAGAGGATGTGCGTAATCTTGCAAACTGGAATGCGGTGGACCCGGGGACTAAAGAAATTCCCTTCAAGCCTGCACGGGTTGTCTTGCAGGACTTTACAGGTGTGCCGGCAGTTGTTGATCTGGCCGCAATGCGATCAGCTATGGAACGTCTTGGTGGCGACCCTAAGAAAATCAATCCACTGATTCCTGTCGATTTGGTGATTGACCACTCAGTACAGGTTGACCGTTTCGGTACTGAAGATGCTCTAATCGACAACGTAGCATTGGAATTCAAACGTAATAAGGAACGATACGAATTCCTACGGTGGGGACAAAAGGCCTTTGATAATTTCCGTGTCGTGCCCCCCAATGTTGGCATTGTTCATCAGGTCAATCTCGAGTTTCTGGCTGGCGGGGTATTTAAACGCGAAGACCAGGCAGGGACCGTAGCAATTCCGGATACACTGGTGGGAACCGACAGTCATACCACGATGATTAATGGTCTCGGAGTCGTCGGCTGGGGAGTCGGTGGTATCGAAGCAGAGGGGGTCATGTTGGGCCAGCCTATTTACATGCTCATGCCTGAAGTTGTTGGCTTTGAACTGACCGGTGAATTGCCCGCGGGAGCGACGGCGACGGACTTGGTTCTGATGGTTGTCGAAATTCTGCGCCAGGAGGGCGTTGTCGGAAAGTTTGTTGAGTTCTATGGCTCAGGCGTCGCCAAGATGTCTTTGGCTGATCGGGCGACCATTGCTAATATGGCTCCCGAATATGGAGCCACAATGGGCTTTTTCCCAGTCGATGGCGAAACGCTGGATTATCTGCGTAAGACCGGCCGTAGCGAAGAGGAAGTTACCCTAGTAGAGCGGTATACCAAAGAGCAGGGACTGTTTTTGACGGCAGATGCTCCAACTCCGACTTATTCGAGCAATGTAAGTCTCGATTTGTCGACGGTTGTTCCATCCTTAGCAGGTCCCAAACGACCCCAGGATCGAGTGTCCTTGGCCGATATGAAACCGGCATTTGAAACAACTCTGCGGGATCCAGTGAACCAACGTGGTTTTGCCTTGGAAGGTCAGTCTCTGCAGGCCACCGCCACGGCCCATCTCGATTCAGGCGACATTGATATTACTCACGGGTCTGTCGTGATTGCCGCGATTACCTCATGCACCAACACAAGCAATCCTTCGGTGATGCTGGCTGCCGGGCTGTTGGCTCAGAAAGCAGCCGCCAAAGGGCTAAACGTAAAGCCTTACGTGAAAACCAGCCTGGCTCCAGGATCACGGGTTGTCACGGACTATCTGGATAAAGCAGGCCTGACTGATTCGTTAAAACAACTTGGCTTCCATGTTGTGGGATATGGCTGCACCACCTGTATCGGAAACAGTGGCCCACTGCCACCGCCAGTCTCCGCTGCGATTCATGAGGCCGATCTGGTAGCCTGCTCGGTACTATCCGGTAATCGGAACTTTGAAGGCCGTGTTAGTCAGGATGTGAAAGCAAACTATCTGGCGAGTCCACCCCTGGTGGTTGCCTACGCTTTGGCTGGTACCACCTTGGTCGATTTTGATACTGACCCACTTGGTCAAGATCATGATGGAAAGGATGTCTTCTTGAAAGATATCTGGCCTTCACGCGAAGAAGTAGCGGCAGTCCTCAAGGATTCAATTGATAGCGAAATGTTTGTAAACCGCTACGGAAATGCATTTGATTCGAACGAGAGGTGGAATGCCATTGCGGTTGATTCGGGTGATATTTACTCGTGGAATGACAGCTCGACTTATATTCAAGAGCCACCGTTTATGGTGGACCTTCCAGTTGAAGTGCCCCCGGTTGAGCCTCTGTCAGGAGCACGCGCGTTAGCGATGCTCGGCGATAGTACGACGACAGATCATATCTCACCCGCCGGCGCTATTGCTAAAGATAGTCCTGCTGGGCTCTTCCTGCAAAGTAACGGGGTCCAGCCGGTTGATTTCAATAGTTATGGATCACGACGAGGAAACGACCGGGTGATGCTGCGAGGTACATTTGCAAATATCCGTATTCGTAATCAACTTGCTCCAGGAACTGAAGGCGGGGTCACACGCTATCTGCCAACGGATGAAGTCATGCCAATCTATGATGCGGCTATGAAATATAAAGAAAGCGGAACTCCTCTAGTGATTCTCGCGGGTGCTGAATATGGCACGGGTAGTAGTCGGGATTGGGCTGCCAAAGGTACCCAGTTGATGGGGGTCCGAGCAGTAATTGCTGCGAGTTACGAACGAATTCACCGCAGTAATCTGGTGATGATGGGCGTGCTACCGCTGGAATTAATTGATGGTCAGACGGCGCAGTCGATCGGCTTGAGTGGAGAAGAAACGTTTGACGTAGTTGGCCTCGATGACTCACTGCAGCCATTATCAACCGTCAGTGTCAAAGCTACATCGGCAGATGGCAGTGTGATTGAATTCGACGCAAAAGTAAGAATTGATACACCCGTTGAAATGGATTACTACCGAAATGGTGGTATTCTTCAGACGGTATTGCGTAAACTGCTCTAAGCACAACCTTGTGAAGATGATGACAGATTCCTAAAAAGAGCTCTGCGTTGCCTTGCGACAACGCAGAGCTCTTGGTCTTAGTTTTCCGATACATTATCAGAGCTTGCGAAAGGTTAAGCGTTTGTCAGGCAGTCTAGGCTGCGGCTAACTGCAGACCTGCTTCCACGCGAACTTCATCAAGGAATTCCTCGATGATGCGAAAGTCCATTGCTGTTGCGGAAGGGGCTTCCGGGTGGAATTGAGTACCCATGGCTACCCAGCCTTCTTCGGTGTGTTCGATCGCTTCGATGACTCCATCAGGACACCGTGCTGTTACGGCAAAGCCGGGCGCCACTTCGTCGATCGCCATATGGTGATTTGAATTTACGCGGATTTCACCATCTCCATAGATGCGTTCCAAGATAGAGTCAGGAGCGATGTCCAGACCATGGCGGTGTGCCAGATCCTGAGGGTCGCGGTGAGGAACTGCATTTGGCAGAGCCTCGGGAATGTGCAGGTGAAGGTTGCCTCCCGCTGTAATATTCAACAGTTGCATCCCTACACCAATGCCGAAAACTGGTAGTTTACGCTGGAAGATAAGACGAGCAAGTTGACGGTCGAACATTTCCCGTCGAGCACTCATCAGGCGGCACGACGTATGTCGCATAAATCCGTCACGGTGAGGGTCTAGGTCCAGTCCTCCAACAAGAATGAATCCGTCGAGGGTGTCGAGGACCGCTTCGATGTCATCTTCTTCGTCCATAATTGGAACCATGACAGGAATGCCGCCAGCTCGTAGCACGCAATCGGAATACCCGGCAGCCAGGTAGAAATAGGCGGCCGTATCTTTAGTTTCACTCTTATAATCAATGTTGATGCCGATCAATGGTTTTTTCTGCATCTGTAATCCCTTTCAGATACTTGGAATAACCCTCAAGGAAAGCTATTCCAAAACTAAGACTAAAAACCAGAACGGCATCCCAGGCTGTCAGAAGTTCATGCAAGATTGAATGCGCCGCGTCAGTTGTGTAACTGCGGTAATTCAGAAACTGAATATTAACTGGACGAGAATGCTAATAAAATCAATTCGTTGGATCGATTAGCTTCGCGTTTCAGATATTGCTCAGAACCAAATCCACTTCCCTCATCCTGAGTTTTGTGGAATTTGCAAGAACGATTCAGTTTCGCCCCCCTGCATGTGGCCTAAATCTAGACCCGGGAAGTGAAATCCTTTTCGGATACCGTTCTGTGTTCTCCTTAAACAGTTGCAATGTCTGAGTTAGTCTTGTGGGAAGCAAGAAGACAAAATTGTGACAAGTTACAACGTTTTTTTCAAATCCCTGACAGGATTTTGTTCTGGAAAAAGAGCCCACCACAACATGTAGTGCTAGCTGATGTCAGGTTGCACAATATGTCGTTTAAAAACTTTTGCAATTTACACTTCAAAACTCTCAAAACTTTGGTCGTGCGGGGAATTTGAAAGTCCAAGGGGGCTGTCTCCCGTCTTTAACGGTATTGTTTGTCGGCTGTTTCTATGCTTATCAGTGTCAGAAGGATGGGATAGAATCGGGACATGCGTTATACAAATGTAGCTATTGAATCGCTAGGTTATACGCTGCCATCTGAAATCGTGACGACGTCAGAAATAGAGCAGCGGCTTACTCCTGCTTATCAGCGGATGCGATTACCTGAAGGTCGATTGGAACTGATGACAGGAATTTCTGAGCGTCGTTTTTGGGAACGAGGCATCTTGCCCGGAGATAAGTCCATTGAATCCGGAAAACAGGCTATCAAGGCCGCCGAGATCGACCCTCAGAAGATTGGCATGCTGATTCATGGTTCGGTTTGTCGGGATCACCTGGAGCCTGCCACGGCATGTCGTGTTCATGATGGATTGGGACTACGAAGAGACTGCATGATATACGATTTGTCCAACGCATGTCTTGGACAACTAAACGGCATCGCATTAGCTGCCAATGCAATCGAACTTGGGCAAATTGAAGCAGCCTTGATCGTAGGGACTGAGGATAGCCGAGATTTAGTTGACAATACGATTCGATCGCTTAATAACGATGAGTCCTGGACACGTAAGACTATCAAAATGGCGGTTGCGTCATTAACGATTGGATCAGCTAGTTCAGCCATTTTGCTAACCCATCGAGAGATCAGTCAGACAGGAAACTTCCTGCGAGCAGTAACTGCACAGGCCAACACTCAATTTCACGATCTTTGTCAGAGTGGAAAAGACGAAGCTGCCGCCGATGACATGCGTCCACTGATGAATACGGATTCAGAGCGTCTTATGGCTGAAGGAATTCAGACAGGGATTACAACATTCGATCAGTTCTTAGCGGATTCGCAGTGGTCACGCGAAGATATCCATCAGTCATTTTGCCATCAGGTAGGTGCCGCTCATCGAAAATTGATGCTGGGATCACTGCGACTTCCCGAAGCGAATGATTTTTCGACTTTCCAATGGCTGGGAAATACAGGCTCGGCAGCCTTGCCTGTGACGCTGGCGATCGGTGTTGAGCAGGGGAGTGTTGATTCCGGCAGTAATCTTGGATTGCTCGGTATCGGTTCAGGTATTAATTGTTTGATGGTTGGTGCCACCTGGAATGAAAGTCGGGTTGGCACCAACACTCCACGCTAAGCTTCTACTTGTTAGATTTGAATCATGTGTGGTACGCCGTGTATTTGCTACAATGGCATTCGCAACTAGATAACTGTATCCCGAGGAGTTCTGTACGTGGAATTTGCCTGCCAGCTTAATCGCCGTGACTTTGCCCGGGCTTCTGCGATAGCTGCAGTCGCCGCTTCTTCATTGCCAGCCGCCGAAAACAAGGGTTATATCGATGCCCATGTTCATGTCTGGACTCCGAATACGAAACGCTATCCATTGGATGCCTCTTTTAAAGAGGAGGATATGCAGCCAACAAGCTTTACCCCTAAACAGCTGTTCGCACATTGTCATCCAGTGGGCGTAGATCGAATTGTTCTTATTCAAATGAGTTTCTATCGATTTGATAATAGTTACATGTTGGACATGATGGAGCAGCACCCGGGCGTTTTTGGCGGAGTTGCTGTCATTGACGAAAACAATCGACCAGCCCGGGAGATGGTAAAGCTCGCTCGTCAAGGAGTGCGTGGTTTTCGTATCCGTCCGGAGGCTCAAAACCCTGATCAATGGCTGTCTGGTGACGGGATGCACGAGATGTGGGAGGTTGGTGCCAAACACGGCTTGGCCATGTGTCATTTGATTGACGCTGAGTTTCTTGGCTCGGTCGACAAAATGTGTGAACGGTACCCCGATACCCCAGTCGTTATTGACCACTTCGCCCGGATAGGAGTGGATGGTCAGATTCGTGAAAATGACGTGGCAGCACTTTGTGGTCTGGCGAAGCACAAAAACGTGACGGTGAAGTTATCTGCTTATTACGCTTTAGGCAAAAAGGCGGCACCCTATCAGGATTTGTTACCGATGATCAAAACCTGTATTGATGCCTACGGTGTGGAGCGATTGATGTGGGCTAGTGATGGGCCATTCCAGGTCGTGGGTGGTCATGAATACGCCCCGTCGTTCAATCTCATTCAGGATGCTGACTTCCTTTCCGACGGCGATAAGGAATGGTTGTTGCGTCGCACCGCCGAGAGAGTTTTCTACTCATAATGTCAAAACGATACCTGATCAGAATCTTGGTCCTTCTGGCTTTGGCAGCCGACCTGAGCTGGCACTATTTTAGTGTGCAAAATTCAGAAGCCGATAATTACCCTAATCGTCCGATTACATTGATTGTCCCATTTGGGCCTGGGGGGGAAAGTGACACGTTTGCCCGGATGATCCAGAAGGCGATTGCCGACAATGGATTTCTTAAACAGGAGGTTGTCGTAAAGAATGTAGGTGGAGCCGGAGCCACGATTGGCAGTGGCCAGGCACGGAAAGCAGATCCGGATGGGTATACGATGTTACTTCTGCACGAGGCATTAATCACGGCTCAGGCATCCGGGAAAGTTTCTTACGGGCCGGAGTCATTTGAGCCGATTGCCGCCAGCGGTAAGACCAATATGATTATAGCCGTTGCAGAAGATTCCCCTTACCAATCTCTGGCCGAGTTGATGAACGCAGCCAAAGAAACGCCCAATGAACTGGTGTTTGCAGCCAACCTGGGTGCTCCCGTGCATTACGCCGGTCTGATTCTTGAAAAAAATCTTCCGGGATCTCATTTTCGCTACACGCAAAAAGGGGGAGGAGCTAGTCGGTTTGAAGCTGTCATTGGGGGGCATGCCAATGTGTCGGCATTTTCCTTAGGTGAGTATATATCTTTCAAAGAGGGTGGCCTGCGTGCCGTTGCAATTACTTCGGAGGAACGTCATCCGGATGCTGGGGAAATCCCTACTGCCCAGGAACAGGGCTTTCAGTTTGTACATGCCAACGTGCACTTTTGGTGGTTTCCTAAAGGTACGGATTCGGAAAAGATAGATCTCATGGCAGATGTTATCAAGAAGTGTATGGCAACCCCTCAGGTGCAGAAGCAACTGGCTCTGCGATTGTCAGAGCCCTTTGTGCAAACCGGCGACCCAATGAAAGAATTACTTCAAATGCGAATTGGTAAAATCCAAAGTGTCGATGCAACCTCGCCGGATGTTTTGCCTAATATTCCGTTGTGGGTTGCTTTGCTAACCGGGATTAGTTTTGTCGTGTTTCTCGTATCCCGATTATTGCCGTCGTCGGTAGTTGAGAGATCTGTGAGCGATGAAGAGAGTGAGATAGCGAGGGGAGTCAGAAGAGGTTATTTGAAGACAGCAGTGTCTTTTGTAATGGTGACGGCTTTGTATCTGCTTGCCTTAGAATATGTCCCGGTTGATTTTAGAATTATTACAGCTATTTATATGTTTGATGTGGCCTTGCTTTGTACGGGCTTTGAAGTCGATGGTTTGAAAAAGATCGTTATCAAATCTTACGTACCGGAAATGATCGTTCTGGTACCACTGATCGTCTTCTTTGTCTTCCAGTCTTTCTTCAGCATTCAATTGCCATAGGAGTTGTGATGGGCGAAGTCATTCATGAACTTACCATTGGCGATCCAGTAAACCTACTTTGGGTGGGCATTGGAACGATGCTGGGTATTCTTGTGGGAGCAATTCCAGGGCTGACTGGTGCTATGCTGATCGCGCTGTCTCTCCCGCTGACCTATGCGATGCAGCCTTCGGAAGCGATGGTTTTATTAGTATCGATGTATGTGGGATCAATTTCGGGAGGATTAATTACTGCAACGTTGTTGAGAATGCCAGGCACGCCAGCCTCAGTGATTACGACGCTCGACGGTTATCCCATGGCCAGGGATGGTAACCCCGGGCGGGCTTTGGGGCTGGGCATTATGGCCTCTTTCGTAGGCGGCCTCATTTCCTGGGGCTTTCTGATTTTGTTGGCCGAACCAATTTCGCATATTTCTACAGAATTGGGTGACTTTGACTACTTTGCATTGGTTTTGGTTGCGTTGGTCCTGATCGCCTCCGTCTCCGGCAAGTCTTTAGCTGCTGGTGTCTTTTCCGGGTTTCTGGGGATTTTGGTTACCATCCCAGGTGAGTCTCCGGCAACTGGGGATACACGTTGGACATGGGGGGTCGAACAATTAAATAATGGATTTGATTTGTTGCCAGTCCTCATAGGCCTGTTTGCTGTGAGTCAGGTGATACACGAAGTCGCCGCGCGTGAAAAGAAAGTGGAAAAAATTAGTCAGGTAGCCCCCGAAGGTATACTTCTGGGAGCCGCAGACTGGCTCCGACATATGATCAATATGATTCGGAGCAGTGTGATTGGAACCTGGGTTGGAATCCTCCCGGGAATTGGTGCCAATGTGGGGAGTGTGATGGCTTATTCCGCGGCAAAGTCCTTGAGTAAGCAACCGGAGGCATTTGGCACGGGAAGTGAAGAGGGGGTTGTTGCTAGTGAGGCTGCCAATAACGCGACAATTGGGGGCGCGTTGATTCCCCTTGTGGCGATGGGCATACCGGGCAGCGTCATTGATGCAATTTTGCTCGGTGCTTTGGTGTTGCATGGTTTGCAGCCCGGCGTTCTTCTGTTTCATAATCATCCGGAGATTGTCTACACAATCATCTTCACCATGCTAATCGCTAATCTAGCGATGTTTGGCATGATGCTTTTGAGTGCCAAATGGATTTCTAAGCTGGCAACAATTCCCCGCGTATATTTGTTGCCCGTCGTCGTCGTTTTTTGTGTGGTAGGCTCCTATGCACTTAACAACCGCATGTTTGATGTTTGGGTAATGTTGGGCTTCGGAGTAGTTGGTTTCATGATGGAGCGAAGTAGAATACCGTTGGCTCCATTTGTTATCGGATTTGTTCTGGCACCGATTGCTGAAGAGAAGCTGGGAGCAGGTTTGCAGGCAACAGGAGGGAGTTATGCACCGCTTGTCACAAGGCCAGTGGCATTAATATTCCTCCTGATTTCTCTGGCGTTGGTCGTTTGGCCGATTGTAAAAACCTGGCGAAATTCTGGCAGGAGAGAGAAGGAGTGATGAATATGCCTGCTTATGCAACCGACCTCCAGACCATCCGCGAAGCTTATGTTCGTATCCAAAACGGAGTGCATCGAACGCCCGTGCAAACATGCAGTCAATTGAGTCGGCATGCCCAGGCGAATGTCTCCTTCAAATGTGAAAATCTGCAGAAAGTTGGTGCGTTTAAATATCGCGGAGCCAGTAATGTCGTGTTGAGTTTGACAGACGAGGAAGCTGCGTCTGGGGTGGTGACTCATAGTAGCGGCAATCATGCTCAGGCGTTGGCACTCGCGGCTCAGCAACGGGGGATACCCGCTCATATCGTCATGCCATCCAATGCACCTCAGGTGAAGCAGGATGCAGTGGCTGGTTATGATGCTCAGGTCATTTTGTGTGAACCAACGTTGGAAGCGAGGGAAATCACCGCAGCAGAAGTTGTTGCGAAGACGGGAGCCGCATTCATTCACCCTTATAACCACGCAGGCATCATTTCCGGTCAGGGGACGGTTGCTTTGGAGTTGTTCGAGCAAGTCTCGGATTTGGATGTGATTATCGCGCCCGTAGGTGGTGGCGGACTTTTAAGTGGGATTGCGATTGCTGCCAAAGCGCTTAATCCGGCGATTCGGATTGTTGGCGCTGAGCCGGCAGGGGCCGACGACGCATTTCAAAGTAAACGCGCTGGTAAATTGATCCCGCAAACCTCCCCGAATACTATCGCTGACGGATTACTCACAAGTTTGGGTGACTTGACCTGGCCGGTCATCAGGGATCTGGTGGATGAAATTGTCGTTGTGGACGATAGGCAGATCGCAAATGCCATGAAACTGATGATGGAACGAGCGAAGTTGTTAATTGAACCCTCCGGAGCAACATCGTATGCGGCCGCCGTGAAGATGGATTTCGAGGCAGAGCACACTCGGGTTGCTTGTGTGATCTCCGGCGGCAATATTAATCTATCCCGCATCTCGGAATTGATGGCGTCCTGTTAGGGGAGGGTAACCTGGTGCAATACCGAATACTTGGGGACACAGGATTGAAGGTGTCTCGGATTGCATTCGGCTGCGGCCCACTGTCAGGAAATCTGACAGGTGACGACTACAGTAATCAACTCGCTTCAGTGCGACGGGCCCTAGAGCTCGGAATCAATTGGTTTGATACAGCGCGGACCTATGGAGCCGGCCGGAGTGAATTAAACCTTGGCCGTTGTTTTGCAGAATTAGGGATTGCTGACGAAGTGATGGTTGCCACGAAAGTTCGTGTGTTACCCGAGCACTTGAGCGATATTCCAGCGGGGGTTCGTCGAAGTGTTGAACAATCTCTGAAGGCACTTCGACGTCAACAAATTACGCTTGTTCAGGTTCATAATGCGATTACAATCCAACGAGGTTCTCAGCCGACGTCGTTAAGTGTGGCAGATGTGACGGGGGAAAACGGAGTGCTGTCGACACTCGAACAGTTGCAACGCGAAGGGGTGATTGGGCAGGTTGGATTAACGGCGACAGGTGACGCTGATGCCGTAGAGCAAGTGCTGGCTACGGGACGTGTTTCTTCTTTGCAGGTTCCGTTTAGTGCCACGAATATTAGTGCCGGATATGAAGTTTCGGATCATCGTGATGAGGCTGATGAAGCAGGATGGCATCACCATGGAGCCATTATGCGTTACGGTCAGTCTTCCGGTGTCGGTGTGTTTGCGATTCGTGTTTTTGCGGGTGGGGCTCTACTTCTGCGGAAGCCATCGCCTTATACTTACCAAACAAAATTCTTCCCCTTGAGTCTGTATGAACGTGATAGGCAACTCGCGTCGCGTTTAGAAGAGATGTTTCCCGAAGTGCCGTTGGCAGAGCTGTGCCTTA
>Ga0315321_10003884_pt1 | contig 11543 bp, 9 predicted proteins | sample M180m21515metaG_FD_203464 | JGI IMG/M metagenome (GOLD analysis project Ga0315321, IMG submission 203464) | Ammonia-oxidizing marine archaeal communities from Monterey Bay, California, United States - M1 80m 21515 | ecosystem: Environmental > Aquatic > Marine > Intertidal zone | place: USA... | reverse complement strand
CGACACCGACCTGCTCTTGGGCTACCCCGGCGCCGACTCCGAGACGGGAGAGCTGGTCTGGTGGGACGACAGCCACCCCACCGACTTCTCCACCCCGACCACGACGACCGCCACCTGGACGGGCTCGGCCGCGGGCGCCCGACTGGGCCACCTGGTGTCGCCGGTGGGCGACCTTGACGGCGACGGTGTGGAGGACATCCTGGTGACCGACCAGGGGGAAGACGGGGAGGCGTGGTCCGTGCACCTGCTCGGCGCGACCACCCCCTCGGGTCCAATATCTGGGAGCACCTGGTCATGGACCCTCGCTGACAGCGACGCCGCCTTCGGCACCACTCTGCTCCTGCTTGGCGACATCGACGGCGACGGACTCTCCGAGGCCCTCATCGGCGCCCCCTACGCCAACGACGACGCGGGCGCCCTGTTCCTGATCGACGCCAACGACATCGGCAGCAGCACCGACGCCGACGACCTCCAGTCCATCGCAGGCGACGTCTACCGAAGCCAATTTGGCTTGGCGGTGGCCCGGGTCTCAGATGCCGACGGAGACGGCGTCGACGAAGTCCTGACGGGCTCCTGGAAGGCCAACAACTACGGCATCGGCGGCGCCTGGCTGCTCACCGCCGACGACCTCACCACGGCCGGCGGAGTCGCCTCGGATGCGGCGGCCTGGAGCGGCGTCGACAACAGCGTCAATTTCGGCAAGTTCGTGGGCTCGCTCGGCGACCTCGACAACGATGGCTACGGCGACTTCGCCATGAGCTCCCAGCTGCACGACGACCCCGACGGCGCCGGCTCGCTGCACCTGTTCTACGGCAGCCCCACCATCCTCGAGGGAGGCACCGTCTACGACGAGGAGGCCCGTCTGCTGAGCCGGCACAGCTTCGACGAATTCGGCGAAGGTATCCACCCGGTCACAGACTTCGATGGCGACGGGGCCAGCGACTTGGTCATCGCCCTTCCCAACGCCGACATGGAGGACAGCAGCGGCGAGGTCACCGACTGGTGGGGCCACGGAACAATCTACGGGATCTCCAGCCAGCACCTGTCGGGCACCCACGGCATCGAGTCGCCGGCCACCTTTGCGATTCGCGGAGACAACCGCCTCATCAGGGCGGGCGCTGCGGTGGCCAGCGCAGGCGACCGCGACGGAGACGGGCTCGACGACCTGTGGCTTGGCTCCTTCGACTACTACGAGCCCGCCGGTTCAATCTACCTCTTCGGCACCGAGATGCTCCCATGAGCGCCCGCCTGTGGATGCTCGCCGGCGGCCTGCTGCTCGGCTGCGGCACCGAGCCCAAGTCCGAGCCTCCTGCCGACACGGTCGACGACAGTGGCTCGCCTCCCGTAGAACCCGACGACCCCTGCCAGCTGCAGAAGTGGTTTGCCGATGCAGATGGCGACGGTCACGGCGACCCGTACACGATGGTCGAGGACTGCCTCCAGCCCTCAGGCTACGTGGGCACCTACACCGACTGCGATGACGCCGACGCCGACGCCCATCCCGACCAGCTGTGGTACGCCGACCGCGACGGCGATGGCTACGGCGACCCGGCCACCGAGCGCGTTAGCTGCCACCGTCCCCTCGCCCACGTCCCCAACGCCGACGACTGCGACGACGCCGACGCCACCCGAAGCCCCGATGGGATCTGGTACACCGACGCCGATGCCGATGGCTTTGGAGACCCCGACGCGCCCGTGCCGGCCTGTGAGGGGACCGCCACCGAGGTGCCGACAGCCGGCGACTGCAACGACGCCGACCCCTTCATCCATCCCGACCGCACCGAGATCTGCGACAGCCTCGACAACGACTGCGACGGCCTGATCGACGACGCAGACGACGGGGTCGATCCCTTCACCAAGGTGACCTTCTACGAAGACACCGATGGGGATGACCACGGCTCCGAGGTCGAGCTGGGCGCCTTCTGCCTGTCCTCCGACCCCGGCGCCACAGTGAGCGACGACTGCGACGACACCGACCCAGCGGTGAACCCCAGCATGCTGGAGCTGCCCGACGAGCTCGACCAAAACTGCGATGGGGACAGCACCTGGCACTACACCGACACCGCCACGGAAGGCCTCTACAGCACGGCCTTCGACACCGACGCCAACGCGTCAGTCTTCGCCGAGGACCTCGACGGCGACGGCCTCCTCGACCTCGTCTTCCACCATGACGGCTTCGATGACACCACCGGCCAGGTCGTCGTGGTGAGCGGTGCGTCCGTTCGCGACTTCTCCGATGTGGGCACCGGCAGCCACAGCTGGACCGGAACCGCCACCGGCGACCGCTTGGGGGCCAGCGGCACGGCAGCCGGCGACATGGACGGGGATGGCAACCCAGACCTGCTCCTGGCAGCCGTGGGTGCAGAAGAGGGTGCCGGCGCGGTGTACCTGGTGAGTGGTGGCGCCGCCTCGGGCGACATCGAGACCGCGGCCACCTGGAGCTGGACGGGCCCAGACACCAGCGCGGGCTTTGGCACCCCCGTGCCACTGGGCGACATCGACGGCGACAGCCTCGACGACGCCCTGGTGGCGACCCCCGGCTACGACGGCGACGGCACAGACCGCGGCCGCGTCTGGATCCTCACCGGCGCCAGTGTGGGCACCTCCAGCGACCCGACCACAGGCACCTCCATCGCCGGGACCTCGAACTACTGGCAGTTCGGCGCCTCGCCCGTCAATGTCGGCGACACCGATGGAGACGGCATCGATGAGGTGCTGCTGGGCGCCACAGGGTCCACACAGGACAACCTCGTCGACGGCCGGGTCTACCGGATCCCGGTCACAGACCTCGCCGACTCCGCGCTTTCCCTCCACGACGCCGCCTACCACTACGGCGAGAGCCTCCGCAGCCGCCTAGGCGCCTCCAACCACGCCATCGGCGACTTCACCGCGGACGGCTACGCCGACATCCTCGTCGTGAGCGACCACACCATGGACAGCTACGAGGAAGGCACCGCCTACCTGCTCTACGGTGCAGCCACAGTGGCCTCTCCGGCAAGCGTGGCCAGCGCCGATGCCCGCATCGGCAACGACCTCGACGCCCACACCCAGTCCGGCAACTCCCTGTGGGGAGACATCGAGGGCGTGGGCGACCTGAACGGCGACGGGGCCGACGACTTCGTGATCGGTGCAGCGGGCGCCGACCTGTCGGGGGACTACGCCAACGATGGCTTGGTGGCGGTCTTCCTCGGAGGACTCCTGACCGGCGACCACGGCACCGTGGACTCCGCCGATGTGCTCTTCCAGGGCAGCCGGCAGTACTCGGGACGCCCCCTCGTGGGCGCTGGTGACCTCGACGGCGACAGCCTCGACGACCTCTGGCTCGGCAAGACCAGCGGCGAGCTCACGATGCGCTTCTTCTCCGGCGCGCTGTTCCAGTAGCCGGCCCTCGCCAGTGCGTTGCCCACACGGGGGGGGCACCGATAGCCTCCCGCCACACCGGGGCAGCGCCCTTCCACGCTGCCGACTGGCGAGAGGTTCGTCGTGACAGAGCTCGTCGAGACCGACTCCGCCGAACCACCGCTCACCTGGGCCACGGTCTTTGCCACCTGGTGGCCCCTCGCGGCCAGCTGGCTGCTGATGGGCACCGAGATGTCGCTTGTGAGCGCGGCCATCGCACGGCTCGACGACGCGGCCTTTCACTTGGCGGCATTCGGGGGACTCATCTTCCCCTTTGCGCTGCTCATCGAAGCCCCCATCATCATGATGCTGGCCGCCTCCACGGCGCTGTGCGTGGACCGGCCGTCCTTTCAGGTGCTCCGGCGGTTCTCCACGGTGCTGGGCGCGGGCCTGTCCCTGCTGCATGCCCTCATTGCCTTCACTCCCCTGTACGACCTCATCCTCGTGCCCCTCATCGAGCCCCCGATCGGGGCCATCGAGCCGGGCCGCCTGGGCATGCAGTGGATGACCCCCTGGACCTGGGCCATCGCCGACCGCCGCTTTCACCAAGGACTGCTGATTCGCTTCCAGCGCTCGCGCAGCGTGGTCACGGGCACGGTGGTGCGGCTCGCGGTGATGGGCACGGTGCTCAGCGGCGGGCTCCTCTGGGGAGAGCTGCCTGGCGTGGTCGTGGCCTGCAGTGCCCTGAGCACCGGCGTGATTGTGGAGATGGTCACCGCTCGTCTGCTCGCCCGCCCCGTCATCGCTGGACCTCTGAAAGAGGCCGAGCCCGGACCACCGCTCACCCTGCGTCGACTCCTGCGCTTCTACATTCCCCTCGCCATCACCCCCATCCTCAACCTGGCCCTGCTCCCCATCGGCTCAGCGAGCATCGCCCGCATGCCCATGCCCCTTGCGAACCTCGCGGCGTGGTCGCCAGTCAACGGGCTGGTGTTCATGACCCGCTCGGTGGGCATCGCCTTCAATGAGGTGGTGGTGAGCCTGTCGGGAAGACCCGGCGCGAGGAAGGTGCTCCGGGGCTTCGCCGTGGCGCTGGCAGTCGCGACCAGCCTGCTGCTGACGGGGACAGCCCTGAGCCCGCTGTCTGGGGTCTGGTTCAGCGAGCTGTCCGGACTCGCGCCAGAGCTCGTCACGGTCGCGAGCACGGCCTTGCCTCTCGCCATCCTGCTGCCCGCCATCACGGTCGCGGTGAGCCTCTACAACGGCTTTCTCCTCCACGCGCACCAGACACGGGCCATTCCCGAGTCGGTGGGGCTGGGACTGGCCGTCTCCGCCGGGATCCTTGCGTGGGGGGCCGTGTCGGACGTCCTTCCGGGCGTGCAGATGACCTTGCTGGCCTTCAGCACAGGCGGACTGGTACAGGTCTCTTGGCTGGCCGTCCGGCAGCCCTCAGACAATGCGGACACCGCCTGAAGTACGGCTGCGGCCACCCAAGCAAGCCTCAGGCCGGCTTCCACCCGCGCTTGATGTTCTTCGCGATCAGCTCGTCCCCCAGCTCGGTGGCCACCGCCTCATCCGACGCTGGGCGAACCGTGCGCTTGATGGGGTCGCGGCGACCGGGGCTGTAGTCGGTCCAGTGCACGACATAGGCGGGGTAGAGGGGGTCGACCCCGTCTTTGCCGGTCTTCCAGATGAGCAGCTTGCGCACAGCCACCTTGCCCTTGGTGGTCTTGGTGTAGACCTCGCGCCGGATGACTTCACTCTCGGGAAGGGTGAGTGCCGCGGACTTTTCGTGCAGATCGGCGATGAAGATGCGCTCTTCGATCTGGGCGGTCCGAATGTCGGTCGTGTTGACCGCCTTGTCGTCTCGGATGCGCTCGAAGACCGGGTGAATGATGCTGGCACCCTGCATCTTTCGCACCGCGCTCCAGCCGCCATCGGCGTAGTCCAGGACCATCCGCTTGATGGGGCCACCGGAGGAGTCTTCGGACTGCAGATCGCTGACGCGAACCTGGACCACCAGCTCGGGCTTGACGAAGCAGTAGAGCACGCCACTGCTGCTGGCTGCCCGCCAGGTCGAGGTGCAGTCGAGCGCCGCCAGCTTCTCCAGCAGGCCCTTGCGGTAGTCGTCGGTGCTCAGGTTGCCCACCGAGCCCAGCTGCTGAAAGCGCCCATCCTCTCTCATCAAAGCGAGCAGGAGCGACCGCGCCTGGTCTGGGGCTTCGGTGCGCCGCGTGTAGCCAATGACGACCGCATCCAGACTCATCGAGGGCTTGACCTTGAAGATCCGCCCGTCGCCACTGCGAACGACCAGCCCCTCGGCCTTGCCACCCTTCACCAGCGCCTCAAAGCTGGCCTCCACTTCCGCCGGCGAGCTGGCCACATCGGTCTTGATGGCCTTGCACCGCTTGCCGCCGTCGAGGAGTCGTCGGAGGGTGTCGAGACGCTCCGAGTACTCCAGCGACACATCCGGCATCTCGGCGTCGCCACCGGTCACCAGATCGAAGGCGGCGTAGCCCAGCTTGGCCACCTCCGCGCCGGCCCCGCCGCCCAGCGCACGGGAGACATCGCCTACCCGAGGCCGTCCGCCCTTGCGCAAGGCAAAGAGCTCGCCCGCGATCACGGTGCGCCCCTGTGCGCGGGCAGCCATGGCCTTCGCTTCCTTGAGCACGGGCACATCACCGCTGATGGCGCGTCCGGTGGGGCTGACCAGCACAAGCTCGCTGCCATCCATCACCAAAAACCAGATCTGACCGTCGATCTTGGGGGACACCAGCAGCTTGCCCGGTGGGATCTGCCGAGCGATCTCGCCTTCGACCACCATGCGGTATCGGCTGGCCACGGTGCGCTTGTAGCCGCCCACCAAAGACGCCAGCTCTGTGTCTGCGATGCTGCCGGTTCCGCAGATCACGCCCTTTCCGAGCGGCCCCGACTTCGATGTGTTCACGAGGCTCATGACGCCTCCTCGGGAAGCTTGAGTTCCATATTGGAGAGGTGAAGCAGCAACTTGTAGCGCTCTCCATCCACCCGGCCTTCGAGGAAGCCGCGACAGGGCGTGCCGTTGGTCTGGAAGACCAGGGGCTTCTTGCCACCCGGACCCGCGCCGACGAGCACCATCTCGTTCTTGTCGGAGAGCTCCTTGGCCATGCCGAAGAGAAAGTCGTAGGTGAGGCCATCCACGTGCCGGACCTGCAGGGTGCGGCGGAAGGCAAAGCGCGTCACCACTGCGGCCTTGGGCATCTTCTTGCCAGTCCAGCTGACTGGATCGACCTCGTTTACGTTGCCCGGGACATCCTGGGGCGCGCGGCGGGCACGCTCGGAGCCATCGGGGGCGTAGATGACCTCGATGACCTCAGGGGCGGCGTAGAGGACGTCGCCAGACGACGACAGGAAGACCTTGTCGGTCTTGCCCAGGAAGCGACCGACCGACTCGATGTCGACCTCTGGATCGCCCTCTATCAGGGCGCTGCCGTAGTCTTCGCCATGCTCAGCAGCGAGGGCGTCGTGGAGTCCGCTCTGGGTGGTGGCCAGGAACTTCGCAAAGCGAATGCCCTGTCCCACAACCTGAGCTGGGCGGTCTCCGGCGGCCGGAATCCCCCTGGGATGACCGGCTCCAGGACGAAGGCCGAGGCTCTGGACGGTGGCGTCCCGCCCTGCAGAGTTGGTGATGTGCAGTTTTCGCATGTTCGGAAGTCCTTCTAGAACATGTCGAAGTCGAGGTCATCGCTGTCCTCTTCTTCGTCAAAGCGGATGACCGGCTGCGGCTGATCCAGCTCGCACCAGTCCGACTCCACGGGAAGTCCGACCAGCGCGAACACGCCCACCTTGTTCTTCAGCAGCACCCCCACCTCGGCCTGGTAGTCGGTGCGGTAGTTGAACGAGAACCGGAAGAGCTTGCCGCCGTCGAGTGCGCTGGAGAGCGCATCGGAGACCTCCAAGGGCGTCAGCGCGTAGATCGAGCTGACCTTGAGGTCGAGCAGAACTTCAGACCCGATGGGCCCTTCGAGGGGCTGCTCGACACCCAGCGTGGACGGCACGGGCGCGAGAGCACTGCCATCGGCATCCAGGCCCTTGAGGTCTCGACTGGACAGGTATTTCCCGGCCTCGTCAAAGTAGCCCTGGGCCGCCATCCCCCGCCGAACGAGCATCCAGCCGTCGTCAGGGAGATCGGCCGAGGCACAGACCTCACCGGTGGGGTCGAGGCTCATACGGACCTTCTTGCCGTAGACCTTCTTGCGGTCGACCTTGCTGTGGTCGAAGGTCGACACGGCACCAGCGTGTTTCAGGATGATGGGCTTCGCCACTGGCAGACCTCCGCGGCTCCAGATGAAGAGGCTGGAGTCTTCATGAATCCATGAGCCCTGTCCAGCACTGCCGCCTGGACACACAGATAATAAAACTACTTGGGGTATGGTTTGCACATGGTATGAACACATCAACGGAGGCCCCCATGCGGTTCTGGTTGAGTTTGAGCATCGCGTTCGTCAGTGCATGTGGGACAAGTGGGTCCGAAGCCGACGGCAAAAATTCGTCCCCGGCCGACGGCGGGCCAGGCTTCGACGCGGCCAGCGACACCACCGACACGGGTGACATCAACGCCGACGAGGCGGGCGACGCCGCGGCCACGCCCTTCGTCCTTGATGAAGGAGGCTACGAATACCTCGAGTTCAGGCTCAAAGAAGACACCTGCGGCATCGACTCCGTCGCCTCCGTGACTTCGCTGATGCCGTCGAGCTACGGACTCACCACCGGTGCGGCCACCGACCGCTTTGTGCTGAGCTCGTCCGACCAAGGCACTGAGACCGGCTGTACCGTCGGTGCGCTCGATCCCGAGAGCGGCCTAGCCTACTTTGCCTGCGACACCTTCCGCGAAGGCTACCGTTCACCCTACGGCGACGGCTTCGACATGGAGGTCTCCTTCTCGGGAGAGGTCACCGAGGAGCAGCTGATCGCAGGTCCGCTCACGATTGTCCTCCACTGCATGGTGGGCGACTTCTGCGAGGACCTTGCCCAAAACGGCGTGGACTTCCCGTGCACCGTCGGCGGCGATCTCCTGCTCCAACCCACCGCCCAATAAGGCTGCACCGCGGTCGGAGAGGAGCAGGAGGAGGTTGTGGACGCGCCCTTCGGCTTCTGGAGGGGGCGCCCCCAAAGATGAGTGGACCGGCCGCGCGCCTGTTAGAGTCTTCTTGGAAGTCCCCAAGAAGGCGGCATGACGCGAATCCTCCACATCCTGAGTGGCCTGCTCTTCCTCTCCGCAGCCAGCTGTGGAGACGACGCCGGCAAGGCCAGCGACAACGCTTGGTCTTGCGGCCAGCAGTCCTGTCCCGTGGGTACCAGTCCTCACGGTGTCGAGGCGCTGTACGCCGAAGAGGTCGTGGGCCTGCCGCTAGTCGACGTCACCGACGGTCCTCAGAGCCACTCCGACATCGGGGGCATCGGCTACGCCATCCGGGCAGACACCCAGTGCGAATTTGCGTGTGTGGCCATCGAGCCCTGTCCGAGCGGCACCGTCCCGGTCATCACGGCAGACTGCTTTACCTGCGCCCAGGTCACCGAGACGGGAGACATCATCAGCGGGGGATGCGACTTCGAAGGCGAATTCGTCGACTCCGCGGGGGAGGCAAGCCCCGACCATGAAGAAGAGGTCGAGCTCCCCGAAGACGAAGAGGTGCCCGGCGGCGAAGAGGGCACGGCCGCCTACTGCCGCACCTCCACCCGATGGATTGTCGAGGGCGACTTCGACGGCAACATGTCCGTCGAAGGCAGCTACGACGACCACGCCAACGAGCCCCAGTCCCTGGGCGAGGTCAACCAGTCCTTCCTGATCACCGGTCGCCTCGACCGCGAGCTCTCCCACGAGCCGGGCTGTGCGGATGTCGACATCTTCCTGGGAGACATCTCCTGTCAGGGCACCGCAACCATCCACATCTCGTCCACCGGCCCTGCCGACATCACCCTTCAGATCGGCGACCAGACCTTCACAGACTCCGCCGCGGAAGTGGAGATCGTACCCGGCGCGCTTGAAGCCACGATTCAGTGCGTGGATGACTGGGAGAGCTACGACATCGAGGTGGACTTTGGCGGCTGAAAGAAGCGGCTGCCCTGGCCTCATGCTGGCACTTGTGTGGCCCTTCGTGGGCGGCTGTGGTGGCGACCCCGTCCCCAAGCAACCCCCGCAGTGCAGCTCCTACACCTGCCCTGTGGGCACCTACGCCGACGAGTACCGCTCGCTGTCCGACGAGTCCCAGCAATACGTCAACATCGTCGAGGGGGAGTGCCGCTACTCCTGTGTCGCCGCGCAGAGCTGTCCCGAGGGGTGGTGGCCCATCATCACCGCAGACTGCTTCAGCTGCGCCACCGTGTTGCCGTCTGGCGATGTCCTGGGTGGCGAGTGTGATCCAGACAACTGGGCGCTCTGGTACGAGGAAGCCCCCCCCGAAGACGGTCCGCCTCGCTGCCGATCCAGCATCGAGGTCGACGTCGAGCTTGAGGAGCCCGACGACACACGGGAGCAGGCCACCGACCTCGGCACCCTACGCGGCGGTGTGCGCGTCGAAGGCGCCATGAGCATCACCAACGACACGTACTACTGCGGCGAGGGCAACAGCACCGGCAACTACGGCGAGGTCGACTGGTTCCGATTCCACCTCGACTGCACCGACACCGCCAGCTTCGAGCTCAGGGGCGACTTGTCCACACCGTCGCTCTTCGTCTACCAAGACGGCGAGCTTGTCGCGGCTCCCGAGACCCCAGGCGAGCCCATGCCCTTCTTGGAAGTCGCAGACCTGTCCGGCGATGTCGAGGTCGGGGTGGCCTGCTGGGATGCGTCGTACACGGGCTACAGCGTCGAGATCACCTTTTGATGGTGCCGGACGACGCGGCCTTCGGGGAAACTGGGAACTTCAGCGCCACGCCCTGCGGTAGAGGGGCGACTCGGGCGCGAAGGTGTCGCCATGCTGCTGTCGGTAGCCGGAGTAGCCGCTGCGCAGGTCGATGTGCTCGCTGACCCAGATCTCGTGGGTGGCGATGGTGTCGGGCAGGTCGCCTGAGCCGGTGACCTCGGCCTGGCTGTAGGGTATCCAGGTGCTGGCGTCGTAGATCAGGTCGAAGTCGAAGCGGAAGACCACGTTGTCATGCACCACACCGTCCCAAGCAGTCCAGCTTTTCGCGTAGCCAAAGAGCAAGCGACCGCCATCCGCGGAGTCGATGAGGTCGTAGCGCCAGCCCGTGAGAATGGCATTGCACTCCGGGCCATCCAGATCCCACAGCTCAAGCTCCGCGCCGATCTCGAGATCACACTCTGGGCAGCCCTCGTCGACTGCGGAGCTGGTCGCGCGGAAGCGGACATCGCACAAGACGGAGCGGTCGCTGGCGGCGGTCCAGAGGATGTGCACATCGCCGTCGAGCTCACCATCGGAGACCGTGAAGCGCTCGTCGATCCACATCAAGGTGTGGGTGGCGCCGGAGTCGGCTGGCGTACTGCACGCGTCGTCGAAGCTGCCGCGGCCGATGTTGGGAGTGAGGGGAAGCAGCTGGCCGGCTTCGGTGACGTGACTGCAGCTGTAGCAGGACTCTGAGATGAGCGGAACTCCCCAAGACGGGCAGTCCACCATGGGCTCACAGGTGCTGAAGCAGGCATTCGCCGCGTCGTCTTCGCCGTCGAGCTGGACGGTCCAGGCCGGACAGCTTGCGTCGCATTCAGGCTCTTCCCAGCCGGTGTCGCCCAGACCCCCACACGCGAGGATGGCCAGCGCGCTGGCGCTCAAGAGGCTCAGGAGAGGACGGCGGGGGAGCATGGGACCTCAGAAGAGGGTCGGAGGAGGGGCTTCTGGTGCATCCCCAGTAGTCTTGCGATGGGTGTTGCGCGCTTCAGTGGAACCGCTGAGCAGATATTACAGGGGACGGACGCCATCGTGCGAGTCGACAGCGTGCTTGAACCAAATTCCCTTCTACGGGCGGTCGGGTGCCTTCTCGACCTCGGCTGGATCTGGAATCCTGGGCGCCGTGGCTTGGACGTCCCAGCGCCCCCACAGATCACAGATCCGCCCAAGTGATGTTGATCAGTTGCTTGAGTAGGGTCAAGACGGCTTTCCAGGCGGCTTCATAAGAGCAAATGGGAATCTTCCGGACATTTAATGTCCGCCGTATACCTTCCCAGGCTCCTACATCATGGTTGTCATCGGGAGGAGCCATGCCAGCCC
>Ga0315321_10003880_pt1 | contig 11554 bp, 6 predicted proteins | sample M180m21515metaG_FD_203464 | JGI IMG/M metagenome (GOLD analysis project Ga0315321, IMG submission 203464) | Ammonia-oxidizing marine archaeal communities from Monterey Bay, California, United States - M1 80m 21515 | ecosystem: Environmental > Aquatic > Marine > Intertidal zone | place: USA... | reverse complement strand
TTCTTTTGTATAACCTTCTTCATTAATAATGTCATAAAATCTTTTATCATTTTCCATATTGGTTTTCCAATTTTTAGAATCTTCTGAACGTAGTTCAACTACTAAATCTAAAAAATCTTGGTTGTTTGCCCATGGAAGACGTTCATCTAAGTTTGCTAAAGTTGAAACAGTAGCTTCTATAATGTTTGTACCATCATCAACAATCTCTAAAATAGTACCAGCTTTAACTAATCTATCACCTTCTACTATTTGTAAATCCCAATCATCTTGATTTATATACATATATCCTTCGATGTCTTTACCAGCTATTAACTTTCCTTGACTATCAAATTGATTTACAAAACTAGGATTAATGTTAGTTATTGTATCTATAGTCAAACCTTTCGATAACTCCCAATAAAGTATTGAAGCTCCATTATCATAAGCTAAATAAAATGTATTACCAACTTGTATAAGTGTTGTACCTTTAGGTCCATATGTAACTTCAGCCATTTATCAATCCTTTTAACCAATTATAATTAACAGTATATTCTTTAACTTTAACAGATTCTTCAACTTCAATATTTTCATCTTTTTTTTCTTCCATTATTAACCTGTTAAAAAACTCATAATATCTACTTGTGCTTCAGTTTTAGCATTAGAAGCTTCTCTTAAACTATTAACATTAGTAGCACGTTCTTGTATTTTATCAGTAGCTATATCTGTTGGTGAATCAACATCTAATGTTGCTGCATAATCTGGATTAATTTTTTCCATTGTTACATAATTTTCTATTGGACGTTCAGTAACTGGACTAACACTACTAGATATTCTTTCAGCAACTGTATTCATAGTTTCATTCATACGTTCAAATTTATCTTTAGCAATTAATGATTGTAAGTATGGATTATATTGTTCTGACATTTGAATAGCAGTTTCAGATTTTTCTTCATCTGATGGATAATAACCAAACGTTGCATAGTAAGATTCGTCATAAAATTCTTCATATTGTAATTTTGTCTTTGGTCCAAATTGTTGTCTAATCATATCCTCTGATTTTTTGTCAGTTAACAATTCAGATTGTTTCTTAGCTTCACTTGCATTATCTAACATACGTGTAAAAGCGTTACCAAATATTTCTTTCTGTAAAATAATTGCAGGTGGTGTTGTGTTATTTGCTCTATCTCTATAATCTAAACCACCAAAATAAGTATTAACGTCATAATTAAACTCTCTACTCTTAATAGTTTTTTCTATATTAGTTAATGCATTTGAAACATTTGTAGAATTTTCATGCCAATCGTTCATTTGACTATCTGCATATAAAAATATTTCATTAATAAAATTAGTTGTTTGTATTCCTTTTTCGCCACCAAGTTCTTCACCAAAGTATTCTTCTGTTTTTAATCCAGAAGCTATTGCATCTCTTTGCATTCTATCTACTGTTGATGTATTTAATGAAAAAATTAAAGAAGCAACAAAATCATTTTGAAAGTGTCCTTTAAAACTAACAGTATTGTAAACTCCTTCTTCATTGTATGTAGGTTTATTATTATCATCTAATATAGGCATAAGTCTAGGATTATCTAATACCGTTCTATTACCTATACTTGTAAGTGATTTATTGTTAGGTTCATCTTCTATTATTGGAAAAACATCAGGACCAATTTGTTCAATTGCATTTACTATATCTAAAGTTATTCCAGAAGTTATAGCTCTACTTAATATTTGTTGTTGGTCAGGTGTTAAAGTGTAATCATCATATATAGAATCAAAATTAAAATCATTAGGTAAACCTACTGTTTCTATAATTTCTTGTTTTTGTTCAGGTGTCATTAATTATCTCTCATATCTGTAATAAATTCTAGCTTATCTCCATCATTATTATATAGTTTAATAAAGACGCCATTCCAAATATACCAGAAATCAGGGTTTTTTTCTATAATCTTGTATGCTTGTTGGGCAACAGAAACTCTAACTGCATATGCTTCTTCAGTAGTACTTTCTAACCACCAAGTTTTACTATCAGTTCTACTGTATTCTTTTGATATTTCTTCAGCATCTTCAACTACTTTAATAAAATCAAGTAGCCCTTGTGCTGATGGTTGTTGCATAGCTTTTGTATTTGTAGGCCATAAATATCTAATTTCATTCCAAATTTCTCCTGCAGGTATAAAAGTTTGTATACCATAATTACTTAAAAATCCAGGATTAGAATATGCTAAAGCATTTCTTGCATCTCTTTTTTTAACTACTCTTTCTGCATAATTTAATGTAGTATCTTCATCAATTTGTTTTGCTAATCTTTCATATCTAAACCAAGCAACAGAATCGCCTTGTTGTAATGCAAATTTATCAGGTCTTTTAGTAACACTAAACCATAAATTAGAATAAGTACGTTCTGCTTCAGGATTATCAGGAACTAAATACGCTGCACTTTTTGGAAAAAGAGTAAGTAACTCATTATTTTTTCTTAGAAAATCAATATTTCTTTTTTCAAAAACTGCTTTTGTACCATCAGTAGATTCTTTACTACCAGTAGTTATATATGGATGGTCTATACCATACTTAACATAAAATTCTTCTGCAGCAAGAGTTGAATCAGAATTGTTTTTTATTAGTATTTTATTATATTCATTAGCTAACATTTGTGTTGCCCACCACTTACCATTTTTATCTTTAACTGTAAATATAGGTTTAAATCCAGTAGGAAGTATTTCCTGTGCTATAGCTCTAATTAAAAATAATGATTTAGCTTTATGAGCTGAGTATTGTAACAAAGCATCTGTTAATGTTTGTTCAGTTAGCTCGCCTTTAGCTGGACCTTGTTCACTATATGGTGCTACTTTACGTCTACCATTCCAATCTTCATTTATATATCTAATATATTTATCTAATACACCAGACTTTAATAGTCTTTCTTCATCGTAACCTGCACGTATATTACTATAAATATCAATAGTTGTTTCTGCTCTCATACTGTCATATTCATCAGTAGAAGTTAACCATTCTTTAACATTATTATCAGAATCAATTCTTCTTTCAGAACCTGGTCCTGAAGTTAAACCCTCTGCGATTAACTCAAATGGATTTCCAGCTGCTATTAGTTTTTTAGCAAAAGGAGGTGGAGATAATAATGCTTCAGTTATTTCATCTGGTGGAGCAAATGGTCCAAAAAATTGTTCTCTTAGTTCCATTTTTGCATCCATTTTATCAAATACTTTATTCAAAGCAAAAGCTACTATTGAGTTAGGACCTGGAGTTAAACTTGTACTTAATAAGTTTACACCTGCTATATTGCCAGCTGCAGTCATTCCTGCTTGTGCTTGTTCTAATCCTAAATCTTTTGGAAATACTAAATTACTTATTTTTGAATTAAAAGGATATAAAAATAAATCGTCACCACTACCATTAGGGTCAGGTGAAAACCATCCTTGTCCTTGAAAATTATACGCACCAGCAGATGATTTTAATCCTTTGTATAATAAATTACCTTCACGTATTTTATAAGGATTTTTAGCAGCTAATCTTCCCCAAGTTTTTCCCATTTCAAACCAAACTTCAGGAAAAGGAAATATGTTTCTAGTTATTTCAGAAAGTTGATGTCTTTCAGAAGCATCATATAATAACTGTTGAGTGCCTTTTAAACCAAACTGACTAGCTAATTCGCTTGTTGCTCTATAACTTCCTGTTTTACCAGATTGACCTAGTATTTGCATACCAACAAGTTCATCAATAGCTTTCTTTGGTATCTTTGCATCTTTAAATTCTTTAATATATTTAGTTTGTAATTTTTTAGTATACGTAGGAAATTGTGCAGCAATATACATATATCTGTATTGTTTAAAAGCAGGTGACCTATTAAGTCTTGATAGTGGTTCTGTTAACAAAAAGTTAAAAGATGTATTCCAAAATTCTGCCATTAAATCAGCTCCTCTACCTAAACTTGTAGAAGCTAATCTACTTTTTTTAGGCATCATTACTTTACCAAAATCAACTGATACAATTTCATTACTACCAGCAATATAATTTTGTATTTCTCTATAAATAGCTTGTTGTTGTTTTCTACCCCAATTTTTTACAAAAGGTGCTTTTTCCATATCAGGCATCATGGAAATGTAATCATCTGGATTAGTAACATCTCCTCCATGTTTTAATAATTTATCTGTCCATAAAGCTTCTCTTATTTGTAAGTTTCCACTATTTTCTATTGCATTATGATTAAAAATAAATGTTCCGTCAATTTGTTTAAATCTGTCTACACCTTCTTGCATTACATGACCTGTTCGCATTCTTATATCAGCTTCTAAAACAGATAAATATTCCATCATTTTGTCATGTTTAGAAACAATTTGTCTATATCTATCTCCTGTTTCTTGTATTAAATCTAATGCCATATCTTTTGCTTCTCTAGTTCTAGCCCAAGCTTCTAATTCAGGCCCCCAACCTAATCTTGCTACAACTCTTGACATTGGATTATTTCTTATATGTTGCAATTGTGTATTTATTGCTGATGCTCCTGCAATACTTTCTGCATCTACAGCTACCCAATTGTATCCTTTAACACTTTGACTTCTATAATCTATACCTTGATAAGACCAGTTTGCATTTACAGCTTCACTAAAATATTGTGAACTTAATATTTCATTAGTATCGTTACCAGAATCCATAAATTTTTCTGCTAATTTTCTAGTACGACTACGCTTAGGAAGTTGTCCATAAGAATATACCCATGATAAATAATCTCTAGGATTTGTAAATATACCGTCTAATCCTTCAAATATAAATCTAGCTTGTTCTTCTAAACCTACTCTAAATGATAAAGCTTGTTTAATAATTTTTGTTGGTTTAAATATTAATGAGTTCCAACCATCAAACAAACTACTTATTAAATCATTTTCTATTTTGTTAGTTGGTATAAAACCATATTTAAAAGGATTTTTACCTTCAGATATTAAATTGTTCATATATCGTAAAGGAGCTTTAAAATGGTCTGGGTCATCAACAGCATCTGCAACTTCAAAAAAGAATCCTTTTTGTATTCTATTAAGTCTTCTTACTGGGTATAAAGCTGCTCCATTATTTGCAGCTTCAGATAATTTAACTAAAGAAGGAACATAAATTTTTGTACCATCTGGTCTTTCAACAAATTTTGTAAAAGAAGTAAAAATTTCATCGCCCATTTCATCAGCTAAAAATGATTTTAATTGTTGTTGATTATTTTTTATATCTTCTAAACCTTTTTTAAATAACTTTTCACCATAATCACCTTTAGTACCAGCAATTAATTTTCTATCATATTCCATTAATCTTGTAGAAAATGCATCCAAATCATCTACAACGCTTCCACCAGATTTAGTTTTTCTAACATTTGTTATAAAATCATTTAAAACTTTATCTGCCATTCTGTTTGTGTAACCTACATTTTCTACATGACGAACTATATCAATAAATGCTTGATTTCTATTTTTATAACTTAAATTACTACCAGGTAATGTACTAAATTTCTTTGTCCAGTATGGACTCATGCCTTGTGTAAATGCTGAACTAAAACCTAAATTACTTGAATAATCTAAAACACCTAATTCTTCCCAATCAGTTAAAGCTTTTTTATTTAAAGCTACTGTACCGTCTACAACTCTATTAAAAGCATTATCACCTTTTAATAACTTAACTCCTTTAGATGTAAACTTACCAATATTATCTACGCTTCTAATAACTTTATTTCCTAACCCACCAGCTATTGAACCTATAGACCTAAGTCCTGGGTCTATACCTGTTAAGCCTTTTAATGCAGCATTGGTCAAAGCAGAACTACCTTTAGGAATACTATTTAATATAAACGGTGTTACTGTTTTTTCTGCTACATAACCTTCACTTAATGCTCTACGTATAATATTTTCTGTTTTAGCAAAAGTTTTACTTTTAGCAACTTCTATTAAAACTTCTTCTGGTGCATCAACTAACCACGGATTTTTTGCAAGTTTAGCAACATTTGATTCTTCAGTCATACCTTGTATTGATTTTCTAACAAATGTTTTTTGCATTAAATCATTAACTGTATTTGATAAAAATTTAGGTGTTTTACCTAAAAGTAATCCATATTGTTTTCTAGCTTTACCAGATGCTTTCATAGCAGGTTTAATATAACCTTTATAGATATCACTTTGTAATGCTCTGTATCTAAAAGGAGCGTCTGTAGTATAATCAAATACTTCAGCATTAATATTTGGACCAACTTTGCTTTGACCTGTAAAAGGATTAACATATTTTTCAATAGGTTCTAGTATTTCTTTTGCTTTATCATGAGTAAACAATTTTTTATTTTTAAGCATGTCAGGTAATCTATCTACTTGACCAGCAAGAATAGAACCTTTTTTAATTGTCTTAGTAATTGCACCTAGACCTAAACTAGATATTATTCTATTTTCTGCATCAATAGCACCAGAAACAACATTGTAAGCTTTAGAACCTACTGGTTCAAACTTAGATGCTTCATATCTACCAATTGAATAAGGTATTCTTATTCCAGCATTTTCATTACGTGCTTGTATTTCTTCATAGTCTTGAGCTAAATCAGGACTATATATAAATCTAGTTCCAGCAAATGCATTAATCATGTTAGGTTTTTGTATTGATGTCCAATTAATTTCTGAACCTTCATCAGGTTTTTTAATTGGTTCTCCAATATTTGCATAAATTATTTCTTCAGCTTGTTTAGGTGTATAACCAAAAACATTTACCAAAGAATTATATTCAGGCATATCCTCAGCAATTAAACTTTCAAATGACAAAACATTATCTCTGTTGTAGTTAACTGGTAAGTTTTGTACTACTCTAGTTAAAGCTTCTTTAGCATACGCTTCTCCAGCTAAGTTTTTAGCTTCCCCAATCCAACGTAACAATTGTTTAGTTTCTCCTATAAATCCTAGTTTTTCTCCTACTTTTTCTTGTGTTAAACTTAAATTAATTGGAATATTTGATTGTGCATACTCTTTTGTATAACCAGATTCTAAATATCTATCATAAGCATTCATTTGTTGTACGTAAGCCCACACACGTCCTCTTGGTTTATAAAAACCCATTGGGTCTTTCCAAGATACTGTTCTACCTTCTTCAGGTGTTTCATTCTGTGGAAAAGGACTCCATATAACAGCATTTTCATCAAACCAATCTGCTGCTGCTACAGCCCATAAACTTGTTTGAGTATCTCCAAATTTGCTTATATTAGGTTGAAAATCAACTTTGCCAATAACAGGAAACTCTCTAATACCATCTTCTGAATATATTATTTTTTCTAAAGAATCAGGAACTAATTTATTACCATAAAAAAATGCAGTAGAGGCTAATCCTCCAGCAATATCAAAAGCATTCATTGTCATGTCGTCATTGTATTTATTTGTTTGAAATCTATTTTTAACTGTTTCCCAATCATTAGCTGCTTGAACACAATATTGTAACGAATACTCGTCACATAAATCTTGCATAGCTTGAGATGATGGAGGTACTTCTAACTGTGCCATAGGTATTAATACTTCAGCGGGAAGTATTGCATACTTACTTGTGTATTCTTCTAATCTGTCAGTAAAACCTGGATTGCTTTTTATATAATCTTTTGCCGATTTTAATTTATTATTTAAAGCATTTGTGTTGTTTCCAACATTTTCTAAGTCAAAATAACTTAATACCATAACTACCTTTGTGCAGCTCTAGTATTTATCATTTCATAAAATATTGGATTTTTTGTTAATTCAGCAGCTGCATACAAAAGCACATCTACATCATTATAAATGTTTTCTTTAGGAGGATTTCCTGGACCAATTGCTCCACCTGATGTTGGTGGTTGTTGAGGAAAATTAGTAGGTGCTGCTATATCAAAAGAAGGTATTTTTTTAGTTTTTGGTAATCCACCACCAGCAGATACTTGTCCTTCTATAGCTTTTCTTTGACCATAATTTCCACCAGATGCAGCTGCAGGTGCAGAAGCATTGCCGTCTGTTCTTTGACTTAATGCACCAGGACCAGAAACAGCATTAGAAGTATTAGCAGTAGGTTGTCTATATCCTCCACGTCTACTTTTTGCCATAAAAATCCTTTGTTATAAAAATAATAATACCTTCTGCTGGATATATTATGTTTTGTACATCTTCAGAAAGTACATCAAATTCATCTTGTACACCATATTCGTTATATACCATATCCCAAAATTCGTTTTCTACGTATTCTTCCATTACCCACCAAGTGCTTCTGCAATGGATGGTGGGGCTTGTGGTGGCAAGCCCTGTCCACCCAACATTTGTTGTTGAATCATTGCTTCCTGTTCTGGTGTCATACCAGGTTCTTCAGGAGTGTAAAATTGTTTCATGATATCAGTTATAGCATTCGGTTGCTCATAGATTGCTATAGCTGCCATTGTTGCAGATGGGTCACCTTGTGCTGACCTAGCTAGTATTGAATCAAACAAAACACCTTCTGCTTTATTTTTTCTAATACGTTCTTGTACTTTTTGTATATTCTCTAAACCATCTATGTTATCTTGTAATGTTTCTGTATCTATAACACCAGCTTGTAACAATTGCAAACCAGTTACAATTTTTTGTGGCTCATCAAATCCTGCCATTACTCCATAGATACGTCTAGTTCTTAAATCTCCACCTATGTCTTTTAATGGTTGATAGTTTTCAGAAAAAGCAGAACCATTAATATAACCTATCATAGGTTTTTTTGTCACACCTGTTGTGTATGCTAGAACAACATCCATTTCTAATCTTTTAGCATCCATTTCAACAATTGCGTTTTTAATAATTTCTCTGTACTCGTTTATCATTAATGACATAGCACCATTAAGTTCTTGTAAACCAGCTCCTGTTACAAACGAATTAGGTGACTGTGCATCATCAGTAACAGGATAACCACCAACAAGCCTCAATTGTCTTTCTAATCTATCCACTTGTTGGAACAATTGATATGGCATGTTATTTTGTGGTTTGCTGACCTGTGTACCTGGTGACAAATAGTTAACGGCAAATCTACCTTTTCTATATTGTCCAGATTCTAGTTCACCAGAAATGTTTGTTTCTGTAAATACTGCGTCTTCCATAGCGATAGCAGACATAATGTTTATTTTTGCCATCATACCCATTAAACCTATAACATGGTCATATTGTCCTTTGAGTTGGTCGAAAGAAATACGTTTCATAAACACAAACGGTGGAGTAGAAAGAACGTTTGGTATAAAATCTAAAATTAATTTACGTTCAGGAAATACTATGTATGTACCACCTTGGTCATAGTATTCTATTATTCTTAATCCAGCTCGTGTGTTATCTTCCCAATCTTGTGCATTGTTTGTATCATAACTCATAAATTCTGTAGGAACAGGTGTATAATCTTCTCCTGTTTCATCATCATCTTTTCTCATAATTTCATCTTTAAACTCTGGATAGATTTGTGCAAGTTTATATCTAGGCACTCGTCTAAGAACTGCTAGTTCTCTAGGTTGTTGGTCAGGTCCAAAGTTTCCTGGAAATGTATCATAAGGGTCACGTAGTTCAGCACTAGGATATACAAATCCATTGCTATCTACTTTAGTTGATATAACCCAAGCACAATAACCATAACCTGGTAACCATCTAGATGCTTGTGCTAACTGTCCTGTTAGATTTTGTGTTGCATCATAAGATGTTACTATTCGTTCTAGTTTTTCTGCTTGAAATTTAGCTCTCTCTGATTCGTTACCATTAAGAATATCTACACGTACTTGTGGTACACCAGATATTTTTTGAGCTAATCTATCAATACCTGATTGTAATAAGTTTGGTGCAGGTAATAAATCAGCATCTTCTGCACTCATTGAATCACCAAGTAAAGATTTCATGCCTTCACTACCACCATTTAAAATAGCTTTAATACGAGCTTTACTAACTTGTCTTTCTTGTACTGCTTGTCCACCGACTAACTCAGAGGCGCTTTCAATAATCTCATTGTATGTTTTAAGGTCTAAGTTTTCTATCCCCATGGTGCATCATTCATATTAGTTAATTTAAAATCTCCATAACTTGGTTCGTAATCTGTTCCAACGTCAGCTAGACGTTCTTTTTGCATACGTCTAAATACCTTCATCGGAAACCAACTAGCCATAACTATATCAGTTTTTTCCTTGTTTCGCTTGGAAACAGGTTTACCATCAAAGTATAACAACTGTTGTCTGTATTTTTGTATTTTAGCACTACTTTCTGAATCACCTGTAGGTAAATGTATTTTTCTATTTTCAAACAAATCAGCCATTGCACCTACACCATATAGTGGGTCATGTTTGTTTTTACCTGTTAGGTGTCCTTGTAACTGAATACCACTACGTAGTGTAAATTCTTTTATTTTATCATCTTGACGTATAGCAGTTTGAAAACCGTTTTCTTCTACTATCCATTGACGACAATCATACTTGTGTAACCAATCTGACATTTGGTCAAGTGCAGCCCTTACTCCGCCCCCTTGCCTATTTTCTAAATCTACTAAAAACAATTCGCCTCTATATGCATCTATACCCCAAAGTACTGATGCTTGGAATCCTGATGATGCAGGGTCAAGTCCAGCTACTAAATGTAAATTTCTATAATGTTGTCCCATAACTAAATCAGGTCGCATGCATTGGTCAACCATATTCATAGTAAAGATTTGTGTACCTTCTATGTATGTTTGGTTATAGTACACCATCTCGAATATCTGCCTACCACCTGTTGATTCAGCAGAATGTAATCTAGACATTAACCATTTGTGTGAACGTTTAGAAGACCATAGCATACAATCAGTATGTACTTCACTTGTATGTTCTGGTAGTTCACATTCTAGTTTGTGTGCAGATTCAACTATAGAAGTAAAGTTATCTGACTCTAAAAGATGGTTATATAAATCATCAGGGTGTTGTCTTGAACCTATAACAACTACAGCTGTGTGTTCCTCTTTACGTGAAGATAGTGTTGTTGTCCACCATTGTCTTGTAGATTCTCTTGCACCAGGTTGCATAGTAGTTTGGTGGTCTTCAATGTCATCAGCAATAATCAAGTCACAGTCACGAGATAGAATCTTTCCACCCTTACCTACAGCTACCATTGTCGGTGACTTAATACCTGCAACAGTACGAGTACCTACAGTAAATTGATTCTGTGACCAGTTCTTACCAGAACGGTTATCTGGTTTAAAAGATGTACCTGGGGGACAGTATGCCTCTCTGAGTTCTTCGTTCGTGTCAAGCACGTCTAGGACTGCGCTAAGAGCATTTTTAGCTATATCTTCGTTTCCACCTACCCACATAATACGTAAGTTTGGATTCTTGCATATCTGATACACAGCAAAATGTATTAACAGTTCTGTCTTTCCATGTCTTGGGGGGCTTAATATTAATAATTCTTTACCGTTATTAATAGAATCTATAATGTTATTTATCCAATTAGTATGGAAGGGGGCTGTTTCATACTTCTTACCTAGTTCCGTACGAAAATATTTTTCGCGGAAGCTAGAAAAATTCTCTAAACTCTTTTGTGCATCCTCTGATATTTCCCATCCGTCAGCAGCG
>Ga0315321_10003879_pt1 | contig 11556 bp, 4 predicted proteins | sample M180m21515metaG_FD_203464 | JGI IMG/M metagenome (GOLD analysis project Ga0315321, IMG submission 203464) | Ammonia-oxidizing marine archaeal communities from Monterey Bay, California, United States - M1 80m 21515 | ecosystem: Environmental > Aquatic > Marine > Intertidal zone | place: USA... | reverse complement strand
AAGCGAAGAAACAGGTGGAGAAGATAACCGCAAAACGTGGGTGGAAGATGAAAGTTTACCCACGTATAGAAGATGAAAGATTTGGGGTTCGCATGTGGAGAGTTTTGTGATAAGCTATGCTCATCATGTTCATATTTGACTCCCTACTCCCCCGCTTCGCGCGGGGGTTTCTTTTAGAATAGTTGCCACCCCTGATCCCACTCGTTACGGCTTTCTTCCAATGCTCGACGCATGTTCGGGCTGATGGTTATACCGTTGTACATAGTGGCGGATGTCTCCATGTGTTGGCGCATAGAACGTAGTAGAGATTCAAGTCCGATACGTGCAGTTGGGTGCCGCTTGTTGAAGTCGCGTATCTTCTGCATCGCCTGTCTACGACCATCCGAATCACCCATGCGAGTTGCCACATAGTACTTGCGTAGCAGCTTGGTGCGTGTGGCGTTCGTTGCACGGTCAATGCGTTTGGTCTGTTGGTTCATCTCTTGGTTGCGTGTGTACTCCGCAGGGGCAAAGCCAATCGCTTTAGCGGCTAGTTCACCAAACGACAGATCGTCCATAATGGGGTCGTTTCTACGTGTCACAATGCCCTCATCACGTGGGAAACGGAACACACCCTGATACGCATTACGCACACCCCCGGGAAGCATAGCTTCAATACCACGTTCTACTTCGCCATTCATGATGTCTTTAAAGCCACGGTTGTAGGATGAAATAACACTCCACGCAGGCCCACCAAGATAGTGGAACACGTCTTCTTCCAACGATGCATCGTGGTTGAAGCGGTTGGCCTGCAGGATAAGGCCCGACAAACCAATACGGCTTGACACGTCAACACCTAGTAGCGCGGTCAGTGGTCCTTTGTAGAAGCCTTCGCCGATTGCTTTGCGGACCACGGTTTCGATATCGTCTTCTTCCTCATCACGGAACAAGTCAAGAAGCTGCATGATCTCACGTGCAAGTGGCATACCGACAACACCTGCCATTAAGAACGATGCGCCTGTCACACCTGCGAACTGGCGAAACGCTTGGTTACGCGCGGCTTTGTCCCCCGCATGGTGTGCGTCGATACCGTCACGTACTGTCTTGAACATTGTGTAGTACATCTGCAGGCCGTATGTCTTATACATAAGCGCGACACGCCCAAGTCCTTGTTGTCCGAAGCGTGGTGCTGTTTCTAGCACCGATCCACCGTTGGTCATCTGTGTATCGTACAAGGCTTGTTCAGCGGCTTTTTGCTGACGGTCTGCTGTTGATAGGCTAGGCTCTGCTGTTTTGAGGCGGTCTAGTTCAAGCTGATACGCGGTAAGGGCGGTTACCTGACGGTTATACACCTCGACGTTGTGAAACATAAACGCAGACGCTGCCGAAACCGTGTCGGCTATGCTCCGCTCACGTCCTGAACTGTCAACACCTAGATTATCTGCGAACAATGAACGGTTAAGCTGACCACGCGCTGCCATCATCTCCATGAGTGGCTTGGCCTCGTCTAGCTGTGCACGGACTTCGTCATCTAACTCTAAGTCTTTACGGATTACATACTCATTGTTAGCGTCAAGTTCGAAGTAATTATCAAGGCTTGGTGTCGCACGGACTTTGATATTCTTTTCTTTCCCATACGGCGCAACCATATCGCTCTTACGGCTAAAGCCACTGCTTGTAATAAGTTTAGACGCGTTCTTAATCGCGCGTCCCGTAGCTCCGTAGCCATACTTACCTGACAGCATTGGGTACACAAACAACGGCACCTGCGATAAGTTGACGATAGCTGATGATGCGTTGAAGCCGATTGTAAAGATAAACGCCGCACGGTTTGCTGTCTGGGCTATACCATCTGCAGGGGGGTTCCGCGCAAAGTCCGCACGTTTCTGTAACTCATCGACGATATACTTGTTCTCTTCTGTCAAGTTTACCGCGTTGTCTTCTTGTATCTTGTCTTGTAGGTCGCGGATTTTAGCGCTGTAGCGTAGCCGTTCTACTTGACGACCAAGATCAAACGCTTTTGTTTTAAGCGCGTGGATAGCGTCTTCTTTGTAACCTGCTGTGCCTTTCCGCCGTTGTAGTGACTTGGCGAATGACGTTTCGGGTAAAGCCTCGACAAACAGGCGCATGATCTCAGCCTGTACTTCGTCTGATACTTTGTTAGCGCGTAGCGTCTGTAACGTCTGGCCTACAAACGAACTGGGCGGTGCTTTAGAGTAGTTAGCGTTGTTGATGTTAACAAACTTATCTGCTTTTATGCCTTCTTTAGACAGATCAGTAATCGCACGATCACGTTCTGCTAGCGTCTCAAACGCTTCGACAGTGAACTCGCCGTTTGGGTCATTGTAAGATAGCCAGTAATTACCTGAACGTGTTAGCGGGAAGTATGGCTCAATCGTGCCTGTCTCGAACAAGCGAGAGTACACTTCATTCTTTAACTTCTTCCGCGCAGCTTCGTCAGTGATGGTTTCGTCAATCTTGCCGAAGATAACGTCACGCATCTTCTCGTACTGTTTCTTGTACGTGTCGCGCATCTGGGCGTAGACTTTGTCGCCGCCAGTAGAAGATAACGCCCGCCAGTCTGCCCGCATGGCTTTCCATGCTTTAACTTTCTCTGGATCGTTGCGGTACGCAGATACTGGTTTACTTGGATCAACTTGCTCGATTGTACTTTTGTACACTACGCGGTTTAGCGTATCAACTTGGTCTTTGTGCGCTTTTACCCAGTCTGATACGTTTTTAAGCGTGGCCTCTACTTCTTGGTCTGACTTGTTAACAGCACCGCGTTGCTCTTCCATCATCTTGTGCAAGTCCATTGCACCTGTGATTCCGTTGCGCTCCGCTACGTCTGCTACAGACTGTGAAGGGTAAAACCCAAGTACGACACGGTTCTTTTTATCACTCTTAATAAACTCTATAGTTTGATCCGCGAACTTCCGCACAAAGTCTTTTGTCACAGGCTTCGCGGTCTTCTGCACACCACCAAACATACCCGCAACACGTTGCCCTGCCGCGCGGGGGGAGAGCATAAAGAACTCACCAGTACCAATATTATCTGGATGCGGTGCAAGAATGTTGTCGATGATACTCGTAGTTTGGTCCAGCGCCGATTCCACTGGTGCGGGCTTCTTACCAACCAATGTGCGTAGGAAATTAGAGATCGCGGCCTTAAACTTGGCAAAAGGAGTAAGCGGATCACCCTTAACTTTGAGGCCCGCCAACATGCGTTGGAACTCTGGGTTAGTAAACGCTTCTGCTACGAACTCTTCTAGGTTGGTAAACCCATACGCAGTGGGGGAATAGTCTTTTGTCTCGTCGAATATTTTCTGCAACTTGCGAGTAAGTGGATGACCCTTCTTGGCTATCGTAGCAACAGTCGCGGCGTGGGTCATTTCGTGCAGTAGGGTATGCACGTTGAGGCCACTCATTTGCTCTCCGTCTTTAAACCCTGCAAATTCAGCTAACTGGATAGTGTTGTCTGCTTCGGTAAATCTACCTGCAACACCTTCCATAGCGTCAATCAACTTAACGACCTTAATCTTAGTATCCCCTGCAACCTTAGCCAATTTCTCAGCAACGGCACGGACTTCGGGATCACTTGTTGTAGCCGCAAGCGCGCGGAGAGCGCCCTGCAGGTTGCCGCCTTTCAGTATCCGCGTCACCGTGCTCGATAGCGGAGCGGTAGAGGCTTCGGCGGTCATGTTGAACATACTACCCTTATACATCATGCTACGTAGCATCGGGTCTTTCTCGTCGATGCCTAGTTTTTTCATGACTTCTTCTAGTGCAAGCGCGTCTGCCTCGTTGTTTACGTCAAAGCCGCCTTTAAATAGAGCTTCTAGTTCACGGCGTTTAGCAACCAAGTCAGTAGACTGGAACGCTGCGACGTTGGTGTTCATAGCTTCTGCGTCACGGATCGCGGTCTGCATCCACTGTTTAGTCTGCGGTGATAGGTTAGCAGCGGCCCAGTCTAATGTAGCTTGCGCCGAGTTCTTACCTCGTGCAGGTAGGTAACGCGCATTATCTGGGCCAAAGAAGGCAACCTCTGTCGCGGTCATACCCTCCGCTTTGCGGAAGTTGGACGCCTTGGACACCACATCGTCGATAGCATCTTGTAGCCCAAGGATAGGGTCTTCGTACGCCCCTAGATACTTCTTAGCCGCACCGACTGTGGGCTTTAGCTCTTTGCTAGAGTTAGTGTTAAGAAGTTTCAACACAGCCTCTTTGTCGGCTACGCTCATCGGGTCTGTGGAAGGCTCAACGGACATTGACTTAACGAACCGCTTGTGGTCCGCACTTGTGTTCGCATCGTATGCGTCCATTAGCTTGGCTTCTACGCCCGCTTTTGTTGCGCCTGTGCGAGTTGCGGTTTGTTTCTTTGTGGGTTCAGGAGCAAGTGCCCGTGTACGTTTACCTGTTTCTAGCACAGGCATTGTGGGGCGCTTCAGTGTAGTGCGCTGTTCGCCTGTTGACTCTGTAGCACTAGGAGTAGCCTTGTCACGTACTCCCAATCGTCTGCGCCTAAGTGCTTTAGGTTTGGGGGCACTCGTACCTGCACCTCTACGCCCACGGCGTCCTCCCACGCCTCGTCCACCACTTGAAACGCTAGTTCCAATTCCTGTTGTGACAGATGCTGCAGCATCGGATGCCTCCTCAGTTTTGCTATCAGTAAGTGATTCCCCTGTGGATACCGCCGTTGAATCAGGTGCTGTTGTAGTTGAGGCTGAAGTAGGTGTTCCAGACGCAGGTGGGGCGGCTCTACGTCCTCCTCTACGGGAGGTAAACAAGTCGGGTTGGTCTGCTGATACCCCTTCGAGTGCGCGGCTAATACCAAGTTCTGCAGCTTGAGAAGTGCGTGGCTGAGTTGCAAAAGAAGAAAGTATCTTACGCGTTGTAGGCTCATTTATGTCTTTACCTAATACACGACGACGAATCGGCGACTTAGCCGAAATCCCCATCTGGTCTAGCATTTCAACAGTCACAGGGTTTGCCGCGGGTGTAGGTTCCGCAGCGGGTGCAGGTGTTTGCCCTAGTCTTTGCTTACGTCCGAACCCCGGCAGTGACGGCTGTACAGGCACACGCTGTGTGCCTTCTTCTGGTATGCGAGCTTCCATCTCTTCTAGTTGAGTAGCCTCTGGGGATGCAGTTATTGGCTTTGGCTCTGGTGGTGCAGGTCGTTCGGCACGTTGGATGTTTACCGCACGCTGAATAGTCTGTAGTTCCGCTTCAGTTGGCTGAGTATTAGTAATACCCTCAGTGGCAAGCGCATCGCTATAAGCACGCGCAAGGCGGTTGTAATTCCGGCTAGGCGTTTTTTCGACCACACGCTGCAAAATTTTGTTTCTTGCAGATTCGGTAGCTTTACGCTGTTTTGTCTCTTGCTGACCCGCAATAGTTTCTAAGTCTGACTCAGCTCGCAGGGCTTGGGCTTGTTGTTGCTGCGCGGCTTCTTCTGCTTCGATAGCAGCAAGCTGGTCTACAATGTCCGCGTCTTCTTGTGCGGCGCGTTCGCGCTCTTGCGCCATATCTACTAGGTCGCGTTCACGTACGGTTGCAGCTTCTTGTGGCGTAACTTCCGCTGGACGCTCTGGCGTAGTAGGTTGTTCACCCACACGACGGCGCTCTTGCTCTTGCTGCAATGCAAACAAGTCAGGCTGCTCGAACGCAGCTTCATCACCTAACTCCGCAGCACGCAGTGCTTCACGTTCACGGGCGGCGGCTTGCGCACGGACTTCTTCGGCCATAATGCGCTGGTCCCGAGACATAGCTTGGCCTTCAGGAGTGACCGCCATCTCAGGTGCGGGTTCCGGCGCAGGTAGGGCCAACCGTTCTTCGGGTGCAGGCAGGGTAGGTTCAGGCGTCGGGCCAGTATCTGGAGTAGCATCAGCGCCACTGGCGCGACCACGGCGTCCACCAGTTACGGCGTCGATAAATAACTGTAGTGTGCCACCTGCAAAGCCACCCAATGCACCCGCTTCGCCTGATCCTTCAAGAATAGCCTGTTCTGCGTTATACCCGCGCTCGTTGAGGTTTTGTAGGATATTAGCGCCAGCTTCCTGTACCGCTTCTTCACCACCTGTCTTTCCCGCGCGAACCAAACGATCACGAATTGTCTCTACTGTTTCTTCGCCAAGATCATTAGATAGACGTTTAAAGATACGGCCTAGTGGGAATGCTTCTGTAGAACCAATCAGGGCACCTCGACGAGTGGCGGTAGCGCGTTGTTCTTCTGTAGCTCCTGCTTCGCGTGCACGTTCGCTAGCTTCGCCAGCTCCTGCGCCAACACCAAGTAGTGCGGCAATGCCTGTGCCAGCAACGGCGGGTGCGCCCGCATACACAGCGGCAGCGGCAGGTACAGCAATGCCCGCAATAGAACCGAATGTTTGCCCGATTTTATACGATAGGTCGTTAGGATCACCCCGGTCCGGGCGCAATGCCTCCGCAAACCCTTTAACACGTTCACGTGCGGCTAATTCTTCTTCTTCATCCAGCAGAGTAATCGCGCCAAGCGTAGCGGCTTCGCCAACATCTACCACCCCCGCGCCGAATCCAGTGCGTAGGCTACCAAGAACTCCAAGTTCTTCAGGGCGGTTGAGATACTCTTCATACTCTGCACGCTGTGCGGCTAGGTCTTCCTGCCGTTGACGACTACGTTCTTCACGCGCGGCTAGTCGCTCACCATACGGAGTACCTTCAAAGCTCTGACGGCGTGTTTGTTGTGAAGCGGCACGGGCTAACTCTTCTTTTGACGCACCCTCTGGCGCTTCAACGTCTATTGTAGAGCCATCTCGCAGCGTGAGAGTATATTGCATGTGCTCGTGTTACCTTTTTGGTTGTACGTCTGTAATATCGTTAGGGTTTATCCCCGGCATAGCCTCAATGCCATTGAGTTCTAAGAACATGCGTTCTAGGTCGTTCACACGATCAAGCACAGGCAACTTGTCAAGGATTTCAAACGCATAGGCGGTGGCTTCTGCGTTTGCCATATTGAACGCCATTTGTGCATCTTTAATTTCTTGCGCACCTCCTCCACTTTGCGCGAATGATAATGCAGCTTGTAAATCAGGTAGCCCAAACCGTTCTGCTGCCGATTCTTGGACACCTACTATTATTTTCTCAGCGCTTGCTATACCACGTAGGATGGCGTCGTTTCTACGGGTGGCGGATAGCTCGTTATTATACGCTTGTTTAGTACTATTCTCTAATTTGCGTATGTCTAACTCGTCGTACTTAAATTTCTGAGCGTTCTTCTCTTTGTCTCTATCAAACTCTAATTTCGCCATATCAACTGTGGCACGGAGTTTAGACGCACCCAAAGTAGCTGCTGCAGACATTGCGGTACGTTGATTAGCGTTGTAATCGGCGAACATTTGATTACCAAGAGATAACGCGGCTTTACCAAGTTCAGTGTCCATGGTCATACCACGTTCGCCAAGAGAAATACGATCAACCATACGTTGCCTACGATCTTGTTTCTGCCTGTTACGCAAGTTCAACGACGCTGCCGCGCCTCCTGACATAGTAGAGCCAAAGTTTGAAGTGTTTGCCGTACCAATCAAGAATGCTTTTAGTTGATCTCGTCTTTCTTCTTCTGGATCGTATAACTCTTCATCTAGTGCGGCTAGGTCGGCTTCCATCTTAGCAAAGCGTGCGGCCTTTTCACCACGACCAAGTACGTCTTCGCCGATACCTACACCGCGCATCAGGGCAGATTCAGCGCCACCCATACCACCACCGCTAACCGCGGGTAGTCCCGCCATCTGTGTATTTACTGCCGCCATAGCGTCATTAACTGCGGTAGTCTCTGCTTCAGTTTTTGTTGCAGGGGCAGGGGCAAATGTAGTTATCGCGGGTAGTCCCGCGCCCATGTCCATCCCACCAACACCACCTGTTCGGTCGGCTGGTAACGCACCTGCACCTGCCATGGAGTTAACGTCAAAAGGTCTTGCCGCTGCTTTGGTTGCGTTGCGTTTATCTAATGGAATGGCAACGCGTTCACCTGAAGGACGGTCCGGGTTAAAGTACCCTTGTAGGTATGGATTACCTGATAGCTCTCTTTCTTTTCTAGTACTTACTAACGGATTAGCAAATGCGCTTAGTGGCATGTCGTCGATGTCGCCTAGCTTATTTACATAAGGCTTTGATACTTTCTGTGCTGACCCTTCAGGCAGACCTTGCCCCTGCAACAGCTCCGTAGGTTTATTAGCTAATAGTGTGTCCTGCATTCTCTTTCGGTTTGTGTTATACTGATACAGCTCGTTTGGATTCCTCGCGTCCGACAGCCCCATTGCAACGCCTAAACCTGTGTTAGAAGCGGCGATACCCAGATTGCTTAACGCTTTAAAGGGGTCTAGCAGCATATCATTTAGTTCCGCGAAAGGTATTGCTGCGACAGCCGCTCCACCACTGGCTAGTACTTTAGCTTTTACTGCACTCGCAATACGTTTTTTTACATCGGCAGGGGTCCGACTCCACTCGTCTTGGTTTGTAATGCCAAAGTCTGCGTAATATTGTTCTATCGCTTTCCCTACATCCTCTCCACGACCGCTAATCGCATCATCATACCCCCCAAGATCCGCCGCTGAATCGCCAAGTACGGAGCCGCCCGGCTGGAAAGCAACAATACCGCCACCTGCCATCATCGGCTTAGGTGCTTGTGCAGGGACTGGAGCGGGACGGCGTGGGGTAATAGCACCCAACCCACTCTTAGCCGCGCGTTGTAGGTTTGCTTGCTGCTGCTGTTGTTTCCGTTGCAAAACGCCCTGCGTCTGCTTGGCAAGGTCATCTTTTGTCCTCTGCATAAGCTCTTGCTCACGCTGTTGTTTGACAGTACCCGGCTGCTGCTGCATCTGCATCTCGATTTGACGCTTTGCGGCGTCTTTCTCAGACTTCAACTTTTGCAATGCAAGTAAGTCTACCAACTCTTGGTTCTGTTGATACATCTGCATAAGCTGCTGTGGGTTACCACGGTACGCATCTACGCGATTAGATACCTGCTCGTCGATTCCTCTGTTAAGGTCCATGGTATACCCCTATTTAAATAGTAAGTCGTATAGCTCTGTAAGACCTCCCGCTCCAGAAAGAACGGAAGATAGCTGGCTAGGTTGCATGTATGAGTAGTCTTGAGTTTCTAGTGGCAAGCCCTGAAGTAAAGACTGTTGGAACTGCACCGCCTTGTACGGGAAGTCGCGCTCTTCTTCGAACTGTGTTTTATCCGCGGCAATACCTTCCGCTTCAATGGCGCGCTGCTTTGCGCCAAGATCGGCAATTTTTTGTAACGCAGACAATCCGTATATATTAGCTGCTTCTTGAGCCTCCATACTACGACCTTGCTCTACGTTAAACTGCCCTAACGCTTTGTCATATGCTGTGCGGTAGCCTTCACCAGTAATAGCTGCAAGGTTTTGCCCTAAGTCACGGTTGCCTATAGATTCTAGGACCGCTTGACGCGATCCGCCGTATGACCCTGCTTTTGTTAATCTGCCCGCATCTTGTAGCCGCGTGATCTCCGCTTGCCGACGTGCTTCCTCAATCTGGGGGTTTAGCGCAGCTTGTAGGTATGGATTCATATATTGCTGCGCGGATTCAGCGCTAAAAGTATCTGGAGTAAACGCACCCATTGCATCGGTTGGGATAGTCAGCCCCGCGATTCCTTCAAACGCTTTTGTTTCCAGCTCGGATTGCCCCGCGGTTAACGGTCCTGTGTATGTTTCATATGGTAAGTCTGCAAGCGCAGCACCTTTACCAAGCATGTCGGTGACGTACCCCCCTGCCCAATCAGACAGAGATTGACTTGTTCCAGTTTTTTGCCCTACGAGAGGGTCTGCAGATCCGGTTACTGTATCTTCTGGATTAGCCATAACTTACCTCATTCTCGGCATGTAGCTAGCCGCGTTGATCTGTTTACCTTGCTTTGAATTACCCGTACGATCCTGCCGTACATTCGCCATCATATCGTGTAGCGCCTTAGCACCTGCATTTGAGTTACCGTTTCCAAGGTGGCTTACCACATCCGCAGGAATAACAAATTCTCCATCACTCAAAGCGGCGGGCTGTTTCCCGTCAATGTTTGCAGGTACTCTGTCTGCCATACCATCTGTCGCGCCATTTAGATAACGACCACCTGCAGCAAGGTTAGCAATACCCCCCGCCGCCATAGTAATTACGTTACCTTGCGCGTCATACTGCGGTATAGGTAGCAGTGAACTAACCCCAGACCCTGCAGTTGTAGCATTCTTAGCTTGTAGTGCTTGAATACCTGTAGCCCCTGTTGGGTTTATGTTCAACGCTGTTGGCCTTGTTTCGTACGCAGGATTAGCAATATTCGCTGCTTGTAGGTATTCAGCCTGCTTTCCTGCTAATTGACGCACTGCATCCAACGCCGCTAGGCCGTCTTCACTTGCCGTTAGTGTAGTTATCGTGTCTCCGGCGGTTGTGTCTGCTATTGTATCGTCAACCGCAGAAAAATTATCACCGGAAATAGTGTCATATCCACCACTCAAATTAATAGCGGCGTCAATCGCGGCTTGCTGTTTGGCAGACTTTACTCTTCGATTTTGATTAAGCTCAACTGCCTCCTCGTAGGTGTAGTTATATTCTGGCTCTTCTATTTGCGTACCATCGTCGGCTGTAAAAAATGTAGTGTCTGTAGTTGTATCGTCTGCTGTTGTATCGTCTGCTGTTGTATCCGTTTCCATCGCCGCTGCGTCTGCTTGTGCCTGCTCTATCTCAGGAGTAATAGGCTCATAGGGGTCAACATATTGCATGTCAGAGAAGTAACGCTGCCCACCACTACCGGGGCGTCTGTTGGGGTCATATGTATCAGCTACACGCTGACGCACTGCCGTATAGTTTGGAATATCTCCTCGGTAGCCTCCCCCTGCATCGGGAGAACTTTGTGTAAACCCAGAGTTTGATAGAAAATAGCTACCCGCAACCCCAGCAACGCCGCCCCAGTTTACGCTACCTAGTACGTCACTAAACTCAACACTTTGCCCTGCCGGACCTTCTGTGCCAAACAGCCAATCTTTTGTGGTGTTCCAAAAACTCATCAGTCCTCTCCGATAATAAGTAATATTTTATCAGTTAAGTCCCCTACTTGTCCACCCTTTGCGAAGGGACTAGGATACATCTTAGCTTGTTCAGGTGTGGCAAAGATAGTGTTAAAGTCGTAAAAGTACTCAATATCGCCCGGATCAGGAGTCTCAACGTCCACCTGCTGCCCGTATAAATCATCCTGCCGCATCAACAAATTACCAAACTCAGACTTTTTGCGCCGCTCTGTTTCTTGTTGAATTTGTAGTTGAAGCTGCTGCTGCTGTTGTAGTTGCTGCTGTTGTTGTAGTTGCTGCTGCTGTTGAATAGCGAGTTGGTTTGCTGCGATCTCAGCAAGAACCTCTGCATAGGGGTCAACCTGCACCTCTGTTTCAGTGGTTTCGTCGATTACTTCATCAATAAGTGTGTCTACGCCCGTGTCTACGCCTGTGTCTACGCCCGTGTCTACGCCTGTGTCTACGCCTGTGTCTACGCCTGTGTCTACGCCCGTGTCTACGCCTGTGTCTACGCCCGTGTCTACGC
>Ga0315321_10003875_pt1 | contig 11559 bp, 5 predicted proteins | sample M180m21515metaG_FD_203464 | JGI IMG/M metagenome (GOLD analysis project Ga0315321, IMG submission 203464) | Ammonia-oxidizing marine archaeal communities from Monterey Bay, California, United States - M1 80m 21515 | ecosystem: Environmental > Aquatic > Marine > Intertidal zone | place: USA... | reverse complement strand
GCGCGGACCGTATCCCTGTGTAAACGGTAGCGAGCTCTGTTAACAAGTTACCGTATTTTTTCCGGCGATCCTCATCGGAGTTGATGAACGCTTGCAGTTCAGACTCGGCGGCTGCCCTCGTGCCGACGATGTTTTTCCGCACAAGTCCTTTGAGCTGCCCACGCGAGCGTTTCTCAACGTTCGCCAATCCTTTCATCCGCGATGAAAGCTTAAGCGCGATAGCACGATCGATCTTACCGGCCTGCTCCATCTGCTCGATCTGCCATTGATAAAGGTCAACAACGTAGGGCAGTCGCACGTCTTGCTCGTATCTCAAAAAGCTTGCTGTTTTGTGTCTGGCAGTACGCCCGGGATAACCAATCAGCATTACATAATCACCTTCGTCCACTCCCTTGGGGTCAACCTGAATAAATCGCTTTGGTTGGTAAGGCACATTCTCGTCGGCGTACTTAGCGCTTGATCCATCGGGAGCCACGTACGCCCGCATGAAGGAAAAGTCACCTGTGTGACGGGGCCATTCCCAGTTATCAACTTCACCTCCAAAGTTACCAACAGAAGCAGGTGGGGCAAAAACCAGACGAACGTCCTGGATGTAGGTGTAAATGAAGAGCACGTAAGTTTTGCCGGCAAACATCTCGGCTACCTCCGCGCGCTGACCGCGATGTTTTTGCTCAGCAGCTTTCTCTAATTCTTTTTGCCGCTGCTCGATCGCTTTGGTTCGGTCCGTGTAACCCATCTCCGGTCGAATTGCGGACAGCACCTGATCTGAAATATCCTCGAATGATTCGGTGATCCGAACGGTGTAACCTTTGGCCGGTATTTCTTTTGCCATGCTTTGGGCAATGAATCCATCACGCAAGTAGTCGTTTGTTGTGGTGCTTGAGCTTTGGATAGCCCGATATGCACAATGGTGGTTGGTGATGATTAAACCACGGGGTGAAACAAAGGAGCCGGTACAGCCATTGACCTTGCAGATACCATCAACAAGACAGGTCCGATCTGCATTGAAGAGCTCTTCTGGTGCTAGCCTGAGCCCCTTGTTTGCCAAACCTAGTCGCCCCACCTCACTAATGGGATACATTCCTTCCTCAGCCTTTGCCATGTTGACGGCGGCTAACAGCAATAGCAAGGCAGTAAGTAACAGCTTCATTTCAAATTCCAGGAGTTAGCTCGTGGTTTACAAATTGGACCCGACCGTCATTCTAACAAGCTGCCACTTAGAAACGAGAGAAGCACAAGAAAGGCGTTCATGAGGGCCTGGTGCCTCGAATTTAGTGCGCGTCTAGGGAAGCGTATTCAAGAGAGGGCGGATAGGGAGATGTTTGAATAACTTGATTTCAGGTATTTTCTGAAGCCAATCTTTCCGTGGCATCAGCAAGTAGCATTTCAATCGCGGAAGGCTTCGATGGTATCCCGCAAATATGACGTTGCCTCAGTCAACCCGGTACGCTACCAGGTTGTTGCAAAATACCTTTTTAGGTAGCGCACCTGTCGAACCTGTGAGGATTGTATTCTGACAGCATCGTGGTTCATCTCGCTTCTGCGGTTCTTCGCATGAAGTTTCGGAGGTGTCGTAGGCCAAATCTATCTGCTAACAAGAGTTGGATGCCGATCGTGAGGGAAATCCAAGCAAGGCTGGGGGTGGCCGGGTCCAGCACGGCGTCACTGGGTGTGCTGAACTTGTAATGCAAGTGCACCGTGGTTTGCGTGGGATTGTTCAATCCATTGTTTTTTCTGACATCTGTTTTCTCGTTCGTTTTCGCCGGACAATAGAGGGAAGGAGAAACAGGTAGAGTCCGGTGATCACCAACATGGCGAGCACGATGCCAGCGGGCAAAAATAACCAAAGCTTAAAATGATCGTTGAAGTAAGTGCCGTCATGAATGCTCTCAATCAGATCGGAGCGGCGGAAGGCTACCTGCAGGATCTCGGCTGTCTTTGTGTCGATCTGAACCTCATAACGGTTGTTGCACCGCACCTTGACCATGCCCTTGTCGGGCCTTACGTCCAGCCGGTCAACATCTTCCCAAGTTTCAACCCCCGCCTCGGGGACGCTGCTCACTACTTCGAGAATACGATCAAAGCCGATGGCAGGTTGTGTCCCCACGCCGCGCTGGGTGGGCGGTTGGATGTAGGGCGAAACTTTCTTCAATTGCAGGACAATGCCGGACACGATGATGATCGTGATCGGCAAGAGGGCAATGATGGATCCCCACCGATGCGTCAAGCGGTTGAGCTTGGAGAGCTTCATGTTGAGGGCTACTTCGCCAGCTCCTGCTTTATCTGCTGTATTTCTTTTGCATGGAGAACAAAGACGCTTCGGCCATGGGTTCCTGCGACAAGGTCGCCGGTCCCTGCATGGACTTCAAGATCATGCACCGCGCAGGTTGGCAGTGTCTTGCAGAGTGAGTGCCATGTTTGCCCCTTGTCAGTGGAACAGTAGGCACCCAGTTCGGTACCGACATACAGAATGTCCGCATCGGTCGGGTCTTCACGTATCACATTGATTGATTCCGACGGCATGTTGTTGACGATTGGCTTCCATGTCTCACCAAAGTCGGTGGACATATAGAGATACGCCTCAAAATCGTCGTCACGGTATCCGGTCAGTGAAACGAACACCGTACCCTCATCATGCTTTGATGCGACAACGCGACTGACCCATCTGTTCGGCAGGCCTTTGTTGATGCTTTCCCAAGAAGCGCCATCGTCTTTTGTTACATGCAGTTTTCCGTCATCCGTGCCAGCATAGAGCAAGCCCTTTTTTAGTGCGGATTCGGAGATGTCGGTGATTGTTCCAAAGGGCACGTTACCTGTCCTTTCCGGACCCGGATTGCTTGAAAGATCGAGGCTGATGCATTTCCAGCTGTCGCCCCGGTCGTTGCTTTTGAAAAGCATGTTGGCGCCCGCATAGAGCGTGTTGGAGTCGTAATGTGACAGGATGAACGGCGTCATCCAGTTGAATCGTAGTTTCTTTCCGTCCGGCGCTGGGCCGGGGCGGATGCCACGACTCTTACCTGTCTTCAAATCCTTCCGCGCCATCGAACCAAACATGCCCTCAAGATACATCGTGTCCAGATTGTTCGGGTCAATCAGCGTGACGTAGTTGTCGCCGCCGTGGTCCCAATGCCAATGCTCTTGACCAAGGGTGATGGGTTTTGCCTCGCCACCAAGCACGCCGTTGTCCTGAGTGCCGCCCCATATCCTGTACGGCTCACGCGCGTCCACCGAGATGTCGTAGAATTCGGCGATGGGTAGCGTGTTGACGTGTAGCCAAGTCTTGGCCCGATCGTGCGATATGTAGAGCCCACCATCGGTGCCTAGCATGACCCGATCGGGATCGTCGGGATCAATGAACATGTCGTGGTTGTCGCAATGCGGAGTCGGGCGTCTGGCTTTGTACGAAAGCATGGGCACGGTTCGCTCGGAGATACTTGTCTGGGTCTTGCCAGCGTCGGGTGAATAGAGAAGGTTAAAACCGCAGATGAAAATTTCGTCTGCATTGTCTGGCAAAACCCTGATCAGGCAGAAGTCGTAACCGATGCCAGTCTTGACATTACCCTCATGGGTCTTTCGCCAGCTTTCGCCCTTGTCGTCGGAGCGATAGACTTCGCCACCAACGCCGCGGTGGTCGCAGATGATGTAGACAACATTCGGGTTCGAGGGCGCGATGGCGATGCCCATTCTGCCTACGTTCTCACCGGTAGGAAGTCCGTTGGTCAAAAGCTTCCACGTCTCGCCTGCGTCAGTCGACTTGTAGATTCCGCTGCCGGGACCGGCGACGACATTGTTCCAAGCCTTCCTGTCGCGTTCCCAGGCAACGGCATACAGCGTGCGGTTGTCGGACGGGTCGATGGCGACGTCCACGACCCCAACCTTCTCAGATATATAGAGGACTTTGTTCCAGGTTTCACCACCGTCGGTGGTCTTGAACACGCCGCGCTGCTTGTTGTACGAATACTGGTGGCCCAGAGCAGCGACGTACACGACATTTGGATCCTTCGGATCGATCAGCACCCTACCAATATGGTGCGTGTCGGTTAGCCCCATGTGCTGCCACGTCTTGGCCCCGTCGGTCGACTTGAAAACCCCTGTTCCTGCGTAAGAGCTGCGGGCCATGTGAGGTTCGCCCGTGCCAACCCAGACCAGGTTGGGATCGTCGTCGGATACCGTGACGACTGAAACGGAGAAGGTCGACTCGCTTTCGAAGACGGGTTTCCATGTGGTGCCGTTGTTGTCAGATTTCCACAGGTTGCCTGATCCGGCGCCGGCATAGATGGTCGATTTACGCTGCTTGACAGACCAAATGCTTTCGATCTTGCCTCCCTGTATTCGGGGACCGACCGGCATCCACTTCACATCTTTGAAGATTGATTCCCGCCTTAGTTTTACATGCTGTTCCCATGACTTCATGCGGACGGCGGGATCGGTAGCCGAGCTGTCAGCGCCGTCGGGATCAGCGGCAACTAAGGTGCATGCGATGGTTGCAGTAACCGCTATGGAAAGTCCAAAAAGGCACGTTCTCTTGATCATGAGATTTCCGGTTCCACCAATTGGCAAGGAATAGTATTTTGTACTCTTATCGTCCCAAAGCCCAGACCCTGCGGGGCTGAATTTTTCAACAGGCTGCAAAGGTCGTGTCTTAATCTAGGTGAGTGTAGCGTTAGCTACTGACAGCGTTACTTGTCGGCAGCGTTACTTGTCGGCAGCGTTATTTGTCGGCAGCGTTACTTGTCGGCAGCAACGACAACCTGAGGACCGTATCAGCGGGCTCCTCTGGATGATCTGGTTCTTCCCGCCAAAGACCACTTGTCGATGTTACTAGAAATTTGATTACCAGTAGCTCATGCTTTGCAAACAGTGGTCCGTTTCTCGGCAGATCCACCTTCCTGCCGTTTGCGTCCAGCGGTGCTAGCGTTGTGATGCGGCTTTGCGTAGCTTTTCCTTCTCTGCATTCTCGGCTTCGATTCGATCGAACGCCTTGATCACCGCGGCCGGCCAGCGAAACTCGGGCGCGTCGTTCGGATCGAAGCCGCTCAAGTGTGGTTGGTCCAGTCGTTGCGCCACGGGTACATAGACCCATTTGTTTTGTCGAAACGTATTGTCGAGCAGTCTGGCGAGTTCTGGACAGTATGTTTTCAGCTGCTCGCGGGTGGTCAGGTGGCAGACAATCTCTCCTTGGGGTCCGAGCACTGTGAACGAGTCCGACCCTCTGCCAGACTTCGGCCTCTTGCGTCCGTTGCACTCAAACCATGTCTGAACACCCTCGGCCCAGAATTCCGCGACGCCCCCGTCGATCGCATATCCACCGAAGCGTCCAGTTTGCTTGGCTTGGTCGTATAGCTCCCTCAGTCGCACGTTGAAGTCTTCGCCAAGGACGCTGTTAATCCCGTGGGCGAATTCGTGGATGAAGATATTTTCGCCCTTGTAAGGATCTCCCTTGAGGTCCAGCAAATTTTCTTCGCCGCAACTGACCGGCCTGGACCCCAGCCCTCTAGCGCGATAGGCCCACCAAAGCGACATCCCCCGGCAGTCGGGCAGGTCGGTCTGCAGTTCGCAGTAAGCCATCACGGCAATGAACATCTTTCGCTTTTCACAAAGATCCCGAATCACGTCAGGCCGATTGGCGAGCATCTTGTTTGCCAGGTATCCCGCTTCTCGCAGAGCGTACAGCGAAACTTTTTCTGAACCCGCAACCAGGAGGTCACCGGCAACGATGTGTTGTTTGTAAAACGGGTCGAGCGTTTTTCGTAGCGCCTGCGGGCTGTACGGGTTCAGTATCTTTTCCCACAGCGCGAACCGCTTTGGTGATAGTTTCTTTAGTTCTCCCAAGTGTTTTGCGCCCGCGTCCAGACACACAGCATACACTTGGGCGAATTCGGCTAGATCTTCATGGCGTACTTTATCGCCATAGTCCGAGACCGAGATGTCATCCGCTTTAATGGCCACGTCCCAACTGTCAAGGATCTTGGGATCGGACTGCGTGGCGACCTGCTCCAACGTGTGACCAGCTTCATGGGCTATCACTAGTGCGTCGGCATGAGGAACGAGATTGATATATCCTTTTCCGCCATGCGCTCTTGCGCCACCCAGGTTCGCATAGATCGCGATCCCATCTTCTCCTTCGTCAGAAACAGCCACGCACGCGCTCATGTAGGAACTGGGAAGCTTCTCAAGACGCTCGACCAGTTTCTCGAGTTTGGCGCCCGTCGCGTCTTCAATGGTCAGTTTGAACCGATAGTCGCCGGAGCTTGCGATCCACTGCTTGCCGGCGACGCGACCGTTTCTCATCTGAACCGGCTCAGGTCCAGACAACACCTTTATTTTTGTCGCACTGTCCTGCCCGAAATTTGCGTAGATCGGTTTGAAATGCGATTTCAAATTGTCTTTCTCATTAGCTGCCGTCGCGACAACGAGTCGCATCCCATAGTTGTAGCGGACCTGCTTGGGACCTACCCACCTGGCCCGTTGGGCGGAACGGGATACGGTGGGGACGCTGTGAAACGACCCGCTGCGCAGAACACGCAGTTCGGTTTCTGTGGTGTTCTCGGGATCAACGCGCGGTGACCTGCTGTAGAAGTCTTTATCATACCAGTCACTGCAGAATTCCCAGACGTTACCGTGCATGTCATACAGGCCCCAAGGGTTGGGTTTCCTCTGGCCGACCCGGTGGGCGTAGTCCTCCTTCTGGCCGTCTTTTAGCCCGCCGTACCATCCGTGGTCGATGAGTTTCGACAGGTCGTCTCCAAAGGAAAAGGTCGTGGTCGTTCCCGCGCGGCAGGCATACTCCCACTGTGCTTCGGTGGGAAGGGAAACGGCCATGCCGGTTTTTTTCGAGAGTTTGCGACAGAACTCGATAGCATCATAAGAGTTCATCCAGACCGCGGGATAATCGTCTATGTTTTCTGGTCTTGGCTGCGCTGCCGCGTACCCCAGAGCAGTCTTTGTCATCCATGGTTCGGTGCCCATCACGGCCTTCCACTGAGCCTGCGTCAACTCGTAAATGCCCATGTAGAATGGCTTGCTGATCGTTACCTCATGGGCTGGATACTCATCTTCCAGGTGCTCCTCTTTGCCCCCGACCTTCTTGAGCGTTCCCGCCTGGGTGTCGTGGTTGCCCATCTTGAACGTGCCGGCTGGGATGAGCGCGAGCTTCATCGAGACACCGTTGCCAAGGTCAAGGCTGAGGTTTTGGCTCGCGGTGTCACTGTCAGATTTTGGCGTTTGGCCGAATGCTGCGGGTTCAATAGCCAGTAGCGCAGTTGCCACGATGGCGGCAAGCATCAGAAAAGACGAAACCGATTTCGGGCAGGATCGACCTAACGCATTCATGATTGTTTCCTGTGCGGGGGCGGGGCATACATTTGAATTTCATTCACTGGGATCATTGATGTCAGCACATCTTTGCCTACACAAAAGGAAAACATCGTAGCGGAGATGCTTTCGGCGTTCCGCATCATTTGGTAACCCGAAGCGTGAGCGAGGGATGTAGGAAGCGAAGATTGTAGGTAGCGAAGATTGTAGGTAGCGAAGATTGTAGGAAGCGAAGATTGTAGGAAGCGTTTATGAGTTTTGTCCCTCGCTTACGCGTCGGGTTACCACAAAAAAAATCCGCTCCGAACTCACCGCAGGGATGTGATCATTGTACGTGTTCAATTTGGGTAGTAGCCTTCCAGCATCACTACCGTGTTGTGAATGAGTCGTCTGCAATGATGCCAAGTATCAAGTCTCGTAACTTATAATCATTGCTCTTTGTGGTTTCTAACAGGTGATGAATCCTCTCTGCATCGGCGTAATTCATTTCTCGTCCCATCGCATATTCAGAAAGCTTGGTAACTAAGTTCTTGGCAATGGCATCTTTGTCTTCTAAAAGCAGTTTCTTAAGGCCATTCATGCCGTTGATGGCACGACCATCACGATGCACGGCGTCGGACTCGACCTTGGTGGTGTCAACAAACTTGTGAGTGACGCGTTCCTTCTGAACTACTTTCCCGTCTCGCTTCTCTTCGTAAGGCACCTTGGTCACGACATACTTCTGGTAGCTGTCGCGATAGCGACCCAAGACATCGAAATTTTCCATGGCTAATCCAAACGGATCCATCTTGCTATGACAGGAAGCGCATTGGGGATTTTTACGGTGCTCATTGATACTGTCTTGAATCGTAAATGTCTCAGTGGGCGAACTAAGCGCTTCTACTTCAAGATTGGCAGGCAATTCCAAGTCCATCCCATAGATGCATTTAGCTACCCAAGCACCCCGATAAAAAGGGTTCGTGAATTCGCCGTTGGTGGTCATCATCAAAACGCCAGCCTGTGAAAGCAGGCCACCACGCCGTGATTCGTTGTCAATCGCGACTTTTCGAAAAACGCTTTGATGACGTGTCTTCTTGTCGTTTAGGATCAACTTAGAGTCTGTTTCATCAGCCGTGCTTGGAACTTCCTCTTCTTCAGGGAGTTCCAGTTGGTAGATGTCGTTCAGTGGTCGATTGATCACAACAAAATCAGAATCAATGAAGTTCAGAAGACTCAAGTTCTCATTCAAGAGCACCTGAAAGAACTCAATAGGTTCCTGCACCATGAAAGGTTTCAACCGCGCAAGTTTTTCACCGTGACTGTCCTTGAAGGTATGCGCGAGGATATCAGTCTGCGGATTAACGATGTCGATTTTCTCTAACTCAAGCCATTGCTCTGTAAAGTCAGTCACAAAACGGCGGGATTTAGGATCCTGCAGCATCCTTAAGGCTTCCGCTAAACGGACGCTTGAGTCCTTCAGCTTTCCTTCAGAAGCCAGTTTTATCAAGCGGTCGTCGGGAAGCGAATTCCACAAAAAGTAAGACAATCTAGACGCAATTGCATAATCATCGAGATCCAACGAGTCTCCCTCGTACTTATACAGAAACTTTGGTGAGCAGAGGATCATTGTCAAAGCTGATTGAACGGCGTTAAAGACGTTTTGATCCGCCAGGTAGCTCTTGTTTGCGATGTCGAAATAGCGGCTAAGTTCTTCGTCGCTAACCGGCCTTCGGAATAGTTTCGTGGTGAGCGTTTTTATGATTTTCTGGTATTGTTCGCGGGGTTCGTCACCCTTCAAACCGTCGTAGTATGTTTGGTAAAAATCGTTGTTGGGGGGCCAGTTATCATAAAAGGGACCGGTCACCTCGGCCGACATGAAGTGCAGGGCGGTTTTTGGCAGTTCATATAGTCTTTTATCTTTCGGCAACGGTGGTATGCGGGTGAGTTTACTGAGGTCCTTGGGTAAAGGATAAAAATAACTGTGACTATAAAGAACAAGATTTTGCCCGGGTTCCAAATAGGTCCGCACTTTTTTGCTCAATAAGAAGTCCTGATCGCTAAGTGCTTCTCGACTGATCTTGGGGTCTACATTAGTGGTGATTCTCAACCATTCATTCTGTTTGCCAAGGTTAACTTTGAAAGTTAAATCACGCTCTCTGAGATTTTCTCCCTTCACCGGGATGAAATGCGTAAAGTATCCGTTGATTTTTACGTCGTAATGGCCGGCTAATGTCGTGTCATATTTGAAGCCGATGCCACGGGAGTAGTCTTTGTAACGATACCCCTCGGCAGTCAAACCATCATTGGTATCTTCGTAGTACGGAAATCCTTTGCTGCCTAGCCTTCGGATTTTTCCATTGTGATAGCTATGTAAGGTTGTTGTAGCGTCGGGCATGCCTCCTACGACCTTCTCAGCGATTCCAGAGGCCGCTCGGAAATAGCTATCCATGGCATAGGGTGACATGACAAGTTTGTCGCCTTGGTTGTCAAACCCATCTCTGGTGTTGTCTACAGGTAGGTGGTTTTTGACCCGTAATTTGGTGAAGAAGGTATCATTGATCGAGTTTTCATATTCAGCGCGATTCAAACGCGTGAGGACGCCAGAGTAGTTTGGTTTGATAGTTAGATACTGGTTGGTCAAGAGTATTTCAAAAGCCGCGCCGTCCTTTTCAGAGGGTTGGTTGTCGGCATTTTCCGGCGGCATCTCCTTTTCTTTCAAGACCGTCAGCAACTCATTGAGCAATTCACGATCGTGCCAGTCTTTGTCTGAGAACGTCTCGAAGTTTTGATTTCCCTCGCTCGTCTTATTTCCGTGGCAGGTGACGCAGTGAGCTTTCAAGAACGCTTTACTTTGGTCGAACTCGGCATTGTTGTCTTCAGCGCCGACGACAGTGACGCTTCCTAATCCAATGACCAGCAAAAACAAAAGTATGGAAGCGGATCTCATGGTCTCATTCTTTCTAACTTTCTCATCGGGCAGGAAACCCGACGCGTAAGCGAGGTACAGCGGACGTGTCACGTTCATTCCATCGCTTACGCGTCGGGTTACCTTAGAAGTCGCATTTAGCGAGTTTTGCAAAGTGACTTACAACCCAGTGCTATCGTGTCACGCGAAATCCGGGCTAAAGCTTAGCGCTTTCGCTACTGGTGGCAAAACTTTCGATTTCGAGCCCCAGGTGCTGCAGGGCAGCGAGGTAGACGTTATTGCGGTTGTCTGAACCGTTGAATTTTATATGTTTGCCATGGTCAAATCCGCCGCCGGCAACAACGACGGGGTTATTCTTGCAACCGTGAGGGCCTTCTTCTTTACTGATACTAAGGGAACTGGTGATCAAACAAACCGTCTGATCCAGTAAGTTTCCACCCGCGTTTGTTTTGGTCGATTTGAGTTTTTCCAAGAACCGAGCGGTCTGCATCATGTAGGCCTGGTCAGCTTCAATGTTCTTAATGAAGCCTTCTTCCTTGGCAACCGCGTGCGAATCCGTGTGGTGCCCAAGCCAATTCCATTCTGCATACACATTTGCTACTCGCGTGACATCATATTTGTATGCCAGAAACAGCAGATCCAAATAAGTTGAACGTTTGTTGAAATGCGGGCAGACTAAAATCTTTTTCGAATACTCACTGAGGCCGTCTGTTTCGAACGGTACATTTTCTGGGAATGGAACTTCGACGTGTTCTTTATTCAACCAACGTTCAGCTCGTTGGATTGACTTTTCTGATTCACGCAAACTGGAAAAGTATTCATCCAATTTCCCTCGGTCTGCCTTGGATACTTTATTCGCCATGGTCTTGGCGTCTTCTCTACTCGCATCGAGCATGGACTTCTTCAGCGTCAGTAGTTGTTCCCGTTTAGACTTGTCGACCTTGCCAAAGATGGTTTGAAACAAAACCTGTACGTCGGAGATTGAGGAAACGGGCAAGCCACCCTTCCACGAGACGCCATAGGAATGCTTCTGTTCGAGGACCAGGTTTCGAATGCGCGTTTCATTGCCAAGGTGAGACGCCGCGAGTTCATCAACTGAATCTTTAATCAACTGGGGATTTGTGTGGTCAGCATATTCAGCAAAAGCGTACATCGTGCTTTCGTGATTTCCGTAGTTCCTTAAGTTCGTACAGAGGGTGAAATCGTTCTTCAGTTTTTCGAGCGGTTGGAACGTGGATGACGTCTGATAGTCCTTGCCCGTTGAAGTTGGGAAATTGTCAGAACACATACCGTTGCCGATATTCATGCAAAACAAACGATTTGCTTTCCCAGAGTCATCG